>Ga0115012_10001915_pt1 | contig 12074 bp, 12 predicted proteins | sample TroAtlMetagenome_FD_88706 | JGI IMG/M metagenome (GOLD analysis project Ga0115012, IMG submission 88706) | Marine eukaryotic phytoplankton communities from Atlantic Ocean - Tropical Atlantic ANT10 Metagenome | ecosystem: Environmental > Aquatic > Marine > Oceanic | place: Tropical Atlantic...
GCCATGCAACCTTCTCGCTTCAATATGCTGCAACCCCTCAGCAGCACTAAGATAAGCATGTGCTTCTTCATAAAGCTGCTTCATAGAGCGGTGGTTGCTTTTAGAAGCAAAAACATGGCTTTGCTCTAGCTCCTCTCGGCACTTTGCTTCATCAAGTAAAGCTTTACCTACAAGATATTGCGCCTTTGCATCATGCAGCATGGCGGCTGCGCGATAACATGCAAGCATCCTTTCACGGGCAAAAGGCCACTTTTTCTTACCGTGTAATGATGCGTACATGCCTGCCAAACGATGATAACCATCTCGTTCGATTTTGAGTATTTCGTCACTGGGTTGATTGCGCTCACGCGCTTCTCGCATGTTCGTTAGCTTTTTAGTTAAGCGATTGATCTTAAGACGCTTAAGAAAAGACATGCTGTGCTCCTAGGTACCTGGTGGTGGTGAAGAAATTGCCCATTGAATCACATTTGCCACAATAAACACAAGCGTGATAAAAAAGATCATTTTCAACACGAGGCTTGTAGACTCACGGCTGTTTTGCTTCACCTTTTTAGTAATAGGTGCTGGACTTTTGTCTTGCGTTTCTTGCTGTAGTTCCATCTGACTCAACTTGTGTGCCGTTAAATAGGCTAATAAACCCGTAAACAAACTTAAGGAGAACAAGAAAAGCATAAAATACAAAAAGGCCAACTCGTAGCTAATATGCAGAATCACATGGATGCGCACCACCAAGCTGACAATAGCATCAGGAATATAATATTCCCAACCCAAAACAGCTTTCGGAAATAAGTATGCAGTAAATGGGAATAAGAAGAGGGTTAACGTTAAAAAAAACAATCCGGAAAAAAACAGCTTATCTTCTTTTTTCATCAAAACGAGACTTTCTAAATGCGCCTAATAACTACCTTACCAAAGCTGCTTTGACTTGCCAAGCCATGCTGCTTCTGATTAGAATGCCAATCACTTAAAGAAGTACTTCGAGCACCCTGTTTAACTGCAAGGTTACATCCAATGAATATTACCATCATCATCCCAGCACGCTATGGCTCAACTAGACTACCTGGTAAACCACTGGCAATGATTGCTGGCAAAACCATGTTAAGTCGTGTTGTTGATATTGCTCATGCCGCCATAGCCAAAGCGCCAAGCGGCACAATAATCAACTTACTGGTGGCAACCGATGATGTGCGCATTCAAAAGCATTGCGACACCCTTCAAGTTGAAGCTGTGATGACAAGCACTGGCTGCCCCACCGGTACAGACAGAGCTCTGGCAGCCATACAAACTGCAAAGTTAAAGCCTGACTATATCATCAACCTTCAGGGTGATACCCCGCTCATGCCACCCGAGATGATTACAGCACTCCTGCAAGCCATTGCAAACAGTCCATCAGATATTGCGATGTTCACCCCGGTGACCCAAATGTCTTATCAAGCCTTAGACACACTTCGAGAAAATAAAAAAACCACACCGTTTAGCGGCACAACGGCGTTGTTAGACCAAAACAACAATGCCCTATGGTTTTCCAAAAATATTATCCCTGCCATTCGCAATGAAGCAAAGCTTCGAGAACGTGAGCACCTTTCGCCGGTATACAGACATTTTGGCTTATATGCTTATACCTATGAACTCTTAGAAAAATACGCCTCTTGGGCACCATCCTACTATGAAGATCTGGAAGGCTTAGAGCAGTTACGTGCACTCGAGCACGGTTATAAAATACGCTGCGTACCTATTCCTGAAATGGAGAGGCCCTTCATGGCAGGTGTTGATAGCCCTGAAGATATCACCCGTGCAGAAGCCCTCATTGAAACCTATGGTGAACTCTTGGAACCACAAGCATGACCAAACTCATCATCGCACGACACGGCAATACTTTTGGTCCTGGTGATACACCTACCCGAGTCGGTGGCCGCACAGATATCCCGTTGGTAGCCTCAGGCATTGAACAAGCCAAGCGTCTGGGTGCTCATTTAAAGTCTGTAGGCATCATCCCAGATGTTATCTACAGTGCTGAGCTTTTACGCACGCAACAAACTGCCAAGCATGCTTTTCCAGAGCAACCTATTTTGACCTTGTCTTGCTTCAATGAAATTGACTATGGCCCTGATGAAAATAAAACAGAAGATGAAGTCATTGCGCGCGTCGGTGAAAAGGCCATTGCAGATTGGAATGATAACGCCATCGTGCCCGAAGGTTGGCAAGTAAGCCCGAGTGACATCATTCAAAGTTGGCATGATTTTGCTGATGATATTCTTGATAAACACAAGACCGTATTGGTTGTGACCAGCAATGGTATCGCGCGCTTCGCACCCTACTTAACGGGTGATTTTGCCGGATTCTGCAAAGATCACACCATCAAACTTAAAACTGGTGCACTCTCTATATTCAACCATACAAACCATCACTGGGATGTAGAGCTCTGGAACTTCAGACCTTGAAGTGCTTGGGTAATATGAGCCACATCTTCATCCGTCGTAAAACGCCCTAAAGACATGCGAACAGAGCTTTGAATATCAGCATCACTGAGCCCCATAGCACGTAACACGTGAGAGCCTATATGCTTTTTAGAAGCACACGCTGCTGCCGTTGAAATGGCAAGAGATTTCAGCTGAATCAGCACTTCTTCATTTTTCATACCTTGAAAACACAAGTTAAGATTGCCACCAATACGCTTATCAAAGCTTCCATTCAATTTGATTTCAGGACGTGACGCCAGTGCTTTTAAAATTTGCTTTTGGTAGCCTTTTAGCCTTTGCTCTTCGTCTGCTCGCAGCTGTTCTGCCAGAGTAAAAGCTTTTGCCATGCCTACAATTTGATGCGTCGGTAAAGTGCCTGCACGCAACCCGCCCTCTTGACCACCACCCATGCTCTGGGGGTTAAGTCGAATGCGTGGCCTTTGCCTTACATAAAGTGCACCGATGCCTTTAGGGCCATAGGCTTTATGTGCTGAGAGTGACATCAAATCAACATTTAAGCTATCTAAATCAATAGGCACCCGCCCCACACTTTGTGCAGCATCGACATGAAACAAAATACCTCGCCCTCGCAATAGCTCACCAATGCCTGCAATATCTTGAATCACGCCGACTTCATTATTGACGTGCATGATGGAGGCCAAAATCGTATCTGGCCGCAAAGCTTGCTCTAAATCGTTTAAATCTAATAAGCCATCGGGCTTGGGATCTAAATACGTAACTTCAAAGCCTTCCGACTCCAATTGCTTAAGCGTTAATAATACGGCCTTATGCTCGGTTGACATGGTCACCAAGTGCTTGCCCTTGCGCGCATAAAACGTGGTGGCACCCAAGAGCGCTAGATTATTGGATTCCGTCGCCCCCGAGGTAAAAATAATAGCCTCAGGTGATGTGCCTAACACCTCTGCGATATCAGCTCTTGCGCTATCAATCGCCTCCGCGGCTTCTATGCCATAACAGTGCGTCTTAGACGTTGCATTGCCAAAAGTGCCAGAAAAAGTAAGGTACGGCAGCATGGCCTCCATAACAGCATCATCGACGGGTGTGGTTGCCATGTAATCTAGATAAATGGGCTTCATGAAAATAACCTAGTCTATTTACTTATACTGCGTGAAACTTGAGTTAAAATCCCTCTTAAGATATTCACTTCTTTCGCCTCTAGCATAGCACGATTAAACAAACGTTTAAGTTTAAAAATCACTTGCTTAGGATTCGAGGGCTTAAGAAAGTCGATGTCCGCAAGTACTTCCTGCAGCTGCTGATAAAAACCTTCGAGCGCATCCGCAGTTGCAAGCTCATCTGCTTCTGCATCGATACTCGGCTGAATCGACTCGCTATGCTTTGCCAACTCATAAGCCACAATTTGCACCGCTTGCGAAAGATTCAGCGAGCTATAATTAGGATTGGTTGGAATCTCAATATGAAATTGGCCTTTTAATAATTCTTCGTTATAAAGCCCCGTGCGCTCGCGCCCAAACACCATGGCAACTTCGGCATCATCAGGTAAAGCCAATGCTTTTTTGGCAGCTTCTTCTGGCGTCACGACGGGAATCGCAATTTCTCGACTTCGTGCACTTGTCATAAACACACAACGCACACCGGCAAGTGCTTGCTCTAAAGTATCCGTACACACCGCCTGCTCCAGAATATCATCTGCTTTTGAGGCAAGCTCGGTTGCTTTTGCATCAGGAAAAGATTTAGGGTTAACCAAGTATAACTGACTTAACCCCATGGTTTTCATCGCACGTGCAGCAGCACCAATATTACCTGGGTGTGAGGTTTCAACGAGTACAATACGTATTTGATTAAGTTTCATAGCGCGCAATTATACCATCTTTGGGCACGCAAACATCCATGGTGAAAAACAAGACAAAATATGTTATAATATGGCATTAATTTTTATATAACTCTATACCATGAATTTCACTGATTTTAAGTTACGCAAATCTATTCTAGATGCAGTAAGCTACAAAACCCCATCTCCCATTCAAATTAAAGCTATTCCTAAAGTGCTTTCAGGGCGAGATGTATTAGCAGCGGCGCAAACAGGTACCGGCAAAACAGCAGGGTTTGCATTACCAATCTTAGAAAACCTACATCAAGGCCGAAGCGCTTCTTCGAATCAAGTGCGCGCTTTGGTTTTGACACCTACCAGAGAATTAGCAGCTCAAGTCGGGGAAAGCTTTCGTACTTATAGCAAAAATTCACACTTAAAATCTGCGGTTGTGTTTGGTGGTGTTAAAATCAACCCGCAAATGATGAAGCTTCGAGGTGGCGTGGATGTATTGGTTGCAACACCCGGTCGCTTGCTTGATTTGTACAATCAAAATGCTGTCAAATTTCATCAACTTGAAGTTTTAGTGTTAGATGAAGCTGATAGAATGCTCGACATGGGCTTCATACATGACATTAAAAAAATCATGAAAGTCTTACCTGAAAAACGCCAAACCTTACTATTTTCAGCTACTTTTTCAGATGAGATTAAAGCACTTGCTAAAAAGTTTTTAAAATCACCTCTGGAAATTTCAGTCACACCTCAAAATACAGCAGCACAGACTGTCACACAAACCGTTCATCCTGTTGATAAAAAACAAAAGAAAGCGCTTTTAGTGCATTTAATTCGAGCGCATCAATGGCAAAAAACTTTGGTCTTTTCAAAAACCAAACATGGCGCTAACCGTTTAACGGAGCAACTGCAAAAAGAAGGCTTTAAAGCACTTGCAATACATGGCAACAAAAGCCAAGGCGCAAGAACCAAGGCTTTAGCATCTTTTAAAAGTGGCGATACTGATATTTTGGTTGCAACAGATATTGCGGCACGTGGTTTAGATATAGAAGCACTGCCACAAGTCGTCAATTTTGATTTGCCGCAAGTGGCTGAAGATTATGTGCACCGAATCGGTCGTACTGGCCGCGCAGGCAAGAATGGCAATGCTTTTTCACTGGTTTCAGCAGATGAGATAAGTGTGCTTTTCGATATTGAGGGGCTTATGAAAAAAGAGCTCCCCAGAATACCTGTCTCAGGTTTTGAGCCAAAACATGAGTTGCCGCTCACCTTAAAACCAAAACAAAAAAATAAAAAGCCTGCAAAAAGGAATATGAAGAGCGTAAATAAGAAAAAAAACAAAAAGCGGTTCAAGGCTTAATGCACCGTTGTACCATCTTTGGTTAAGTTATGGTAAAATCTTCGCCTTTTTATATCTACAGGATTACGCATGGAACCCACGCTTCATATAGCCATCAACGCAGCCAGAGGCGCGGGCGATATTATTATGCGTCATGCCGAGCAGCTGGATAGGATTAAAATTTCTGAAAAAGGTAAGCATGATTACTTTACAGAAGTTGATGTCAAAGCTGAGCAATTCATCTTACAAACCCTACTTAAAGCTTATCCTGACCATGGCTTTATTGCTGAAGAAAGTGGTATCCAAAACCCAGATGCTGAGTGCGTGTGGCTGATTGACCCACTCGATGGCACCAGCAATTATATTCACGGTTTTCCAACCTATGCCGTGTCTATTGCTATGCTATTTAAAGGTAAGCTTGAGCACGGTGTGATTTACGATCCCATTAAACATGAATGCTTTGCTGCAAGCCGCGGCCGAGGTGCACGTTTAAATGATAGACGTATTCGTGTGTCTAAACGTAAAGAGCTCTCGGGTGCTATGATTGGCTGCGGTCAATCGATTCAAAGTGGGAAGCGTGCAGCACAACATGGTTTTTCTATTGAGCCACTGATTGAACAAACACCCTGTATTCGCCGCGTCGGCTCAGCAGCCCTTGAGCTTGCTTATGTCGCTTGTGGCAGACTCGATGGCTTTTTTGAGTTTAGCTTAAAGCCTTGGGATGTTGCTGCAGGATGCTTAATTGTGCAAGAAGCAGGTGGCTTTGTCAGCCATCCAGATGGCAGTGATAACTTCATCAAAACGGGGTGCGTTGTAGCCAGCACCCCCAAAATATTTGATGCGTTTAAAGGTGCCTTCAAGAAATCGTAGGCTTTAAGCCTAGCGCTTCTGGTAGGCTACCAATTACGGATGCACTGACGTTTTTAGCAAGTAAATCCAACACACTTTCTTTGGTGGTATAGTCAACAAACTTGTCTATACCAACCACTTCGCGCCCAACATCAGCGGTGCTGCCAAAGCCATCAATCAAACCTCTTTCTTTGGCCTGCATGCCCGTCCAAAACAAACCTGAGAAAGTTTGATCATCAATTTTGATTCGGCTACCGCGACCAATCTTCACTTGATTGATAAACTGCGTATGGACGGTATCTAACACTTTTTGTAGATACGCTCTTTCCTCAGGTTTTTCTGGTGAAAACTGATCTAAAAAGCCTTTGTGTGAACCTGCAGTTACCAAGCGCCTAGAGACACCAAGCTTTTCCATGGTATCGACAAAACCAAAGCCGTTATAAATCACACCAATAGAGCCGACGATGCTTGAAGGGTCGGCATAAATATCATGTGCCGCTGCTGCAATGTAATAGGCAGCTGAAGCACATATGTCTGCACATACTGCGTAGGTTTTAACCTCTGGATATTTGCTTTGATAATGGCGAATGCTGTTAAACATATAATCCGCTTGGACCGGGCTCCCGCCTGGGCTATCAATTCTGAACACAAGCGCTTTTAAGCCTTTACTTTCATACGCCATTTTTAAGCTTTCTGCCAAATTATCTGCATTGGCAGATTGGTTATCCATGATTTGGCCCTTGATATCAATTACGCCAACATGAGGGTTTATTTTTGCTGATATTTCTTCATGGTGCGTTACAAAAGCACTAACCACAACCCAAGCCAAAAACAGCAAAGACATACTGCGCCAAACCCAACGCCACTTACGTTTTTTCTTGGCATTGTGTAAATAATCAATCACCAACTGATTCAAAACTTCTTCTGAGTTTTTAATTTTCGTCATAAATAACACTTGATTTTTATATAGGAAGACCACATTTTACGATAGAGGGGTTGAAATTAAAACTACAAATAAAGGGTGTTCGACATGCGAATGGATAAGCTGACTTCTAAGTTTCAAATGGCAATTGCGGATGCACAATCTTTAGCACTTGGACGCGAAAACCAACTGATTGAACCCGAGCACTTAATGAAAGCCTTGCTTGACCAGCAAAGTGGTAGTGCACGCCCCCTCTTAACCAAAGCTGGCGTCAACTTACCTAAACTCAGAACCTTGGTAGACCAAGCTATAGATAAGCTGCCAAAAGTACAAGGCGCCCCTGGTGAAGTCCATGTATCTAACGACTTGGGCAAGCTCTTAAATATGACCGATAAGCTTGCACAAGACCGCAAAGATGCCTACATCTCCAGCGAGCTCGTATTACTGGCCGCGCTTCAAGATACCAAAAAGGGTTTAGGCAAACTTTTAGAGCAAGCAGGCGCCAATATCGAATCGGTCGAAAAAGCCATCGATGATATTCGTGGTGGTGAATCTGTTAGCGATCCTAACGCCGAAGAAAGCCGCCAAGCACTCGAAAAATATACTTTGAATCTTACTGAGCGTGCTGAGCAAGGCAAGCTTGATCCTGTGATTGGGCGTGATGATGAAATCAGGCGTACCATTCAAGTCTTGCAGCGCCGTACTAAAAATAACCCAGTACTGATTGGTGAACCTGGGGTTGGTAAAACCGCGATTGTAGAAGGCCTTGCCCAGCGTATTGTAAACGGTGAAGTGCCTGAGGGCTTAAAAGATAAGCAACTACTGTCACTCGACATGGGGGCTCTGATTGCGGGCGCCAAGTTCCGTGGTGAGTTTGAAGAACGCTTAAAAGCGGTACTCAAAGACTTAGAAAAACAAGAAGGCCAAATCATTCTCTTTATTGATGAGCTCCATACCATGGTGGGTGCAGGTAAAGCTGAAGGTGCCATGGATGCTGGTAATATGCTGAAGCCCGCGCTTGCGCGAGGTGAGTTGCACTGCATTGGCGCCACCACACTGGATGAGTATCGTGAATACATCGAAAAAGATGCAGCGCTTGAGAGACGATTCCAAAAAGTATTGGTGGATGAACCCACGGTTGAAGACACCATTGCTATCTTGCGTGGCTTGAAAGAGCGTTATGAAGTGCATCATGGTGTGGAAATTACCGACCCTGCTATTGTTGCCGCCGCCACCCTATCGCATCGTTATATTACTGACCGACAACTGCCTGACAAAGCCATTGATTTGATTGATGAGGCTGGCAGTCAAATCCGTATGGAGATTGACTCTAAACCTGAAAGTATGGATAAGCTTGATAGACGCTTGATTCAGCTTAAAATTGAGCGTGAAGCACTCAAAAAAGAATCTGACGATGCCTCCAAAAAGCGCCTCGAGGACTTAGAACAAAATATTTCCGACCTCGAAAAAGAATATGCTGATTTAGAAGAAATTTGGAAAGCTGAAAAAGCTTCACTGCAAGGCACCACACAAATCAAAGAGCAGTTAGAGCAAGCCAAGCTTGAAATGGAAGCCGCCAACCGTGCCGGTGACCTAACTCGTATGTCTGAGCTGCAGTATGGACGCATCCCAGAGCTTGAGAAAAACCTTGAAGATGCAGCTTCAGCCGAGCACCAAGAAACCAAGCTTGTCAGAAATAAAGTTACTGATGAAGAAATTGCTGAAGTTGTGTCTAAGTGGACAGGTATTCCTGTTTCTAAAATGCTTGAAGGTGAAAAAGAAAAACTGTTGAAGATGGAAGAAGCATTACACAAACAAGTGATTGGTCAAAATGAAGCCGTCGATGCTGTGGCCAATGCCATTCGTCGTTCTCGCGCAGGCTTATCCGACCCGAACCGCCCTATTGGCTCGTTCTTATTCTTAGGCCCAACCGGTGTGGGTAAAACAGAATTATGTAAAGCCCTTGCCACCTTTATGTTTGATACCCCTGACGCCATGGTACGTATTGATATGTCTGAGTTTATGGAAAAACATTCTGTGGCAAGACTCATTGGCGCACCTCCGGGCTATGTGGGCTATGAAGAAGGTGGCTATTTGACCGAGGCGGTACGTCGGCGCCCCTATGCCGTGATTTTACTGGATGAAGTCGAGAAAGCACATGCCGATGTGTTTAATATTTTACTCCAAGTCTTGGATGATGGCAGACTCACCGATGGTCAAGGACGTACCGTTGATTTTCGTAATGCCGTGATTGTCATGACCTCCAACATTGGCTCGCATCTGATTCAAGATATGACTGATAGCCCCTATGACAAAGTCAAAGCATCTGTGATGGAGCTGGTGTCTCAAGAATTCAGACCTGAGTTTATTAACCGTATTGATGAGAGTGTGGTGTTCCATGCTCTTAATGAAGATGAAATTGGCCAAATCGCCTCAATTCAAATTAATAAACTGCAAGCAAGACTCAAAGCACAAGACATTACCCTTGATATTACCCAGCCTGCCATCACACATCTTGCCAAAACTGGTTTTGACCCCGTATATGGCGCAAGGCCTTTGAAGCGCGCTATACAGCAATACTTAGAGAATCCATTGGCACAATCACTATTAACCGGTAGCTTTAAGCCTGGCGATAACATCACGGTCGGCATTAAAAATGGTGAGCTTAGTTTTGATGCTTAAACCTCACGGAGCTTTGGCCGATAATAAGAATAATACCTATGAAATAGTGGTGATTTTCATGAAAATAAAACATACGCTTGTGCTGATGTTATTCTTTTCCTTTTCACTGAGTGCACATGCAGAAGCCTGCACACATGATGCAGATTGTCACACCAAGTGGGAACCAGAAAACTGTACCTGTGGGGTACATGCGATTTGTTCTGGCAAAACCAGCAGAGCAGAAGGCACCTGCCAATGCATGGGCAAGGTGGGCTCGTGTCATAAGGCGTCCGAAGACTCCAAAAGATTAAGAATTAGAGGTGCGAACCCTATGAGACGCACCCCCCAGTACCATTAGAATTTTAAACTAATAGCCTCTTCAGAATCCATTGCCTGCACAGCATAAGCAACACCTGCGAAAATGCTGTCGTATAAGCCGTTGATTAAAAAAGCAACGCCTACGAGGGTGAAGACAAAACCAGGTACTGATAGCGGTGCCAACATACCAAGTGTTGCACAAAGCAAACCTGCTGTAGCTTCTGCTACACCATATTTAAGATGAGTTTTAGGTTCTCTATCAACAGTAACAAATAAAGACATAACAAGCCCCTGAATTGTTCAAAAAAAAATCATTATAAATTCTTAAACCAAAGAAATCAATATTTAATCCAATACCATTATTTTTAAACAGAATGGAATATTCGACAAAAGTAAACTTCCCAGGTAACATCAGTTGACATGGACTCTACTGGCTGCAGGATTTAGCCATGCTAAAACGCTTTTATGCTCTCCCTAAACAGATACGCTATCTGCTCATCGCTTTTTTTACCCTATTTGCCTTGCTGCTTGCATTTAACATCTTTAAAAAAGGCCTGATGCGCTACTTCATGAACCATTATGAGCCACCTGCGGTGACAGTTGCCTCAGTGCAAGTACAAGAAACCAGCTGGCGCCCTAATTTGCATGCAGTAGGCGAGTTCCTAGCGGTGCATGGCGTTGATGTAAACTCCGAGGCATCAGGTAATATTGTAGAAATTCACTTTAAATCAGGTGAGCAGGTCGAAAAAAATCAATTACTTGTCAAGCTTGATGATAGTGTCGATCAGGCCGTATTGAAGTCTTATGAAGCAAACCTTGCCTATCAAAAAATTAATTATAAACGCCAGGTACAGCTTCTACGTAGAAACGCCACCAGCCAATCTGAAGTCGATGCGGCACAAGCTGAGATGCTGCAAAGTGAAGGCAATGTTGAGCAAACCAAAGCGACCATTGCACAAAAACATATTCGAAGCCCTTTTCGTGGCAAGCTTGGTATTCGCCAAATCAATTTGGGTGAGTACGTGATGCCAAGTAAAACCATCATCGTTACATTACAGTCTTTAGATCCAATGTTCATCGACTTTTATATGCCAGAGCAATACTTGCCTAAAATCAGGGCCGGACAAAATATATACTTCCAAGTTGAAGCGGCACCCGACAAAACCTTTGCCGGAAAAATCAGCGCTATCGATGCCAAAGTAGATGGCCAAACACATAATATTATGGTGCGTGCTACCGTGCCTAACTGTCCTGAAAGTGTATTCACAACTGAGTCTGAAAATATCACCTGCGATACCAAAAACAATACCAACGAAAAAGTCGATCAATTCGCCTTTTTACCAGGTATGTTTGTTTCTATGGATATTGAACAGCCTGCCATCGAAAAAGCTCTGGTGTTACCGAGTACGGCCATTGCCTACAGCCTATATGGAGACTCTGTATTTGTCATTGAAAAAAATGCTGACAAGCAAATGGTGGTGCGACGTGTCTTTGTGAAAACAGGCGATAAGCAAGGCAACCTTGTACGCATTACTGATGGACTTAAAGCTGGTCAAACCGTCGTCAGTGCCGGTGAGGTCAAACTTAAAAACGGTACACCTGTTGTTATCAATAATGAGGTCGCACTGAATATGACCCAAATCTCCACCTTAAGTAACGAGTAATCGCATGCAATTCACAGATTTATTCATTAAGCGCCCGGTGCTTGCAATGGTAGTAAGC
>Ga0115012_10001916_pt1 | contig 12073 bp, 8 predicted proteins | sample TroAtlMetagenome_FD_88706 | JGI IMG/M metagenome (GOLD analysis project Ga0115012, IMG submission 88706) | Marine eukaryotic phytoplankton communities from Atlantic Ocean - Tropical Atlantic ANT10 Metagenome | ecosystem: Environmental > Aquatic > Marine > Oceanic | place: Tropical Atlantic Ocean...
GTCCTTCAGTATTCTTTATAAAATTCTCTAATTTATTTAAAGGCATCTTACTCCACTTTTGGCCAAAAGTTCCTATGGTCTATTTAGCTCGTTCCATCTCCATCAACACTCGCTAAATCTTTGTATTCTATTAACGCAGGATCTGCAGTAGAATGAACTACATCCAATACATCCATAAATTGCTCTGGTGTTTCACAATCAACCTTTCTAGTTGTACCCAAATCACTATACAAAAGAAACCTTCTAGAACAAACATCTATAACAATTTTTTCAACACATTCGTTATCACCAATTTCCATAATAGTTAATACATCCAAACAACACTATAGTATATTGTAATACAATTGTCAAGTCTTATGTGAATTATGATCAACGTAATACCAAGTCACTGCTACCCTTTTCTTTCCATTAGTTACTGGTGTTCCAGCATGAGGATAGCACCAATTAGAAGGAAATATTAATGCTTCTCCAGCATTGGGTTTAAATGTTTTATGAGGAAAAGCAGTATTACCACCTGCGAAATCATCATTAAGATAAACAATTACAGATATCTTTCTTTCATACTCTCGTATCTTAGGATCTGTAGCACAATCATGATGGAATTTATATTGTTGTCCATCAATATATTGTAATACTTGTATACCTTCTCTCCAACACGTAGTATCTAATCCACATGGAGCTGGATAATGTGAGAAGTTTACATGATAATTAATAATCTGTTTAGAATATTCCTCTATACCAGAATTAATTCTGATATGTAATAATCTAGTTGCCTCTTGATTCTCATTAAGCGTGGTGCTAGTACTTGTTCTAACATCATCTCTCACCTCTGTACCCGTATTACTGTCATAATTAAAAACTCCAGATTGAGTTAAACTCAAAGTATCAATATGTTTATTGATGATCTCCAAATCACTTTCATCTAAAATTTTTATTACTCTAATTAAGTCATTCATCGGAATATAGTTCCTTTAATAATATTATAATACCTAATGAGGAATTAAGCAAATTAAGTCCTCATTATAAAGCATAAAGCATAATATGGTGGCATATTAGTACCACTAACACCACTACCAGTAGAACCAACAGTTGTTGTAGAAGTAGCACTCATATTAGCACTTGTAGATCCAGTAGTACCAGCTACAGTTGATCCAGCTGACCCAGTAGTTCCCGAACCAGAAGATCCACCTGAACCAGTTGTACCCGTTACAGAACCAGCACCAGCAGATCCAGTTGTACCAGTTATGCTAGAAGCACCTCCCGATCCTGTAGTACCTGATGAAGAAGATCCACCCGATCCAGTAGAACCTGATATTGAAACAGTAGCACTACCAGCAGATCCAGAAGATGAAGCATTACTTGTAGAACCTGATACAGATACAGTAGCACTACCAACAGAAACACTAGGACTAGCACTTCCAACCGAAACACTACCACCAGTAGTTGCTCCCCAAGTTGGAGAGTTGGCAGCACCAGCAACAACAGTAGTATCAGCCCCATGACTATCAGTATCAACACCAGTAGAACCAGATGGTATAGCACTTACATGTTGATGAGCACTTTCACTAAATGAAGCACTATGAGTATGGGAACCACCAGATGCTGAATGACTATGTGATCCAGAACCAGAGAAAGTATGACTATGAGATCCAGCACTTACACTATGACTGTGTGAAGCAGATCCAGAGAAACTATGAGTATGAGAACCACCAGCAGTAAAACTATGTGTATGATTTCCAGAAGAACCTGAGAAATCATGCGTATGATTAGCAGCACTACCTGAGAAATCATGAGTATGAGATCCACCAGATGTAAAGCTATGAGTATGCGACCCTGACCCTGAGAAATCATGAGAATGAGCAGTACCAGTCACACTAGTTGATGTAGTCGCATCATGAGTATGACTTCCAATAGTAGAGTTAGTACTTCCACCAGAAGTACCAACAGAATATCCACTACCAGCACCAATAACAAATTTATCGGTTAAGTTTGGAGTACTATTTGATCCATCACACAATACCCACCCAGTTGGAATGTTATTAACAGCTCCAGACCACATAATAATACCACCAACAGGAACTGATAAAGCCTGTCCACCACTAGGTCCAGGAGGTCCAGGTGGACCAGGATCACCTTGTGTTCCTTGATTTCCTTGTGTTCCTTGACTACCTTGAGGTCCAGGAGGTCCAGGGGGTCCTGGAGGTCCACCAGGAGGACCTGGAGTACCAGGAGGTCCACCAGCAGGTCCAGGAGGACCTGGAGGACCAGCAGGACCTTCAGGTCCAGTCTGACCAGCAGGTCCAGGTGGTCCTGCTATAGTTGAAGCGTTACCTGTAGGTCCTGGAGGACCAGCATTACCTTGAGGTCCAGGAGGTCCTGCTACAGTTGAAGCAGGTCCAGGAGGACCAGGCGGTCCAGGAGGACCTGGAGGTCCAGGAGGACCATCATCACCTTGAGGACCAGGAGGTCCTCCAAGAGGACCAGGAGGTCCAATAGATCCAGGCGTACCAGCAGGTCCTGTAGCACCAGGCGGTCCTGTACTTCCAGGTGTACCAGCAGGTCCAGGAGGTCCAGCAACATTTGATGGATTTCCTGGAGGTCCACTAGGTCCAGTTAAACCAGGAGGTCCACTAGGTCCAGAAGGACCTTGAGCACCAGGCGATGCTACTCTAACCCACGCTGCTCCATTCCAATACCATTGAGCAACACCAAACGAATAAGTTTGGTTTAAAGAAGGATTAGATGGAAAATTTATGCCTGTCATTATAAATTAATATTTTGCACTAAATGCTAATCTTATTTATGGTTTAGTTGGCCATGTTGGATTACTAGGATCAGCAGTATTTGCTGGAAGATCTCTTAATGTTTGCCTATAAGTTGCCCATTCTGCTTTTTTATCAGATGATAACTGATTGTCATCCATACGAGTCCAATCAGATTGATTAAGAAATAAATCTCTAGATTCCCTAAGATTTTTAAGATGATCAGATTGAGTAAGTTCATTAGGATTAAAGAATCCACTTTCTGTTGTATATTTCCATCCAGCATGTACATTACAATCTGATCCAGTAAAATATGTACTTCCTATACCAACAACAGTAGTTTCAGGTGGATGATTAAATTCATTTATTGGTACATTCTGAGGATATACACCCTGAAGTATTCCATCACTATCATTAACTATCGCACATCTTTCAGTAGGAACAGGAGCATCTTTAATTGCCTGAAGTTTTTGAGATATATTAAAATTCTGAAAATCTTTAAACTGATGAAAAAGAGAACCAGCTCCATGAGTATTCAGTCCAACACTTTCAGAAGAACTTAAAGAAGCAAGAAATTCGTTCCAAGACTCAGTCTTTTTCTGTTTTCCATAAGCAGATACTTCAGTATAACCAAAATTTGTTCCTATTCCTGACATTTTTTAAAACTCCAATATAACACAGATACCATCACCACCAGGTTGAGAAGAACTGCCATTTTGAGAACCCGTACCACCAGAACCAGGAGCACCTTTAGTACTAAAGTTAAGACCATCAGGACCTCCCCAGAATGATGGTCCACCAGCACCACGAACATCAGCCTGATACACTCCTACATAACCAAAAGCACCATCAGCTACAACTGATACAGAATGTGATCCACCAGAACCAGAGGCAGCACCAGCGTGACCACCACCGTTTCTATTAGTTGAATTACCAAGTCCACCACCTCCACCATAAGCATACATGGAATATGAACTACCACCATTAGTAGTAACAGTACTATTACCACCATTATTTCCATTACCACTACTTGTAGCAGATCCACCAGATCCTATTGACATAGAAACTGTTGGAGTAACACCAACCATCATATGACCACCAAATTGAAGAACTGTTCCACCAGATCCACCGCCACCGCCACCAGCACTTGATCCACCTTCTCCACCAGATCCACCACCACCAGTAAGGATTATTATAAAATATCCATAATAAGTAAGATCACAAGTATGAGTATGACTTCCAGCACCATAAACTGATACTTTACAATGAGAATCAACTATATTTTGATCAACCCATGCCCAAGATGTTGTTGATCCACCAGACATAGCAACTTCACCCAAAGCACCATGATCTTCAGGAGTTGATGGGCTGGTATAACAAAACATTTTACTTGGAAACCATATACCATCAGATCTAAATTTCTGTGCTACTCCATTACTACCACTATTAGGTGAAGTAATACCAGTCCAAATTTCATGTTGATAACTACCATTTACAGAGTATTTTGCATATGCCGTTCCATTAGCACCAAGAAATTCAAGATCATGATTACTATCATGATATTGTAATCTAGCAGCACCAGCAAATGCTCCATTGTTATTATATTGAATATCATGATCACCACCAGCAGGAGTTCCTCCTCCACCACTACCAGTATAAGCAATTTCTAATTCTGAATTACTATTACGGGTTACTGTTATATCTGTTCCACCCTTAATAGTAACATCATCATTTGATCCTGTAGAAGGATCTAATCTTAAAACAGGATCACTACTACCCGAACAATAAAAATCGTAAGTGGTATCATTACCTGTAGGTTCGTCAGCCCATATAAGAGCACTACCATTAGATTTTAACCATTTACCATTACTATGAGAACTAGGTGTATCAGTAAGTCCTGTAAATGTAGTAGGTCCAGTACTTCCCGAAGCAGCAATAGTAATAGTACCAGTACCAGAATTAATTGATAATCCTATATTAGTTCCAGCAATAAGTCTTACATCATCTTGTGTACTATCACTACCAGCAAGTCGTAAAATTACATCATTACCAGATCCAGATCCAGAGGATGAACCATAATCAAGCATGTAATAATCATAGGTTGTATTACCAATTATAGATGACAAATCCTGAGTAAGATCTGCTAATGATCCTGTTCTAGTTAAAGTTAATGTATTACCAACAAGACTTATACCATCAACATAATTATCAGTATCGGTATTAGTATCAGTAGCAGATATTTCTATATTTCCACCAGTTTGACTTAGAGATACGTTAGCTCCAGCAATAATTCTTACATCATCACTTGATCCCGTAGAAGGTTCTAATCTTAGTATACAATCATTACCAGATCCAGCTCCAGTTGATGAATTATAATCCACCATCTTATATTCATAAGTTAACTCATCAACAAATTCAATACCATTAGGAGTAGCATTAACCTTAAGAACTTTTCCTCCAGCATTGCTATAACTTGAAGGTGTATCACCAAGATCTAAGAAATTAGCAGCACCACCACTACCAGTTTGAGCAGATATTTCAAACTCACCCTCGTTAGTATGGGTTAAAGTAATATTATTTCCAGCAGTAATCTTAACTTCATCATCTGTACCACTAGCATCAGCATCTAATCTAAGAATAATATCATCACTAGAATCAATTGCCTTTAATTCATACTGTGTATTAGTGTCTGTAGCAGCATTAGCAGATATCTCAAACTCACCATTTGAAACATTAGTAGTATCAATTGTTATATTAGTACCTGCTTTTAATTTAACTGGATCTTGTGATCCATCTGTTCCTGTTAATGTCCAAAGAACATCTCCACTAGCAGCAGTTACTGGTAATGTATATGTTGCAGTACCACCAGAACCTGTTTGTTGTATTTGCCAAGTAGTTCCATCAAACTTCCAAGTTAAACCATTATGAGTATGAGTTTGACCAGATGATGCTGGACTAGGAAAATTTACTGCCATATTATTCTGGTATTACTAAAACTTGATATCTAGCTTGAGTTTGTGCTTGAAGATTATTATTAGTTTCTATCTTAAAGTGATGCCCATTAGCCAAATATATTTCGGTAGGACCCTCAGTACTAGATCCACTTGATGTATGTGCGTTTTGACCACCACCATAAGTATTTGAACTATTTGCCCAAGATACAGATTTTCCAAATGAAGTATATTTTCCTATTTGAAAATAAGTTTCATTATCACCACCAGTATTACTATTAGTACCAGATGTTCCAAATTTAACTGTTATTGGATAACTAGCAGCACCTGATTCATTACCAGCGTAGATAAAATTAATAACCACACGCTCATTACCCCCAGAACTATTAGTGTGAGTAAAGGTTGCTCCTGGGTTAATTTGTCCTGTATATATTGTTGCTGCCATAATGTTTAAATTTCCTGTTTACTATTTAGATAGGGATACGCCAATTACTTTCAAATGCTGGAATTCCACCACCACCATCACTTGCCCTACCACTAGCGTTAACCCACTGTGAACTATCAGCATCTTGATAATAGATATTTAAAATACCTTTTTCAGAATCCCACCACAGAGTACCGTCAGTAGGACTACTTGGAGCTGTGTCATCCGTGGTTATTGTTCCACCAGTAGTAGGAGCCGTTGTCCATTCAAGAGCAGTTCCAGCAGCATTCACTTTAAGCCATCTTTCGGCAACAAATGAACTTGGAGTATCAGTAAGATTTAAAAAAGTACTAGCACCACTACCAGAAACAGTAATCCAATCAAGTTCTGTTCCCGTAGAACTTAATACTTGACCTGCTGCACCTAAATTACCATCCTTATCTTGAATACCACCCGTAATTTTTATACCATCATCAGTAGTCTCTAAGCGTTTAATAGCATTAAACCACAAAGATACTTCAGCATTAGCAGTCGCAATAATGCTGTTCTTAGAATCATTAGGTTTTATAATAATCTTATGACTACCAACATTATCAGATTTACCAAATAATGTTATATTACCAGAATGATCAGATGCATCCCAAAATCCATTACCACTAGAATCACCATAAATTTTATTTGTAAAACTAGGAGGAGATGTTAATTGACCAAAAACAAGAGATGTGCCATTTGACATGGACAGTGAATCAAGACTCTGATCCCAAAATAAGTTGGAATTTGCTCCAAAGAATGTTACATCACCTTCATCTGTTCCACTATCAGTATATTTAAAATAGTCTGCTCCATTCAAGTTACCACTATCATTATACTGAATCTCAGTATCTTGTCCACCAGCAGATGCTGCAGGAGCATCTTCCCATACAAGATCAGTACCATCAGACTTTAACCATTTACCATTACTATGGGAACTAGGTGTATCTGTTAATGCGACAAATGTGGTTACACCACCAGGCGGTCCTGGAGGACCTGGAGGTCCAGGAACAGTTGAAGCAGGTCCAGGAGGACCACCAGGACCTGGTCCACCTGGAGATCCAGGAGGTCCAGGAACAGTTGAAGCAGGTCCAGGAGGACCAGCAGGACCAGTTAATCCATTAGTTCCTGGAGGACCTGGAGGACCAGGTGGTCCAGGATTTACATTACCACCACCAGAGTTAGCAGTAACCCAGTTACAATCCCCACTCGCATCACAAAAATATATAAACAAATCACCAGAATCTGATTCCCACCATAATTCACCATGTCTAGGTGATGCTGGTGGATCTACTCCAATAGTAGTTGGAATAACAGTTACAGTAGCAGCAATGCCAGGATGTCCTGAAGGATTTAAAACATCTACAAAAGCATTTACAGCAGAACCTTCAAAATTAAGTTGAGTTATACTATTTGCTGTACCAACTAATGATCCTTCATCATATACACTAATAGCACCAGGAATTAATCCACCACCAATAGGAACCCAAAATCTTTCTCCAGGTTTACTAGGTACAGTTACTAATTGATATTGCTGTCCAGAAGGAACCTGTGGGCTAGTATTAGGATCACCAAGATTGGGTTCTGCTTGAGCAAGACCCAAATAAGTATACCTTTCAGGATCTAATCTGTCCTGAGAATCTCTCTTTACTCTACCACTTAAATACTTTGGCATTATACATTACTATTTTCTAGAATACTCGCACTGAGTTCCATTTGTAGTGGAGCAACAAAACCACCTGAATATGATTTACCAACATTAACCCTAATAGATTCATTAGCAACTGCTACAGCAATAGTTAAAATAGATCCTGAAGCAGGATCTGTTACACGAGGATAAGTATGTTCACTATTATTCAAATCCATAGTGCATGTATAAGTTAGAGAATTGTCAGCAATTCTTATAGTATCTCCATTTTGAAGATCATTAGCACCAAGCTTTAAAACAACTTCACCTGATTTTGGATCATAAGTTGACCCATAAACATTAAATCTACTACCAGATTTAATAATACTATTAGCCGAACCATCCATATAATAATGAGTAGATGTATCTCCAACAGAAGGAACTACATCCAATACCTTAACAGTAAATGTATTAGCAGAAACTACAGTAACAGGAATCCATTTATTACTTATAGGGTCAGTTGATCTTGGATATAAATGCTGCGTTGCTCTACTATCCTTATCACATTCAAATGTTAAAGATTCATCAGCAATTTTAACAACATCATTAGTAGTTAATCCATGAGCACCAGTTGTTGTAACTGTTAAAAGACCATCATTTGGATTATATGAAGTACCAGTTGTAGGAGAAAGTAAAGACTGTGATGTATGATTACTACTGGTAGTATTCACTAATTCAACAGCATTTAATTGACCACGAACAAATGTATGTACTGCTGGTTCATAATTATGAACATTTCCACTTGCACTCCCAAGATAAGTAGTAAATGTTTTAGATGTTCCCACCTGATCAATTATTGAATCTACTTCATATCCTTGTTGTGGATCTGGGAATATATTTGTTGTTATTCCAGTATACGCATTATCAGTAATAGAATTAGCAACTCCACTATCAGGAACAAATGTATGAGCAGTAGTATTTGTAGAAGGAACTGTACTAAGAACCTGTACTGTAATAGTAGTTGCCGTAACTGCTGTAATACTTAAATTATTACCACTAACAGGGTCAGTTGATCTTGGATATTCATGTTGAGTAGCACCACCGTCTTGAAGACAGGTAAACTTCATTGCGTTATCTTTAATCTTAATAGTTTCACCAACCAACAATGAATGAGCACCTATATCTAATACAAGAAGTCCAGTAGTAGGATTATATGTAGTACTATTGCCAGGAGTATAAAATTTACCACAAGTAAAATATATTCCACCCATAGTTATAGGTTCACCAGCATTCAATCTATGAGTATCATTACACATAACTGTAGCAATACCTGTTGGTTCATCATAATCAACACCTGTTATGATACCAACCCGTTCTTGATGCCCTTTAACATAAACACTATCAACAACTAATGGTGTTTTCTCCAACACCATTCTACCATCAACTAAAATAACAGCATCATTGGGTGGAATCTCTACTTCTTTTATAATTCTTACATCTCTAGTATTACCAGTACTTCTACTTTCTCTTCTCTGCCAAAAGGTAACTTTTGGATAAGTTCCTACACCAACATTAGAAACCTGTGCATAAAGAAGTAATGAGGTAGTTCCCGTAGGAACTTCGTATAATTTTTGTACTCCTGGTGCTACAGGAACAGCAATATTTAAAAACTTATTTACGGGTGCTATTGCCATATTATCTAAGTGCTAATATCAGTGGTGTTAATTGTGCTTGTATTGCTCTATTGAAATCTCTACCACGTATTGTAGACGTTGTTTGATCAATAGTCAATCCATCACCAATCCTAAAATTACCTTTTTGATCCGTACTTGTAAATGGGCATTGTCCACCATTAATGGCAACAACTTCATTTGCGGGGATCGGTTTTCCAGCCTGGAATGGGTTAGCTGTATTTATATCTGTACCTGCACCTATGTATTCAAATGAATGTGAACTGGTTATAATTCTACTCAACCTAACAAATTCAACTTTAGTATCAGCAGCAACAGCATATGGAATAAATTGATTAAATGTTACTGTTGATAATCCAGCATTAGATCCTGTAGTCCATGCCTCTGTTGCTTCATCTACTGTAAATAATATTGGATCCATATCTGCTTCAGCAGTTGCTGATCCAGTACCAGAAATACTAATTACAACTTCCTGTTCTTTACTATTATCTCTAGTAGCAGAATTATTATTTACTGGTAAGAAATTTCTACCACTAGCAATAACATCAATTGAAGTGATTGTACCAGCAGCACTTACATTAGGTGAAAATTCAGCAAGAATTGCTTCTGGACCTTTAGGTAAGGTAGCAGTAACAATTGGAGGAGCAGAAGCACTATAATCACCTGGTTGTCCACCATAAGTAACCTTTACATTTCTAATAAGTTGAAGTGGTTCAGTTACAATTCCATTAACTCCTGGAGCAACATCATTATAATTATTCATATTTAAGTGGAAATAAGCACCCTGACCATCAAATGGTGTCCTATATTCCCTTGGACTATTGAAATCTTGAGTATTTTTAACCTCAACCACATCAGATTCACCATTTATACCAACCTTTGTATTTCCATCAAATTCAATATCACCAACACCATCAGCATAAAGACCGTATATACCAAAAGATGAGTTAGAGTTTGTTAGATCACACTGACCACCAGTATCACAATAAATTGCTATTTCACATCCAATAGTAAAGATAGAAACTAACTGAGCATAAGCATTATTAGTAATTGAAACACCAATACCTGCTTCATTATATTGTGTAAATGAATCACACACCATACTCTTCAAATCTTGTCCAAGATCATTTGGTCCACCAAAAGAAGCATCAACATGATCACCATTAATTCTCATACCAATACTACCAGTCATAAAGTTAGTACAGTTCCTAACATAAGGACTCTGATACCTTCCAGATGGTCCTTGATTTGCAGGTCCATATTCAATAAATCCTCTCTGTGCTTGAGAGTAATCTCCACTAGTAACATCAACCTGTGTTGGTGGAAAAGCAACTACAGCACAATTAGGATGATCCTGTGCTACAGATGTACCACGGAAACTCATATTTTGAATCAAACATCCTGGTCTAACATGAAAAACATCTTTAGTTGGAGTATCAGGTATAATTGTTACCAACCTTAGATCTTCCCCAGTTACAGTAACACTATCTCTTAACCCAATAGGATTAGTTTCAGTATAAACACCAGAACGAACTTTAATTGTATCACCTGTTTGAGCTATTTCTGCTGCTTTACCAATTGTCAATAAAGAATCACCTTCTAACAATCCAGTATTTGTATCATCACCATCTTTAGTTACCCAAATAATATTCTTAGTTTCTACTCCAGAAGGTCTCCACTCTACTCCAGAAGCAATAGAAGATAATCTCCAATCATTTCTAGTTTTACTAGCGTTATATCCACTGCTATCTGATTCATCAATTATATTATCTTCTAATTCTAAAGTTCCCCATAATTTTGTATTCTGACCTACATGTAAATTTTTCTCAATTCCAACACCACCCTCAACAACTAAAGCACCATCATCTTTATTTGATGAGTTTGTTAAATTCTCAATTTTAGTTATACCAGCAACATTTAATTTCTTTACTATACCAACACCACCATCAATTTGAACAGATCCTGATTGAGAATTACTAGAATCAGTAACATTATTAAATGTAGTGAGTCCATCTACATCTAATGTATCATTAAGAGTTGTTCCACCATCTACATCCAAAGTAGAATTTAAAGTTGTAGCACCATCTACATCTAGTGTACTATTAAGAGTCGTAGCACCATCTACATCAAGTATAGCATTAAAGGTTACATCACCATCTACATTTAAAGTAGAATCGAAATCAACGTCACTTGTAGCATGAATTGATCCAGATACATCCAACCATGTAGCAGGATTTGGATTATTAATTCCAACTCTAGTCATCCTATAAATGGATGCGTTATTACCTAATCCCTGATGTCCCCATAAATCTTGAGATATTATTCTCGCAATCATTGTAGGATTTTCAGGATCAGGTATAGGAATTATTGTATCAGTTCCTAATCCAGCACTATTCTGCTGCCTAAAGTTTAGAGTTGTATATAACTGAGCAGCATTATTATTTGGAAGATAAACACTCTCATCTTGAACATATATTCCATCTAAACTAATAGGAGATGCTTGTATCCATCTAATTCCATCTCCATCTCTATTCAAATAATAACCATTTACACCTGGAGAATCAGCAGAGTCAATAATATTTCTATCA
>Ga0115012_10001917_pt1 | contig 12059 bp, 11 predicted proteins | sample TroAtlMetagenome_FD_88706 | JGI IMG/M metagenome (GOLD analysis project Ga0115012, IMG submission 88706) | Marine eukaryotic phytoplankton communities from Atlantic Ocean - Tropical Atlantic ANT10 Metagenome | ecosystem: Environmental > Aquatic > Marine > Oceanic | place: Tropical Atlantic...
ACGAGCTCCTGCGTCGGCACGTAGCCCGTGTCGCCGCTCGTGGCCAGCGTGTGCCGCAGCGCGTGCAGGCTCTCGGTGTGCGCGCGCACGTCGTCAAAGATGAGCAGGCTGCTCGGCGCCGCGGTGCGCGCGGCGATGGCCACCGGCGAGTACTCGGGCTGCACCACCACGACCCGGCCGATCTCGTCGCCGTCGCCGGCGAGGCTCACCTCGATCCGGCACGTCTGCTTGCCCCCGCACGAGAGCGTGAAGAGGTGGCCGCGCGTGCCCGTCGCCTCGCACGCCATCGGCCGCCACGCGACCGCGTCGGCGCGCACCATCGTCGGCTGCACCACGTTGGCGCACTCAAGCCGCGGCGACGCGCGCAGCGTCACCACGTCCGCCGACTCGGCAAAGGTGACCAGCACCGCGTCCGAGAAGTCGTGCACCCACGAGGGGAAGACCGAGTCCAGCTGGCCGGCCGTCGGCACGGCGGCGGGCCCCGCGTCCAGGTGGAACTCGGGCGGGAGCTGCGCGTACCGGCTCGCCTCGGTCGGCGGCGTGCGCGGGGGCGACACCGCCAGCCGGTGCCAGAACCCGCCGGTGGGCGTCCCGATCGCCGCCCCAAACAGCGAACCGGGACGCTCGGCCGGCTTGTGGTCGGCGAACACGGGCGACCGGATCGACATCGATCGAGCGTCGAGTCCCGACCCTCGCCTCCTTACAAGTGCAAAATCCCCAGTTATTATTTTTTTTGGAGCCGCGCGCCGGAAACCTGACTCACACCCGGTCCCCATTTGCGGTGAGCATGTGCAGATCGATGACGCCGACGAGCACCTTGCGCAGCAGCTCGCTCTCGCGCTGCACGAACTTGAGCTGGGAGCGGAGCTTGGCGACCTCCGCCTCCTGGTTGGCGACCTCGGCGCCGAGAACGCGCTCGCCAACGCCGCGCTGGACCGCGAGCGCGACGGCGGCGGTGCCGCCGCCGCCGCCGCCGCCGCCGTTGCCACCACCGTTGCCGTCGCGCGGGCCGAGCGGCACGCGCACCTGCAGGTTGGGCTTGGTCGCGCGCGGCCAGGTGGGCGGCTCCTGCTGCCCGTAGCGCGTCTTGGCCTTGATGTCGAGCTCGCCCTTGTCGTCGAAATCGGGCGCCGGCCCCGGCTTCATGGAAAGCTGGCCGTGGGAGTTGAAGTCGGACGAGTTGAGCACGTTGTCTACGGCGTAGAGCTTGACAAGGTTTTGAGAGCTCCGAAGGACCGGAACGGGGCGGTTGTCGGGGTTGTCGAGGTCCATCGCAAGTCGTGAACACGGGGCGCCGGGGGACGGGGGGTGGTTTGGGCACGCGTGTCGACCCTTTAAAACGGATTCACTTTCCAAAGCACACGAATCTACACGCTACACGCATACACACGCGCGCCCCGCGCCCCGCGACCGCTCAGCCGCGCCACGCCGCGCAGAGGACCGCCACGTGGCGGTCGGCCAGGACGCGCTGGCCCATGGTCGTGTTCGTGAGCGGGCTGGTCGTCGCGCCCGTGGCGAACCACTGCTCGAGCGTCGCCCGGTCGTAGAGGTTGCCGTCCTCGGCGAGGACCGGCGCCTGCATCACCTCCTGCGAGATGGGGCAGAGCACGAGGTCGGGCTCCTCCACCGGCACGCTCTCGCCCTTGGCCGGCGTCGCGATCAGCTCCTTGACGGTTGAGCGGATCGGGTTGTGCCGGCAGAGCACGCTGGTCATCGTGGCGCCCGTCACCGGCGAGACGAGCGCCGTCTTCGTGTTCCAGTACGTCTGCAGGCTCGACTTGTTGTAGACGTAGCCGTCCGAGGCGAGCACCGCGTCCTCGAGCAGCGCGCCGTCGATCGGGCAGCGCACCAGCTCCCGGAGCGGGCGCAGGCCCTCGGGCGGCGGGGCGGGGCGCGCGGCCCTCGCCACCGCCCTCTTCTCCTCCTCCTGCAGCTTCGCGGCCAGCTTCGCGTCCGACTCCAGCTGCTTGGAGAGCTTGTTCGCGCGGCGGCGCGCCTTGTCCGACTCGGCCTTGGCGGAGCGCTCCGCCTCCTTCGCCGCGCGCGCGGCGAGCCACTCGGCCTCCTTGACGAGGTCGGTGGTGAGCACGACCCAGCGCGCCTCGCCCTTGGGCGGCTTGGGCTGCGGCGCGTCGAGGAACACGACCTCGCGCTGTCCCTCGCGCAGCTTGCCCGCCCGCGGAACGATCATCACGCGCTTGCCGTGCAGGTCGGTGCGCCGGTGAGACGTGCCGATGCGCAGCACCTTGGGCTCGTCGGGCTTGGGCGCGGGCGCGGGCGCGGGCGCTGCCGACGTCGCGCCCTGCTCGGTGGCCGGCCGGACGGTGGCGAGCGCCTTGTTCATCGTGGCATGGGCCAGCGTGCGCGTGATGCGCTCCACGTCTTCGGGTCCCACCGTCGGACCACTGACCCCCGCGGCGGTTAGGGCCCGGGCCTGGGCGTCCGCCTGGGCGATGAACTCGTTGATCACGCGCCCGGCATCCTCTTTGGACACGCCGTTGTCGGTCATGATCTTGAACGAGGCGGCGAGCTCGTGCTCAAGGAAGTCAACTTGGGCCTCGTTGTTGGGGTCGCCGGCGGCGTGCTCCTCAAGCTTGGTGGCGCACACCTTGGTCACCTGCTTCACGCCCTCGTACGCCTCGATGATCTCGGCGGCGCGCCGCGGGCTGATGCCGACAAAGTGCGCGAGGCAGGCGGCGCGCGGGTTCATGGGCAGCCCGTCCGCGCACGCGCGCGCCGCCTGGCTGGCCCCGCACTCAAACGCGCTCTCCGTGTTGTTCAGGATCTCCTGGATGCGCTCGGCGGAGGACAGCTGCGTGGCTATCATAGAGAGGGCTTGCACCTCCTCCTGCGGCGCCTCGCGCTCAAGGGCGTCGCAGAGCGCGAGCACGGCCCTGACGAGGCCCGGCGACGGCTCAACCGTCTGCTCGCCCTCGCGCGGCTCGTAGCCCTCGCCGACCTTGGTCACGCCCTTCCAGTCGCCGGCGAACAGCTCGGTCCGCCCGTCGGCGTGCCAGATCTTGTTGACGTGCACGAAGCCGGGCGTGGTGCCCGAGTAGAACTTGATGGTGCCGTCCGCGTACACCTTGCGCGTGAGGAAGGCGTGCCCCGGCTTGCCGGCGTAGAACTCGCGCACGACGCCGTCGCTGACCGCCGGGTCCCGCGTCATCGTGAGCATCCGCTCGCGGCCGCGGGCGCCCGCGTACATGACCACCATGCCGTTGCTGTACTCCAGCCTCCGGCGCGCGCCGCTCTTGGGATCGTAGAAGATGCGCCCGGTGAGCCCGTTGCCCTTGCGCACCCACGTCGCGGTGTCGTGGCCGTCCGCGCCGATCTCCTGCGCGTACGGGAACAGGTCGCGCCGGTCGGACAGCAGCGCGCAGTCGGCGAGGACGCGCTTGCCGATCAGGCGCTCGCCCTCGGCGTCGTAGAACTCGCGCACGACGTGCGCGGTGTAGGCCATCTCCTCCTCCTCGCCGTCAAAGGTGCCCATGCGCGCGCCGATCAGGCGCGCCCACGGGCCGCACGAGAAGTCGCGCGAGCGCAGCCGGCCCGTGCCCTCGTGGTACTCCTCGTGGACGACGATGCGCCCCTTGATGGGCGCCCGCTGCGGCACCAGCACCCGCACGACGCCCTTGGTCGGGTGGCCCAGCCGCGTGACCACCGACTGGTGCTCAAGCATCTGGTGGATGTCTGGCGCCTTGGCCTCCGGGATGAACGCGTAGAAGGGCGGGCGGTCCTCCCGCAGGTACGCGGGCAGGTCGTCCCGCAGCAGGTACGGCGCGTCCAGCGCGAACGCGCTGCTGTACTGCAGCTGGTGCGTCTCCTCCTTCTCCTCATCCGTGTACCGCTGCTGGCCCTCCTGCGCCTGGTGGCGCTTCTGCTCCAGCGTCCACATGTTCTCGCGCTCCACCCGGAGGTGCATCGCCCTGCAAAGCGAGTCGCGCTTCTCGTTTGACATGCGCTCCGCGTTGGGCAGCTCCACGCCGGTGCCCAGGACGCTGTCGCCACCGCTGCCATCACCGCCACCGTCACCGCTTGTCGAACTCGCCATGCTCCTGACAAGTGCGGTCGACAATTGGCAGGTCGTGTGTACGGGGGTGGGGGGAGCGGGGACGTGTCGACGCGGCCGCGCACTTGCTTTCCTTTCTTAGCGTTGGTTACGACACGCGACACGCGACACGCGACACGCGACCACGCTCCTAAGGGTCTTGGTCGCCGATGGCACCCCAGGCACGATCGTATTCGTCCTCGCCTTCGTCCTCGTCGTCGTCGACGCCGTCAAAGGGGTTGGGCCTCGCGCCGCCGCCCCCCCCCTCCTGGTTGTCCGTCACCAGCATGGGAAGGCCCATGGCCTGCCTGTACAGCGCGTCCACGCCTGGGGCCGCCGCGCACGCCACGGTGAAGATCGTGGTTTCCATCGCATCGCGCGCATTCTCCTGCGCCGTTTGCGATGGCAACCACGCTTCCATCATCGTCGCCGCGTCTCTCCGCACCACGGCGCGCATCTCATCCACCAGCGCCGGGTCAAGCCCGAGGTGGTTGACCTTTGACTTGAGCACGTTGTACCGCTTGTGCTGCATCATCTCGCCGCGGTACCTTTGGATCAGCAGCTCGCGCTCCCGCTCAAGCCGAGCGATGCGCTGGCCCATGTACCGGAGGCAGTGCTCGGCGCTCGCGCTCAGCCCCTGTTGGAGCTCGCTCACGAGGTCTTGCTGGTTCATCGGGTGGAAGACGATCGGGCCCGGGAGCGGCGGCGGCGGAGCCCGCGGCGGCGGCGGAGCCCGCGGCGGCGGCGGAGCCCGCGGCGGCGCCTCACTAGCCAGCCCCTGCACCCCGTTCCAGAGCACCTGGGAGTGCGCGCACAACGCCGCGTACGGCCCCTCGGCCAGCTGGCCCGCCGTCGCCGCCGCCTCCATCGTCTCCTGCATCTCGCGAATCGTGCGCTTCAAGTTTAGCTCCCGAGTCGACATCTGCCCGTGTCGACCCGCGGTCGTGCGGACGGGGCGGGGGGGGGGAGGGGCCGTCGACACGCGGGGCGCGTCCGAAGCGCGAGCGCGGCGCTATCCTTGACAACCGGGCCGGCCCGACCCATATGCGCGCGAGCGCTCCCGATGTCGACCAAGCTCGCGGGCTTGGCGACGCTGCTGGGCGGCTCGGTGTGGCTCGTGGACCTGCCCAAGCCCGTCGTGCACGTGAACGAGCCCAGCAGCTTCATGTCCGCGTGGCCGAGCGAGGCGGTCGCGGGCAGCGCGCTGCCGCCCGAGTGCGCCTTCTGGAACCAGAGCGTCGTCTTCAGCAGCGAGATGTGCAGCCTCTTCGTGGTCAACCGCGCGGCGGCGGCCTACCCGAGCGCGAGCGCGCGCGCGATGCGTTGCGCGGCGGCCTATGGCGTCGAGTGCGTGCTCAGCCCAGAGATCGGGCTGGCGATGCCCGCCGCCTTCCTGTACGACTACGCGACGTCGACGATGCGCATGCTGATCGCGCCCAAGCTGGTGCCGTCCGAGTCGAACCAGACGCACGTGCGCGTCTCGCCGCCCGACTCGGACGGCATCACGCAGACGCGCACGCTCGTGCTCAACGAGACGGTGCGGGTGGAGTACCTCGACGGCCAGAGCAAGACCCTCGGCACGGGCGTCCTGCGGAGGGAGGAGGCCTTCTGCGTGCAGCTGCTTCGACAAGCGTTTGAGCCGGCGTGTTGGAAGGCGCTGGACTGACACGCGCTAACTTTTTTGCAACTCGCAACGGCCTGCCCGCGCCGACGCGCGCGCGATGGCGCGCGTCGGTCGACCACCCCGGCCCGGGTGGGAGATTGACACGACCGAGTGGCTGGCGCAGTGCGACCAGCTCCGCGCGGCCAACCCGCCCCAGCGCCCGCACACCAACTTGGTGCAGACGGCGCTCGCGGGCGAGGTGGGCGTCTACACCGCCCCTGACCACTCCGCGGGTGAAAGCTTTCCGGGCCGGCAGCCGTCGACGGTGCAGCTCTCACTGTTTGACGCGGGCGTGACGAACGCGGTAGACGGGATTCCCAAAAAGTATAGAGTGTCGAGTGTTCAAAAGTCTGACAAGTCGTAATCTTGCAACTTCTGAGCGATCCCGTGTTCACGACCTCGACAAATGGCGCTCGTCTGGACCGGCAGCCAGTTTGAGTCCGTCGGCGGGTCGGACACGGACGCCTCCGACAGCGAGCCGCCGCTGACGTCGCACGAGCAAGCGCTGGCGATCCGCGATGCGCCAGGGGCCGCTCCCGTGCCGGCTGAGTGGGTGCACGCGCGCGCCACCGCCTCGGCGGTGCTCGCGCACCTGCTCAGCGTACCGCAGGAGAGGCGCACGCTCGCGCAGGTCTTGGCGTTGAGCATGCCGATCCAGTCGCTGCAGGTGTTTGAGTGGGTGGACCAGCAGCTGGACGCGCACCGAAGGGTGCGCACGATCAACACCGCGATGTGCTGGGCGCTCAACCCGAACCGGCCGGCCAGTTGGGTGTACAGGAAGACGGGCGGTAACGCCAACCAGTCGCACTCCGCCAAGGGGCTGATGCTGCACCTGCGCATGCACCCGTTCACGCGGTCGCAGATCCAGCGCGCGCGCGAGACGCTGCACGCGTACTGCACGAACCGCGAGCGCTTGAGGCTCGCGCGCGCGATCATGCTTGACCGCTTCAGGGGCGACCCGGCCAGCTTAGAGGTTGCGGTGTTGCTCGTAGTGTTCCAGCGCGAGGCGCGGCACTTTGGTGCGTGTCGCTATCGGGTGTATTAACACGCAACCGGTACGCCCCCCAAACTCATGGAGCTGAACCGGCAGACCAAGATGGCCGAGCTCGCCAAGATGAAGGAGGCCGAGAAGGCGATGGCGGCCAAGATTGACAAGCTCGTGTCCGAGGCGGGGGAGGACGAGACGCGGCGCGGGGGGTGCGGCGCCGGGTGCTTCCCGTGGTTCCGGGGCGCGGGCAGCCGCCGCCTGGCGCAGGACCAGGGCGTGGAGGTGGCCGTCTTCGGCCAGAGCGCGGCGGGCGGCAGCGCGGCGAGCGCCAACGCGCGCCTGGAAAAGGCGGCGGAGCAGATGGAGAACCACACGGAGCAGCTCTACGCCAAGGCGGGCGCGAGCCGCGCCAAGGCGAAGGCGATGATGGCGCAGGGGAAGAAGCCCGAGGCGATGGCGGCGCTCAAGCGCGCCAAGGCGTTGGAGAAGCAGGCCGAGGTCGCCGCGAGCACGCACGCCGCCATCGAGCAGCAGAAGGACATGCTGGAGTCGTCGCTGGTGCAACGAGAGGTCGCCACGGCGCTCTCCGCCTCGATCGCCACGACGAAGAAGAAGACCAAGGGGCTGCTGGAGAAGGCGGAGCGCGCGGTCGACGGCAGCGCGGAGCTCAAGGACGCGGCGGACGAGATCTCCGAGGTCATGGGCGGGCTGGCCACCAACGACCAGTACGACGAGGACGACCTGATGGAGGAGCTTGAGTGCATGCAGCGGGAGGCGCAGGCGGAGGCGGCGCCCGAGGAGGAGGCGCGCGTGGCGGCCAAGGCGGAGGTCGAGCCGCAGGCCATCGTGGTGGGCATCGACCCGGCGCTCTTCCCCAAGACGCCGCGGGGGAAGGCGGAGGCCAGGCAGTCGCTGCTCGCGGCCGACTCGGCCGCCGAGGCGCACTGACCCTAACCGACCGCGCACGCGTGTTCGGTCTTTAATTCTTGTTTTTAATCGAAAGATCACACACACGCGCGCGCGCGCGCGCTCACCCTAACTCTCCCAACCACGGTGGCTTTGGGAGCTGCAGGCGCGCCCTCTCCTCGTAGCGGCGCCTGCGCTTCTCTTCCGACTCCCTCGCATCCTGCACGACCTCCCAGTCGGCGAAGAGCCGCGGCGAGGCGTACATGTGCGCGTACCCGTTCTGGCGCACCGCCGCGAGCACGACCCCGCGGTCGTCGCGCAGCCGCTTCGAGGCGAACTCCAGCGCGCGCCCGTGCCAGGTCACGATGCCGAGCACGATCTCGCGGTCGTCGCCAAACCGCGTCATGATGTCGCGCCGGTGCAGCACGTACCTGCCCTGCGTCGCCGCGACGATCACGTCGCGGTCGGCGCGCATCGCGTCATTGTCCAGGTCGCACAGCCCGTTCCCGTTGCGGCGCAGCGCCGCGAGCACGAAGGCCTTGATGCGCTTGTGCGTATCGCACGCGGTGCGCAGGGTCCGGCGGCCCTCGCGGTACTCGCGCACCGTGTCGCACAGCGAGTAGAAGGTCAGGCGCGGGTTGGTGTTCTCCGAGACAAAGCGCACGCGCTCCGGGAAGTGGCGCTCCAGCAGCGCGCGCCACACGCGCTCGTCCGCGTGGCACGCGTCGCGGTGCGCCCGGCTCAGCTCGGTCCACGTGGCGGCGGCGCGCGCCGCCGCCTCCGGGTCGTCGTACGTCGCCGCGATCGCGCCGAACACGGCGCCGATCGCGTCGCCGTCCAGCTCCGGCACGCGCGTCGACACGCGCGAATCATGCGCACGGGCGCGCACGGTCACGCGTGTCGACGCGGTAGACATCGTGTTGTAAACACCCGTTACACACGCACACACTCACAACACACGCGCGCGGTCTGAGCGTCAATTCTGCGGCGCCGTGTACGTGTACACGGCAGGGGGCGCCATCTGGGCCAATTCCACGACCTCCGGGTCGCGAAAGAGCCGCGGCGAGGCGTACTTGTGCGCGTACCCGTTCCGGCGCACCGCCGCGAGCACGACCTCGCGGTCGTCGCGCATCCGCTCCGAGGCCCCCTCAAGCCTAAGCCCACGCTCGCGCACCCACGCGAGCGTGAGCTCGCGCTCGTCGTCCAGGCTGGTCTTCCCATGGATCACGCGTGGCACGGAGCCGGCCACGCGTGCGGCAGCGGCAACGTCGGGGTCGTCGCGCATCGGCTTGGCGATTTCGTGCCGCTGCGTCCCCGTGCGCCGCACCGCCGCCAGCGCGAACGCCTTAACGTCGTGGTGCATCGGTCGCAGCAAGACGTGCTCGTATTCGTTCGTCGCGGGATTCTTTAGCCACTCGCTGCCGAAGCGCAGGTTGCCCTTGCGGTACGCGCGCAGGAGCCCGCACATGTAGTGGAAGCTCTCAAAAAGGCTGAGCTCCGGTGCGTAGCGGTTCCCGGGGTCCGCGATGTGGCGCTCCATCAGCGGTCGCATGTTCCGCCATCGCGCGTACTCGCGGTGCACCTGCTCCCGAGTGGCGATGCGGCCGCGGTCCGGGAAGTAGCGGTCCAGCAGCGCGCGCCACACGTGATCGGCACCGTAGCACGCGTCGCGGTACGCCCGGCACACGGCGATCCAGGGGGCGGCGGCGCGCGCCGCCGCCTCCGGCTCGTCGCACGCGTCCACGATCGCGTCGAGCACGGCGCCGATGGCGTCCGCGTCCAGCTCCGGCGCGCGCGTCGACACGCGCGAATCATGCGCACGGGCATCCTTCGCTTCCGGTTCGACAAGCATGAACGGCCCTTGTTAACCAAACACGCACGCGTTCACCAGTACGGAAACGCCTCCGCAAGGTCCGGAAACGTCTCTACAAACCATTCGGCGCTCAGGCGCGAGCCGCACTTGCGCGCGTGGCTGTAGTACGTGTGCCGCTCCCGCGCAACAAAGCCCGCCTCCTCGTGCGCCCACTTCAAGACGTCGATCTGGTCCCGGTTGACGGCCTGGTAGATCGCAGGGTCGAAATAGTGGGAGTTGGCGCCGTGGAAGGTGGCCAGCCAGCGCAGGACGTGGATCTGGTCGCCCACCGCCGCCGCCAGCGGCCAGCTCTCGGGGCGGCTGACCACGCCCGTGTTGTGGTGCGCCCACTTCAGCACGTCCAGATGACCCGCCTTCGCCGCATCGGTGAACGTCTCGGCGTGTGCCCACGGATCGTCGGCGGGGGTGATCATCAGCGGCAGCCGGGCGCCGTAGCGGAGCCACTCGAGCACGTGCACGTGCCCATTCTTCGCCGCCTGGCGCGCCGCGTCCTTTTGCCAATGCACGCCCTTCTCGTAGTGCAGCCACTTGAGCACGTCGAGCTGGCCGCCGCGCGCCGCCGCCGTGAGGACGCCAAAGTCGATCTTCACGTCGGGGAAGCGCGCGATGAGCCACTCCAGCGTCGGCCGCTGGCCGCCGTATGCCGCCCAACCGAAGACGGGCGGGTAGTCGTACGACTTTAGCTCGCCGGGCATGAAGTGCTCCAGCACGTGCACCTGCCCGTGCTGGGCCGCGGGCCCGGTGACGTTGGCGTGCCAAAAGTCATGCCCGCTCGCCCATTCCAGGCCCTCAATGAAGCGCAGCTGGTCCAGCTCGCCGCGCGCGGCCGCCCGCTCAACGAGCCAGCGGCTGAGCCTCAGGCCCATGCGCAGCGCCCACCGCAGCTGCGCCAGGGTCTCGTGCGCGTGCTCCTCGTAGCTCTCGGTCTTAGGGGGCCCCGCGTCGCGCAGCGCGCGGCACACGAGCTTGAGCGCGAGCGGCACCTTCAGGTGCGTGTAGATCTCGCGCAGCGCGTCGGCGTCCAGCGCGTCCAGCGTCAGGGGCGCCGCCGCCCCGGCCGCGCGTGTCGACCCATTCCGGGTCATGAGCACGGGTGGGCGGCGGCGGCTCGCGCTTGTCGACCCGGCGCGGCCTTCGCTGCTCGGAGGGGCAGCGCAAGCAGCAGCGGCGGCGGCGGGTCGACAAGCGAGCGCAGTCAACCGTGCTCACGAGCTGGAACGTGTCGATGGCCGAGCTGTCGACAATCGGGAGCGCGCCCGTGGGGATGGACGTGGAGGACTCGGACTACGAGGCGTCGCCGGCGCGCAAGGGCTCGCGAGGCCGGCTGCGGTTCACGGAGGGCGACGATTCGGATTACGACTCTTCGCCCGTCGGCGGTCGACAGGATCACGCCGACGACTCGGACTACGAGGGCGACTCCACGCGCGATCTGGAGGCGGAGTGCGCCGACCGTGCGGCGGCGACCGTGGGTTGGGAGCGCGAGCTGCCGTCCGACCTGGAGGGCGACGACTCGGACTGCGAGTGTTGCGACGCCCGGGCGCCCTCGCCCGCGCCCTCCACGGCGACGGACGTCAGCGAGCCCGGGTCGGACTTGGAGGCCGATTCGGAGCTCGTCGCCATCGACGAGGCCGCGGTGACGCGTCGGGGGACCCGGGCCTCCGCCGCGGCGGCGGAGGAGGCGTTTGACATCATGGAGACGCCCGTCAACGGCCTCCAGTGGCAGGACGTGAACTTCCCGCTGTACAGCGACCGGCGCTTTGACCATCTGGCGCGCGCGCCGCCGCGGGCGCCGGTGCCGGTGCCGGTGCCGCCGCCCGCGCCGGAGCCGGAGCCGGAGCCGGAGCCTGCGCCTGCGCCGGCGCCCGGGCTGTCGGACATGACCGCCGAGTTGCTTGAGCAGTGCATCGCGAAGCTGAGGAACCCGGATGCCGCGAGGTCGTCCAAGTCCCTGCGATTTCGCGACCTGCCGGAGAGCGACCCCATGCTGGAGGCGCACGAGGGCGACTGCACGTACGCCAAGATCGCGTCCTTCGTCAAGGTGCACGCGCCGGAGAGCGAGGAGCTGCTCGGGTGGATCCTCTTCAAGGCGCTCGTGCTCGTGACCGAGCGCCACAACAATCTGCGCACGTTCCTGGAGTATGTGCGGACCGCCAAGTGGTTCAATGTGCTTGGCCACCTGTGCGAGGACGTCGTGGAGTGGGAGGTGACCAGGGACAACCAAAAGAGCGTCAAGGCGTGCCTGGTGGAAATCTACAACACGCTCAAGCGGATCGCGGGGAACGCGTTGTGAGTGGGCACGCTGCGCTAACGACGCTCTGGCACCTGGTGTTGTATATATAGGTAGCGGCGTGCGCGTGGTGCGTGTTCCGGTGGCATGCCCGTGCCGTTTAAATTCGAATTGAACGTCCGAAGAGGTCCGTCCGAGGAGCGCGCCAAGCTGCTGCACCCCGCGCTCGGGGCGTACCAACAGGTGCCCACCACCAGCGGCGCCGCGCAGCGACGGCACCCCACAACCGACCGCGTGCCGGTCCTCGGGTGGTGCTGCCTAGCGGTAGTCGCGGTGCTGCTGGTGGCCGCC
>Ga0115012_10001919_pt1 | contig 12055 bp, 5 predicted proteins | sample TroAtlMetagenome_FD_88706 | JGI IMG/M metagenome (GOLD analysis project Ga0115012, IMG submission 88706) | Marine eukaryotic phytoplankton communities from Atlantic Ocean - Tropical Atlantic ANT10 Metagenome | ecosystem: Environmental > Aquatic > Marine > Oceanic | place: Tropical Atlantic Ocean...
AACAAAAAAAGAAATGGATACCAGTTACGAAGGAGAAACATGATGAGTTTTTTTAAATGGTTGGGTAGTTTTTTTGGTGACACCGACTTTGCTCGAAAAACAGCGGAGGCAGTGGAAAGGGTCAGAGTTAGGGCGAGAGATGCGAAAGGACGTTTTATTGCTGATGACCCAAAAACAAAAGAAAATGAAGCTTACACTACTGAGGATAGAAACGATTATGTGGGGCGAGATTGATTAAACTTTATATTTTTACTTTCTCTCTTTACAGTTTGGTTGGTACTTTTGAAACTATCCCAGAATGTGCTGAAGCCGCGAGTAGGATTTACGAAGACTACAGGTATGACAAAAACATTAGATTTACTCTTTATTGTTTAGATGAAGAACGCGATCCGCAAATCAGCGAGAGGGGAGTTGTGCAGTTTGATGATTTACCCTTATTGCAACGGAAACACTGAGACAACCGTACTTTGTCATTTAGGTAGCATGAAGAAGGGCATGGCACTGAAGTCTGAGGATTACTTTGCCGTTTACGCCTGTAGCAGTTGCCATGACGTTATTGATGGGCGAATGAAGACAGATCTATCAAAAGAAGAGATACTGAGATGTCAGATGCGTGGGCTAGAAAGAACGTGGAGCAAGCTAATTGAAAAAGGATTGGTGAAAATAAATGAGTGATATCAAATGTGCTAATACTGTATGTGATAACAAACGCCCTGTTACGCGAGATCCCAGAAAACAATGGTGCGACACATGTTACCCAAAGAGGGTAGATCGTCAGCAAAGACGAGAGCGAGAGATCAGATGGGAGCAAGAGTTTTTTAATAAGCACTGGAAAATAGCCGAATGAGCGGAGGTGCTGTAGAGCAAGACCTGTTTCCAGCAGATGTCTTTGGCGGTGCAACTCCGACCTCTCCGCTCCAATTTAAAATTATTTCAATTACAAAGTCCCAAGCTTCAGAAATATACAGTCGTTACCACTATCTTTCAGACAAAGGATTTTTGCATCAGTTTAGTTTTGGCGCACTGTTTGATGGGATTTTGTGGGGAGCTATTACATACGCAATTCCGAACCCACGAAACATAAAAGGACTTTATGACAAGGACGAGCAAGCTGGAGTGTTAGAAATAAGCCGACTAGCTTTTGCTCCAAACTCCCCTAAAAACTCTTGCTCAAGAATGATAGGCATTTCTACTAAACTTTTAAAACAACGATATCCCTTACGCATCCTTATAAGTTATGCTGACACCGCACAAAATCACATAGGGACAATATACAAGGCAAGCGGATTCAAATATCACGGCTTAACAGCAAAAAAAACCGATTTTGTTGATCTGGATGGGAATTTAGTAGGGAAAATCAAAGGGGCAAAGTATTCTGAAATGGATGGGTATTGGGTAGAAAGAAGCCAAAAACATCTTTTCAGCAAAACCTTTAAACAACAATAAATAAACCACAAGATAACCCGTACTACCCTAAATTTTTTTTAATATTTACTTGTCAATAAGAATAATGCGCCCGGTAAATTCACAAATATTTTGATATTTATTATTAACTCGTCAGGAATAAAAAACAGAAATACTATATTTAGTATTTTTTTACTAATTTTTGGGTAATTTACCCACATATAGGTAATTCTACCTACTTTTAGGTTTTCGACTTACTGGCTTTTTCTTTTTATAGTTTCTGCTACGGTTCTTACTTTTACTTTCTATACGGACACCGTCTTTGTTACTGCCGCCTTTGCTAAGGGCTTTCTTGTGGGAAACGTCTTTGCCTTCTCTTTTGTCGGCTTTTCCGTTTTTGTTCTTGTCCACGCCTGTCTTATCAATCTTACGCCTCGCTCTTTGGCGTTCCATACGATCAGCATGTTCACCTCTAGCTTTTTGCTGTTTATATTCTTTCTTATAGGGTCTCGGTTTATTTTTGTACGGCATTTTTTTGTTCGCTATCTGTAGTGAGTAAAGGCACTAGCTGGAATGTTCTAGAAGGCAAATTTAAGGCGCGTTTTATTGTTGGAACTATCGCGGTGTTAAGCTCCATATCTTGAATTTCTAAATCAATAAGCATAGTTTTTTCTTCTGGAGTCAGTGCTTGAGATTCCTCTATAGCTCTAATATTTCTTCTTGATTCAGATAGCAATTCGTTAATATCGAGGAAGTCTTGCTTATACTCGGCTATGCCAAGCTGTGAAGAACTTAGTGCCTCAAACTCAGTCATCCTTCCTTGCTCTACAAGTTTATCTAACGAGCTTTCCAGCTTACCAACCTCATCTCTTAATCTATAAAAGTCTTGTATGTTGTCACTAGAAAACTTGCTTAGAAAAAACCTTCTTATAATGGGGAGTTCAGTTGCTGACAAAGAAGGCAGTGCAGTAGCAGGATCTAAAGATTTCCACGCTCTGTCTGCCATTAGTATTGCAGATGTACCCAAAGTTCCTGTGTATCCTGTAAGAACATGATCTATTTTTATAGGGCTTATATTAAAAGCTTTGCCTAGTAATTTAGATATTTCAGTTGATGAGTATCTATCAATAAGACCATCAACACCTTGTTTTTCTAAATAAATAGGAACAATCTGTCTTTGAGTAAAGAAGTCATAGTTAATATACCCTTCTGCTAAAGGAGCAATAAGCTGAATCCCAAGAGGGTTTACTGCTAACGTAGAAGTAATTCCTCTTGCTATTGACTCTTCAAGCTCTCTGCCTGAAGTAGCACCTGGCTTGCCAAAAGTTTGCGCTAACGGAAACCTATCGAATATTCTTTCTGGTATAGTTTTAAATAAAAGCCCAACTTCAAAAGGAACAGGTATTCTGTGTGGTATCCCTGTGCCAGTAGGGATTATCCAGTTTAAATCTCTCTGTTCGTCAGTTGCTTTTTTGTATTCTTCATCGTCAGACGTAAGAAGCCAATACAACAATGTGCTTCCAGTAATAAGGCTTGATCTAGCGAGGGCGGTTGCCATTGCTTGGCCTCTGCTTAATTGTCTTTGGGCAGGATTGACTCCTAAAAACCCTCTAAACAACACATCAAGACCTTGCATTCTAGCGTTTAAAAAAGGAATAGCTGTAGTAATGAATCTAGCTAACGTGCTTCTTCCTCTCCTTGAAAAGTTAATAACTTCTAATGCCTGGAAAGCAGCCTCAGCTTCGTTACCTGTTCTGGCAAGAACATCATTGTAAACTGCATTTCTTGTAGCGGCATCAGATAAAGTAGTTCCTTTACCAAGTGCGTTCCAGAGAGAAGTAAACGGTTTAAATACTGCTCCTGCGCCAGACTTCAGTAAGTTTTTCTCAAGCTTTACGCCTCTTTCTTTTGCATACTTTGAAAAAGCTTTAACCATATCATCTGGGTCGTTAGCAAAATCATAGCCGCCAACCACTCCAAAACGCTCTAATCTTTCTGCTCCATCAGCAAATCCAGTTATTGTATCTAGTACTGGGGTAAAATCTGCTCCAGAGGTAACATACGCAGAAAGCGTATCTCTGATTAGGTTTGCTATCATAAAGTCTGGGCTTCTAGTAACAAGCTCTCTTAACCATTTAGATGGCATCCCAACCGCTGTCCACATCAAGCCACCGCTTTCGCTTATTGACTGCAAGGATTCATAGATCAGAGGGTCACGCACCACATACGATTGATCAATACCGTTAACTTTGAAGTCCACTACAAAATTTTGAGATTTGTTTTTCTTTTGAGCGTCAGTAGCTTTTTGAGCTACCCCCACCTTAATCATATCTCTGATAATTCTTTGCTGTGCTATGTTCTTCATGCCAGCATCAATAGCCATGCTAAGATTTCTAGTAATTGCATCAAGCATAGGCACGTTAACTGCTTTTTCGCTTCCTTTTAGCTCTGCAAACCTGAAAGACGTTGTCATGCTTCTCTTAAACATAGCAGGAACATCTTCTCCTAAATCAACTATTTCTCCCTCTTCCGCTTCTGCTTGTCTATAAAAAGGAACATAATCAGATTTAGTCAGCCATTCTTGTGCTAATTCCTCAGTAAGCAGGCCAGTGTCTTGCATAAACTCAACCGTTTTTCGATTGTATGCGCTCCAAGTTTTATACCATTGCTCTATTATGCTGTTTCCATTTTCGTCCACATACTGCATGGCCTCTTGCTTAACCTTTTCAATTTCTTCAGGACTCATGCCTTCTATTGGAGTCTTTTTGTCTGTAAGGTTTTCAGATCTTTTTATTATTGCATAAGCTTGGGCAATTCTTTCTAATGACACTCCATATTGGTTTTGATACAAAGGAGCCATGACATCTACTAAACCTTTGTATTTTTTGCCTTCAAAGAAAAAGTCTTCAACTCTTACCATGCCGTTTCGATAAACTGCCACACCATCCTTCAAAGCACTAGCAACTATTCCCATTGACCTGTCAGCAAAAAGAGCGGCTGCGATTGCGCTGCTGTCTGCAAGGTTGTCTTTAAACATGGGATCTCTTGAGTATTGCTCAAGCCTTGCGTATTTATTAATAGCTTCTTGCTTGAGCCTTGTCAGGAAATAGCCAAGCCTGCTTTGTTTCGTTACATCTAAATACGTTTCGCCAGGAGTCTTTCTTGGGGCGGCATTGCTTGCAATTTTATCAATCGCATCTGAAGTTTCTTTTGATGTGTTGGGTTCGTTGCGCCTAGAAAATTTGTCTTTTAGCAGATCGTCTGGTGTAAGTCCTTCTTCTGGATTTCTGGCAACGTATTGAGCTTCTGGGTCTGCTCTGTTTGTATATCTGGGAACTCTTGATGCAGGGGTTTTTGCTATTTCTTCGTTGTTTTCTTGTACTGCTTTTTCTATTTTGCTTGCTTGTCTAGATGATTTTTGAGTTAACGGTTTTTCTCTTGTAAGCGTTTTTTCTTGGTCTCTGCTTGGAACTCCTGCAACATCTTCACGAACAAGTCCATCTTCCCCTCTGGCACTTGGCTGATCATCGACAGTTCCTTCTCTGTCTGTGTCCCTGAGTGCTTTTTCAATTTCTCCACGGCTTATCCCCTCTTTTTCTGCCAGTGCTATTGCCGCGTCAAGGTAATCAACATCTTCACCTCTTCCTGGCATAACGCCTAACTTTCTGAATAGTTGTTTCTCAGGATACCACATTAATGCTTGGAAGTCGGCAGTTGTTATGTCAAAACCAGCTTCTGCTAATCTTTCTTTAGTTGCCTCAACAACTTCGCGTATATATATTCTTTCAGAAGCGTTCTTAGGATCTGCCTGAAGCTGTGGCTCCATGTTTTTTACATAAGTGCCAGTTTTTTTAAACAACTCAGGCTTAACATGATTGACACCTTTTTCTTTCTTATACTCTTTATAGTACTTTTGGTATCTTGCTTCTAAATCTTGGATAAAACTATCAAGCAATTCAGGGTCTCGGTATATCTCCCTTCTACTCTGATCGTTGCCTTTTAAAACATCATTAGTTAATTTTCTTGGCAGACCGCTTGATTTCTGCATTAGTTCTTTTATTTCTTTGCGTCTTTCATTTCTATCTTTGTCATTCAACGCATTTTTGAACGGCCTGCCAATAGCTCGATTCCAAAATCTCATCCACCAAATATCGGTAGTTAGTGGATTATAATTGCCTCTTAGGTTTTGATAAAAACCTTGTCCTATCTTTGGCCCCAAAACATAGCTACCCTTAACTGCTACGTTTACGCCTTCTGCGCTAGGAACCTTCATAGCTTCGTAGCCAATTTGTTCGTTGAATTTTTTAGCAAATTCGTCAAGTTCTTTTACGGTGTAATCGTCACTTAAAAAGTCTACTATTGATTGATTTTGACCGCTTTTTTGCCACGCATTGTGAAACTTAAAAGCTTGGAGCATTGCATCGTTACGCTCACCACCTTTTTGAAACTCTTCAAAAGTTTCAGGGAAACGACCTTTTTTGGCATGAAACCTAAAAATGTCGGTTGCTATTCCAAAATTATCAATAACGGCTTGTCCGTTAGATGTAACCGATAAAACAAAGTCAAACAGTGCTTCAGAGTCGCGTGTCCTCATAATTCTAGGATCAACAAGCCTCATAATTCTTTTTGCGGCTTTCAACTTGCTGTCATACCAACCAATGGCGTTGCCGTCTCTTTCTAAAGCAAATACAGCTTGCTCAAAAAATATTTGAGAAAGTAAATCTATGTTTTCTGAAGTGTATTCGTAAGGCGTGGTTCTGCCAGTAGCCGCCTCCCATCTGTCTTGTAGGAACTGAGCCGCCTCAACTAAAGTTCTTTTCTTTTCTGGAACAAACGTACCATTCCTCATCTTTTCTACTTCTTGAGGAGTAGGCATTAAATCTAAACTTGTCACCTGTATCGGTATACTGAAATCTTTTCTAGAAAATTTGTCTCTAAACAAAGGCTCCAAGGATTGAACATCGGCAGTGTCTAAATCAGTCAAAGGAGCAAAAGAGGTTATTTCATCTGAGTCATCCGCTACTTCAGTCGGCTGAATACTGGGCAGATCTGCGGCATCGTAGAATTGATCAAGATATGTATTTTTTGCCGTAGAAAATCTAGGAGGGGTTCTTTCTGCTCTGCCTACCTCAAGGTCACGAAAGTATTCTCTTAAATTAAGAATATTGTCTTGAGTAGGCGGCATAGCAAATACACCGTCTATTATTGACGCTTCAGGAACAAAGTCTAAAAGATCTTTTGTGTCTTCTTGGTTAGTCTCTACTTCTCTCCAAAACTTAGTTTCAGCGGGAGTTTGTCTGACAAATACCGCTCCTCTTGAAGGAGACATTTTTGTTGTTGGTGCGGTTATATCTCTTGCTCTTCTAGTGATGCCTTCTTCATCAGAAAAGACAGTCTCTTTTATGTCTGGATATCTTTCTCTAAAAGCTTTTTCTCCAAGCTTTGTACGAGCCGCTTGTTTTGCTTCTTCTGAACCTGCTTTTTTGCCTTTCTTGCGGAACTTGTCTTTTATTGTAATAAGATTGTCGTTAAACACGACAAAGTTAAACGTAGGCTCGGCTTCACTACTTGGATCTCTTGAGTCTGCATCAAGAAACGCTATTCCTGGCACACCTTTTTCTGATAATTCTAAAGAAGCTAATCTTTGCGCCTCTGTTTTAAGTTCTTTTGACGGCCCCATTAACCCATAATAGCTTAAAGGATTTTTTGAGTCGGACTCAATTTCACTCTGATAGTCACTAGCCAAACCATAATAAAACTCTTCTCCTCTTATGCTTAAAACGGGGTGTTTTTGCAAAATTGTTTTTATTTCATTTTGTTTTTCTATGCGCTTACGATTCTCGTCATTTTTTAAACCTAACAATTCTTTTTGTTTTTTTCTTAAATCTCTTAACCCTAACTTGTCTTCGTTACTTAGTATTTTTGTTAAAAGATTGTCGCTTTGTTCATACAATTCAGTATCAAATTTAAGAAAATCATCAAACTCAGCATCTAGCTCGACTGTGTAAAGTTTTCCTGTTGGTTTAAAATCTATGTCATTAAATATTTTTTTTGCTGTTTCAGTGCTTGTTTTTTGTTTTGCAACAATTCCATCAGGATCTTTGTCAATATCATATCTTTTGTTAAGCAGATCATCTTCTACGTCTTCTATTTTGCGTTGAAATAAATCATCTAATGTTCCTTTTAAGCTTTCTTTTGTATAACTAGGCAAAGATTCATTAACTTTTGATCCTGTTTCTAGAACTAATTCTAAATCTTTAAAATCTAAATTTTTTACGTCATATCCTTTTGCTTCTGCTATCCCAATAATTTTCATTGCATTTTCAAAAAGACCTTTTTCGTAAGCCGCAGGAGAATCAGGATCAAATGGAGGCTCCATTACTTTTTCTCCAGCAAACTCTAGTATTTTTCCTTTGCCAGAAGATAACTTATTTTTGTAAAAATCTGCTATTCCAAACTTTTGAGCAAAATACAAACCATAGCCAAACGCCTGCGCTCCTTCACCTGTTCCCATAAATTGAGACATAAACTTGTTAAAATCAGCGGCAGATCCATGATAAGCTTTAAGACTCTTTTTATCTTTAAATACAATATCAAAAGGTATTGCTTCTTCATCTGGAGCTAAAATATTTGTTTCTGGGAAATCTTTTAGTTTTTCTGTTGATGAAGGAAACGCCTTAGAAAACTTATCTTTTGCAATCTCCTCTTGAACATTTGGATCGTAAAAATCTTCTTGTCTTTTTGTCTCTTGCTCTTCTTCTATAATGTTTTTTATTTGTGATTCAGTTGATTGTTTAAATTGTGCAAGATCTTTGTCTGATCTGATAACATCTCTTTTTCGTTTTCCAATTACCCCGGAATCTATGTCTCTTACTAACGAGTCAAAGCTAACGTATCCGCTACCTTTGAGGAAATTTGTGAGTTTAGGAAAAAAATCTATAATTCTTTGTAGTAATGTTCTTGGCTTGCCTGTAACAATGCTTTTGTCTGTTCTAGCATCTCTTGCCATTTCAGCGATAGCTTCTTCAATTAGTTCTTCTTGACCAAGATTTTCTTTTTTATATGTCTCTAACGCCCACTCGTAATAAGTTCTTTGTTCCCCTTTTTTTAATTGTTTTGTAGCAACATTACTTAACAACTCCCATTCTGAATCTTTGAATAGGTCTAACGCCCTCATTGCATGAATTTGCTCATGCTTCAAAGTCCCTACCGCTTCTGCCGCTTGCTCTTCAAACGTCTTGTCTTTGCTTAACGTGTCAGCAGTAAGGAATATTTGCCCGGTAGCGTCAGAATAAAAACCTTCTCCTTCTTGGATTTCGTCTGTAAAAACTAAATTAGAATTACGACCAAACGACTTTACGTCCTTTTCGTTTTTTCTTCTTTGCCTTACACCAAAAAGTATTCTTCCGTCTTCTGTTTTTACTACATTTTTTAAGCCATGAAATATGTTTGCCTTAATATCACCAAGGCCAGCGGCTTCCATCTCTTCGTCTAGTATTTTTTGGAATTCTATTAGGTCTTCTGGGGTGGTCGCATCTTCTTGGTATGGGCGGGATTCGTACTCTTCCTGTAAAGCTTGTGCTAATGGTGGGATTTGTCCTGCGGCTTCAACTCTTTCTTCAGCTAATTCAGCTTCTTCTACTAATCCAGCAGAAGCTCTTTTTTCTAAATTTTCTCTATACCTTTGCTTTGTTTTTCTTATGGCTGCTTCGGCTTTTCTTCTTTCTCTACCTCTTCCTAAGCCAGCCGCAGATGACACAGCAAGATCAGCAAACGCACCAACTGCACCGCCTACGGTAAAATCATCAAATAATGACTCACCAACAGTAAGATCTTCGTTGTAAAAACCTTTTTCTATTGCGTCTTGAAGCACCCCTGCTGATGCTTCTTGTACCGCTTCCGCTGTGCCTGTTACTAATGCGCTTTTAATTTTGTTGACAACACCTTTTTTAAATTGTGCGTCTGCTGATTTAGTAATTTTAGACAGGACTCTATTTACAGGCAAAAGCTCTGAAAACCCAACAATACCGCCAAGACCAATCGCAGCATCTTCTGTTGCTTGGTCAATTTCTATCCCTTGATCTCTTGCGGCTTGAAGTCTTTGGGCTTGATCGCCAGAACCTGATCCTATAGCCTGAGCGGCTGTTGTTGCTCCTGCTAGTTTAGGCAATCCTGCAAGTTTTAAAGCACCGCCAGGCACAAGAAAAGAAGCAAAAGAACCAAGACCACCGCCAAACTTAGTGGCAAATGTGTCTCTATAAACAGGGTCGCTAGTGATGTAGTTAGATAATGACTCTCTTGCCCCTCTAGCTAAACGAACAAGCTCGTTATCTTCTCCGCTGTCAATTAAATCATCTAAGCCAATATAGTTAGTAAGTGCATCTGACAGTTCAGCAACACCCTCTGCTGTGCCAATAAGCGAACCACCAAAATCCCTAGCAAATGCCTTTCCTGATTCTATTGCTTGACCAGATGTTGTTCTTTGTCCCTCAAATAGATCCTGGCCTGTTATTTCACCAACTTGATAAGCAAGCTCATTAAGCTCTTCGGGATTTAATTCGCCCCTATAAAACCTATCAATCTCTTCTTCTATTGTTGACATTTTATTGACTAAACCTATTTATATTCTGTGCGTTTCGGATATCTTTACCAACTTGATCCATGTCAACATTGGAGCCACTAGCAGGGACAAAACTTGAGCCTCCAGTCTGAGTTGCCAGACTTGCCAACAACGCGGCTCTTTCCTGTATTAAATAGTCTTTAAATTTTGCTAACGCTGCTTTAGCCGCTTGTCCGTCTGGTGGCAATTCGCCAAATCGTTTTTTATATTCTCCAGCTAGTACTGCTGGTGTATACATCTTGTTTACATCGGTTGTTGCTTGTCTAAAAATAACCGCATCGTTAGTTCCTTTTGATCCCCTACCTCCACCTAGATAGTAAGCCGCTGTTGCTCTAGCAACCATGTCTTTTCTTGTCCTATCTCTTTCTTCTCCAATGGCTTTAGTAGCACCTAACAATCCTGCACCAAGATCACCTTTTGCTATGCCTGCCCCAAGATTTACCAGTGCTAACGCACCTTCATCCATAGGCTTGTAAGCTTTGCCTAACATAGCTTCGAGAACAGACCGATAATCCTTATTATCTTCAGAACCATCTTTTGAAAAATCTTTTTCATAGAAATCAAGAAAGTTTTTTTGTAGGTTATTTTTCGCTTCACCCTCGACCTCTGGATTTTTCGCCCCAGACTCAAAATCTGCGCCTGCTCGACCAGTTTCATTAAAACCTTCAGCCATTACTGTTGCGACTGGATTTATATCAATTTTGGGAGCTTTAAATGGATTTTTATACTCATCAGGGCCAGCAATAAAATTAGGAGATGATGGGTCGCCCAATGGGTCTCCTGTGGCAAACGTGGTCATTCGATTAGGATTTGCCGCTTCTCTTCCTTTTAGTAAATTTGATCTTGATTCTTTTAACATTTGTTTGTTTTCTTTGTACCTTTCGTGACCTTGTCTCAAAAAATTACCAATACTTGCTTTTATATTTTTAAAATCTTCTATGGCTTCTGGACGAATTCCAAACGAAGTGTTAACTTTAGACTCTCCTCCTGCTTCAGGCGCACTCGCCATTGTTATTAACTCTTCAGTCACATCGCCAGATTTAATTTTAGACGCATCTGTTTTTGCGGCATCTCCAGCAAATTTATCTATAGTTCTGCTTACACGCTCCATGCCTGGAAAAAGATTTGGATTAGCAAAAGATTCATGCATTGATGATGGAATAAGCCTTTCTATTGTTTCTTGCGGATTTAGATTATGTTTTAAAGCATATTCAAAAAGAGCAGGCTGAAGTTGATCTAAATCTGCTCCTCGACTCTGTGCATATTTGCTTATAAAGTCAGGCAGACTTTCTAAAGACATGTTAAAAAACTCTTCTGGAAAAGGTATACCTCCACCAGGAGCCATTCTATACGGCATCATTCCACCACCAGCCGCCATCATCATAGGCTGTTGAGGCATCATAGGTTGTTGCGGTACGCCCATTGCTGTATTCATTAACGGGTCAGGAGCAGGGTTAAGAGAAGCTATACCTTGCTGAACTACTTGATCTGCCACAGTTGGCATGGGCATTTGTTGCTGTTCACTCTGATAACTTGCCCTCATCTTTTCTCTTCTTTGTATCTCAGATACAAGCAAAAACTGAGGAATACCGCCTGTAGGGTTTTGACTTTGTGCAACTAAAACCTCGTCAGGCATCCCTTTTACCATGTCTTCTTGGTCAAGAATATTCATTCTAGCCTCTCAATGCTCTATATAGACCTAATCCACCAATACCAGCACCCAACGCTTGTTGAAATCCAGTAGGCCCACCGTATAACTGTCTTGTTTGTTCTGGGTTGACAGGCAATCCTTGGAGCATTTGACTGAACAAGCTGAGTTGCTGTGCAGGAAACGCTCTTTGACGCATGTAGTCCTCGTATCCCATGTCGAGAGATCTTTGATCCATGCCTCTTCTAATCTCACCAATACCGCCCAAGGCTCCAAGTCTTTCAAGAGCCATTGCTTGATCTGCTTTACCTATGTCACCTAAGAATCTGGCGGCATCTAATGACTGTCCTCGCATTGCCATGTCTTGGCCTAGACCAGCTAGT
>Ga0115012_10001921_pt1 | contig 12041 bp, 7 predicted proteins | sample TroAtlMetagenome_FD_88706 | JGI IMG/M metagenome (GOLD analysis project Ga0115012, IMG submission 88706) | Marine eukaryotic phytoplankton communities from Atlantic Ocean - Tropical Atlantic ANT10 Metagenome | ecosystem: Environmental > Aquatic > Marine > Oceanic | place: Tropical Atlantic Ocean...
AAGATTTAATCCTGCATTGTTAGCATTATCTAATTTAGCGATTGATCCAAAATATATTGAAGTTCATAGGATGGCTCCATTTATGAGTCGCGGTACAGATGTACCTGTTGTTTTGGATTTGATGATTCATGATATTGATTTAATACTATCATTTATAAGTTCACCTGTTAAAGAAATTTATGCTAACGGGGTATCAATAATGACAAATTCAGTTGATATTGCAAATGCGCGTATCAAATTTGAAAATGGATCAATTGCAAATATTACATCAAGTAGGGTTGCTAAAGATCGGGTGAGAAAAATTAAAATATTTCAACAAGATTTATATGTAACGATTGATTTTCTTGCTGGTATATCTGAGGTTTATAAAGCTATGGGTGCCAGTCAAAATGATCCTGATGCAATAATGTCGGCTCCATTAGTTGGTGCAGATGGGAAGCACAGGCAGATTTTTTATGAGAAACCTGTAGTAAAAAAAACTGACGCTTTAAAATCAGAACTTAAAAACTATATAAACGCAGTGCTTGGAAAAGAAAAACCAATGGTAGATGGTTTTGCAGGTAAACAAGCACTAGATGTAGCTATTAAAATTCATGATAAAATACTTGAGGATTTAAGATAAATGGATATTAGAAATTTCTTTTTTAAAAACAGGAGTTTTACTCCAATCCCAATTGCAATTAGTATTATATATTTTGCACAACCAGAGAATCATAATATTCTTTTAGGGTTTGTAATACTTTTAGCGGGAGAATTAATTAGAATGTGGTCTGTGTCTTATGCTGGGGGTGAAACAAGAACAACAAGCGTTGGGGCACCATCGCTTTGCACTGCAGGACCATATGGTTATGTTAGAAACCCAATTTACGTTGGTAATATGTTAATGTATTTAGGTATTGTAATAATAGCTGGTTCTCCAAACCTTATGCTCATGACCTTAACAACAATGTCTTTTTTTATAATCCAATATTCACTTATAATTTCTTTAGAAGAGGAGAAATTGGATGAGCTTTTTGGTCCGGATTATGCGACCTATAAAACAAATGTGAGAGCAATTATTCCTAGATTTACAAGATGGAAAACAGATGATAGTAGAACACCTTTGCCATTTTTTAAGCTAATAAAGACTGAAAAAAGAACATTACAAAATGTTGCATTTATTTTAACATTAATTGTTTTAAGAATTACTTATTTATATTGACATAACCCACAATCGCATCTAGTTAATGAATCAAAAATCACTAAAATTTTTCGTTGTTGCTGGGGAACAATCAGGCGATCTCCATGGTTCTAAGCTAATTGATTCATTAAAAAAACAACATCCAAATTCTACTTTTGTTGGGCATGGTGGTGATAGAATGATATCATCAGGTTTAGAAGTTATGCACCATATTAATGATTTAGCAATAATGGGATTTACCGAGGTGATTAAACATTTACCATTCATGATAAATGTTATGGGTGAATCACTTGAAAAAATAAAAGCAATTCGTCCAGACAGAATAATCCTTATTGATTATCCAGGGTTTAATTTAAGATTAGCAAAAAATTGTAGACCACATGGAATACCTGTTTCTTATTTTATTATGCCTCAGCTATGGGCTTGGAAAGAAAATAGAAAAAAATATTTTCACAACTATATAGATCAGTCGCTAAGTATTTTTCCATTTGAACAAGAGTGGTTTGAAATGAGAGATATTCCAACTAATTATGTAGGGCATCCTTTTAGTGAAGGGTTAACACCCAAAATCAATAAAAAGGATTTTTATTTAAAACACAAATTAAAAGAAGAGGATATTCTTTTAGCAATAATACCAGGAAGCAGACAACAAGAAGTTGATCGACATCTTTCGCTATATCTTGAATGTGCAAATGAAGCAAGAGAGACAATAGAAAATTTAAAAGTTGTAGTAACAAAAGCAGATAATGTCTCTTTGGATGTGTCAAACGATGTACTTATAGAAGCTGATGATATATATGGAGCAATGCAATATTCTAAAGCAGCAATAACAACTTCTGGTACAGCATCTTTAGAATGTGCTATTATGGATTTACCAGAGGTTGTCTGCTATAAATTATCATCTATGTCATATTTAATTTCAAGCTTGGTTAATAAGGCCCCTTTTATATCAATGGTTAACTTGATTGGGGGAAGAATAATTGTGCCGGAACTTTTACAACGCAAAGCAAATAAGCGCAATATTGTTGATTCTATCTTACCGCTTTTACAAGAAACAGCAGAGCGTAAACACATGCTTGATGGAATGAGTGAAGTTAGAAGGTCTTTAGGAATACCAGGTGTATATGATAGAGCAGCGGACGCAATATTGAGCAAGCTATAAATGGCTAATCTAAAAAACGAAAAAAGATTAAAAAATAAGCTACTGGTTTTTTTTGGTGGGTTGCTAGGACCACTTTTCCTTAGATTTTTCTATAATACAAATAAATGGAGTGTTGAGGGTGATCACTATTATAAAAATGCACTTCATGATGGTAAATCTGTAATAATTGCATCGTGGCATAACACATTATTAACAGTATTTATGGGTTTATCTAAAAATGGGTTTTATGGATTGGCGGGTAACCACCACCCAGATGCTGAAATAATTGCACGCATTGGTGCAAAGTTAGGGTGGAATGTGATTAGAGGTTCATCAACTGATGGTGGTAAAAAAGCATATAATGAAATGATTGAAATTTTAAGACAAAATAATAATGTATTTGCAATAACGCCAGATGGTCCGCAGGGACCTGCTAAGATCCCTAAGCCTGGAGCTATAAGAGCAGCTCAAAAAACAGGTGCTGTTATTGTTCCTGTAGCTGGTCAATCAACCCGCCGCTGGTCATTCAAAAACTGGGACACCTTTTATCTTACAAAGCCATACGCAAAGACACATTTATTATTTGGTGAACCATTAACTTTCTCCAAAGATGATTCATATGAAGATTGCTCCATGCGCTTAAAGAGTGCGCTTGATAAACTTGAAAATAGAGTAAATGAAAATGTCGGCTTGGTCAAGGATAACTGAAACACGAGCAAAGTTCTTATTTTTTCCAATAACAATTTTTTATTGGGGTGTAATTTTTTGGAGAAATATTTTTTATAATCTTAATTTTTTTGTTTCAAGAAGCGTTCCAGCTAAAGTTATAAGTATTGGTAATATAACAGCAGGGGGGACCGGAAAAACTCCTGCGGTGATTTATCTTTCAAATCTACTTAAAAATAAAAAATATAAAGTTGCTGTTTTAAGCAGGGGTTATGGAAGAAAAACTGCTGGAACCCAGTTGGTAACAGATGGAGAAACTAAAAATATTGATTGGAGAAATTTTGGAGATGAACCAACATTAATTGCCAAGAAACTTAAAAATATACCTGTTGTTGTTGATCAAAACAGGTATCGCGGTGCCACCTATATAATTGAAAAATTCCAACCTGATGTAATTATTTTAGATGATGCATTTCAACACCGCTCTATAGAAAGAGACCTTGATGTTGTATTATTAAATAGCCAAGCACCAATATCTGACTATAAGTTAATCCCTCATGGTTTATTAAGAGAGCCAATATCTCATTTAAAAAGAGCAGACATTATTATTTTTACTAAATCAGGAAAATTGCAACCACATAAAAAAATATTGAATCATGTAAAAAAAATCAACCTACCTGTTTTCTATAGTTCTATTAAGATAAGTGGTTTTTCAAAAAATGATTCAAGCATCTATGAACCTGATCATAATACAAAAGCAGTTGCTGTGTCGGCAATAGCCGATCCCAAAAGTTTTTATAGATCTTTAGAAAACACCAGCCTTAATGTGGTTTCAAAAATAGCATTTTTCGATCATTATGAATTTCAGCAGTCTGATATTAATGATTTTAAAGAAGAATTAGAAAAACACAATGCGCAAATAATCATCACCACTGAAAAAGACCTGGTTAGGTTAGAACGTTTAAATTTGAATGGAATAATGGTATGCACCTTAAACATTGAATTTGAATTAGATGATAACGGCGAAGATTATTTAAATAATTTTTTAAGTTAATTTCACTAATAATCCTCAATTTAATATTTTATGAATATTTATTATCACCCGATTTATACAAAGGGGATTGATCCTCGATCAACATTTCCTAAAGAACGGTATGATCTTATTAGAAATGAACTTGTAGCAAAAGAATTTGCTAATCATATAAAAATCAATACCCCAATTGAAGCAAAAATACAAGATATCTATCGGGCACATACCAATGAATATGTTGATGCGTTTTTAAATTCGAAATTAACAGAAAAACAAGTTCGCGAAATTGGTCTTAAGCCATGGACCAATAAAATCATTCAACGAACCTTATTATTAACAGGTGGTAGCTTGTGTGCATTGCGTGATATATACAATGGTGCGGCAGTTGCGGCAAACATGGCAGGGGGAACTCACCATGCATTTAGTGATAGAGGGTCGGGTTTTTGTATTTTTAATGACCTTGCAATTTGTGCCATTAAGGCCATAGAAAAATATGCTTATAATAGAGTTTTAATTATTGACCTTGATGTGCACCAAGGTGACGGTACTGCATCCATACTAAAAGACAACGACAATGTCTTCACTTTTTCAATCCACTGTAAGCAAAATTTTCCATTTAAAAAAGAAGCAAGCAATACTGATATCGAAATAGAATCTGGTGCTGATGATTTAATTTATTTGAATATTCTTAAGAAAAGTTTAAGTGCATTGGATTTGATTGAAAGCGATATAATATTTTTTCAAGCTGGCGTAGATACTTTAAGCACAGATAGATATGGAAAATTATCGTTAACTATCGAAGGTTTAAATGAGCGAAATAAATTAGTCTTTGATTTTGCGCAAAAAAGACAAAATCCAATTTTAATCTTAATGGGTGGCGGGTATTCTAAACCAATAGATAATACAGTGACTGCGTTTCGAAACCTTTTTATTGAAGCTTCAAAGTATTCGTATTAGTATAGAAAATTTTACTCAGATCCAGAGATTAATTGTGGGTTGAATTCACCGCTCATAAACTTTGAAGCTTTAGTTTTATTACATATCTTATTTTAACAAAATCATCTTTTTTGTTTTAACAAAATCATTAGTTCTTAACTGGTAAAAATACATACCCGCACTTACTTTTGATCCATAATCATTGGTAGCGTTCCAAGTAATTGAATGATATCCTGGGTTCATTTGGTTTCTTTCCATTGTTTTGATTTTCTGACCAAGGACATTGAAAACAAGTATTGATACATCGGTTGCTTTAGGAAGATCAAAGCGAATAGTTGTACTTGGATTAAAGGGGTTTGGATAATTATTATGCAATGCAAATTCTTTTGGGAGTACATCTGATTTATCATTCACAGCTAGAGTTGCTTCGCTAGAAAAAGAAATGCTAGGCCAAGCACTTTGCCAGGTTGCAAATCCAGAGTTGTGAAATTCAACTTTGCCGTTAAATTCACCATTAAGAACCAACTTATCGCGACTGTAGAAATAAACACTATCATCCTCTGAAACTGCTCCCAAAGCAAACGAATGCTCACCTACTGAATCTATGTAAGTTGCTATATCAACAGATACTTTTTCATTCTCAGCAATAATTTTCAATGTATCAATCGGAATTAGATTGTTTTTAGCAACCAGACCAATGTTATTGCTATCTAATTTCTCATTCCATCCTTTATAGTTGTATTTATATAATACAATTCCATTTTTGAGTGAAAAAACTTTTCCTGGCATAAGATTAAGCTCAACCTTGTAAGAAGTATCAATTTTGGTGGGCACATCAAACCTTAAAAAAGCATGATGATTTTTTGACACAAGCAGTTTTTGTATTTGCTGAGGAAGGTAGGTGCTGTCTGGAATCGAAACATCTAGCGATCTATCGTTTAATGGATACATTTTATCTACGGCTCTAAAAGTCCATGAATCACCTGCAACGCCATCAACGGTTACTTTCCAATTATAGGTTCCGCCTGGCCTTAGCTTGACAAACATCACATTATTAGGATATTGAAATGATTGAGTTTCATTGAGCCCTGGGCCGCTAATGGATACCGTGGCTGAGATTCCGCTGTAATCTTCTTTCCATGGATAATTCCAAGCAAGTCCGTACTCAAGTGAAACATTTTTTGCGCCATCTCTCGGTATAGGAATGGATGGATACGCGGCTCTATATCCTGGTATCCAATAAACAGAGTCTCCATATTCATAAGGTCCAATGTCTGGTGCACTTCCAATATATTTTCTGTTTTGTTGATCATATGTTGATGGGTGATAAAATTTTTCACTTTGCCCATCATTAATTCCCTCAACTACCTTTCCAGCATCTATGAAAGCTGATCCTTTTTTTGGTCTAAAATCGTAAGATTGAATACGATCCAGTTCAAATGGATCAGAACCAAATATTTGCATTAGCTGTTCGGGGCTTCTATTTTTATTATCGAGCCATGGATCCTCAAGCTCAAGCTGAGGAAATGATTGAGACCAATCACCCTCGTTATTATCTATTGGAAAATGTCTACCGTACCAAATCCCCGATTCATTTAAAAGAAATTTTGGATCTGTATTCTTTACATCTGCTCCATTATTTGTCACATCTCTATCGCCGCAATCTGATGATGCGCAATTTAACGACCTACCTGCTATTGAGTTTAGGATTTTAGTATTATGGTTGCCTTTCATATTTTCAACGCGCTGTTCAAATTCGCTTGTACCATAGTCTCCGCAATATTTATCCGGACGAAGTGCTATGTCAGCGTCCCAATTATCATACGCCATTACATGATAAATATTGTGCTTATCCCCCTTAAGGCGATACCCTCTTTTGTTTCCAAGGGAGACTACATGATGAACCAGTCCATATTGACCCGCACAACTTCCATCAAAACGTATTCCGTTCCGGTTTGAGTTCAGCATCCAACTGTATCGTGTAGTTGACTTCACAGCTAGTCCCGTTGCGCGACCAATACCTGAACCATCTGTATTTTGATAGTGATCCTCTACCCACACATACTCGGTTAAACTTCTTGATCCTGGGCCAATATTTCCTGAACGATTTTGTCTCATAGTAACATAGCGAAATGTGTCTGAAAAATAATTGTCGTCGTTATTAATATCCTGCTTGCAGTTTAAGCAGTTGTCGTCAACCTTTAAATTCCAATACGCGTTCCCAAACCAGCCGTTGTATTCAGCAAGAATGTTTTCATAGATAGGGTATTTTATTCCTCTAAAGCTGAAAATATACGCGTCTACAACGTACCTGAATACAGTATTGCGTACAACGTTGTTATTGCCATCTACCATCATATTACCTCTATAGCGATAATCAATTCCATCCGATACCATTTCCCGATGCCTTAGATCTGCCTCCCAGCTGTGACTAAACTTAGAATTTTTTATAGTGATATAGCTGCCGTGTCTACTGAAAAATGCGCTTGAGTAAAAGTGCAGATTATCAAAGATAAGATTATCAGAATGGTGAAGATTGAGTGTATGGGTTCGAATTCGTATGCGAACGTTAGTCTCATTAGGAATTTTTTGACCAGGATAAATGTAAAGAGTATTAGAGTTTTTTTCAAAAGCCCATTCTTCTAAAGTATCCAGGTTGGCAATCTGACCAACTTGGTATTTATAATTGAATTGACTTGATCCACCAGTGTATGGCGCTCCATCACTTTTTGCCCAAATTGTATTAGGTTCAGGATTATCTTTATTTCCAGTGGTAGGATCCGTTGGGTTTTTGAAATTCGTTGGCATAGCAGGTATCATATAGCGGTCATCCACAAAAACACCATAAATTGTATCTATGAAGGTCTTAGCCTTTTTGGATATTGCCCCCATATCTAATACAGCCTTATAAACTGAATGGCCATTCAAATTGTAGGGCTCCCAAGTTGCTTTTACATTTATAGTTCCATCAATTAGAGTTTTATCGTTTTCACCAAGAATTCGTATTTTAGATTTTTCAGTATAAGGAGAATTGTTGATATATTCAGCGAAAGCAAGTTCTGAGTAGCGACCTTCTTTCATTAGAATTGTTTGTCCTCCTTGTGCAACGTTAAGAGCACTTAGTAGATCAGGAAACGGGCAGTTAGCTGATCCATCTGGTTCAGAGCAAGAATTTGATGAGTAGTCTTGCATTATCTCTGCATGATTTATGCTGGCGTGGTATTTATTTGGAGATCGATCTATTATTTTAAAATTGTCATCTGTATCCATAGTGTAATATGCAACTAGCCCTGTCGCGCTTATATCACTCAAACTATCCATATTGGCTTTAATCTGAGCTTCTGTCCTAGCGACACTCCACATTCTTACCTCATCCAAATTTCCACTGAAACGAGCACCTATAAAACCGATTGGAGTAGCGTCAGGAACTTTTCCCGACCACTTGGTTGGATTGTTAGTACTATCTACTTGAACACCATCAACGTACAATCTTCCTTTGTCACCATCGTAGGTAAATGCAACATGATGCCACGTGTTAGGTTTTCTAACGTTTTTTGCTTGTCTCATTTTGTCATTACCATTAGTGCTAAAACCATAATATATCTCATTTTTATTTAAAAATGTGATGTTTGGCGATGTTTGTGAATAGTTTCCTTTCCAATTTTCACTACCAATGACTTTTTGGTGTTGCCCCATGCTGATATCAGCAGTAAAAGTCATGGCTTCAAGTGTAAAAACAGGCCCTAAAGCAGGAAAATTGTCAGGCAATGAAATACGGTCTTTGTTTTCATATTTGTAATTATTAAAACCCCCATGCTTAGAATATCTATCAAATTTGGCGTATTGGTTGGTAACATTATATTGTACGCTGTTATCTACAATGATGTCTTGTGAAAATGCATTGGTAAATTGAATAATAAGAATAAAAATATATAATTTGTTCATATGGTATTTTTTAATTCGTGTCACCAAATTGTCACACAAAATCCTTTTAGTTGTTAGTAATTAAATAAATAATCACTGTGATTTATTTAGATAGTCAATAGTAAGAGCAGTCATGGTTTTCATTCCCAGTAGCATCCCACTATCATCAACATAAAAATCTGGTGTATGATGATCTGCTACCTTTGCTGAATCAAAACCTTTTGGTATGCCTCCAATGAAAAAGTAAACACCCGGGACCTTTTGCTGAAAAAAAGAAAAATCCTCTGCGCCGGTTACTGCTTTGATAATATTTACATTTTTCTTCCCGGCTATCCTTTCAAATGTTGGAAGCATTTTATTGTATAGCTCAGGATCATTGTAAGTAACTGGATATCCTTCATTGATATCAATCGTAGCAGTAGCATTATTTGCTTCAGCTGTCATTTGTACAATTTTTTTAATTCTTTTGTGAACTTGTTCTTTCATAGATGTATCAAACGTTCTAATAGTACCAAGCATATAAAGATCTTCTGGGATAATATTTGATCTTACACCACCATGAATGGCGCCTACAGTAACCACAACTGGGGCGTTAGTAAGATCCATATTTCTACTAACAATAGTTTGTAAATTGTTAACCATCTGTGATGCTGTTATAATTGGATCTACACTATTCCAAGGCCTGGAACCATGAGACTGCTTTCCTTTAATATCAATTCTGAATGAATTTACAGCAGCCATAATTCCTTCAGATTTAATATTGATTTGACCTACTTCTAATCCGGATTTTATATGAAGACCAAAAATTGCATCCACATTTGGTTTTTTTAATACGCCTTCTTTGACCATTAATTTTGCTCCACCTTCTTCACCATCAGGAGCACCTTCTTCTGCAGGTTGAAAAATAAACTTGACCTTTCCAGGTATTTCATCTTTCATATCTAATAATATCTTAGCAACACCTAAAAGAATTCCAATATGAGTATCGTGACCGCAAGCATGCATAACCGGAACAGTTTCACCATTGTAAATACCGGTCATTTTTGATGCCCAAGGGATATCAACCCTTTCTTTAATTGGTAGGCCATCAATATCTGCTCGAAGCGCTACTACCGGTCCTCGTTTATTTCCATTTAAAACTGCAACAACACCAGTTTTAGCAACATTAGTTTGGGGTTTATAGCCCATATCTCTAAGAATTTTTGTAATCCTTTTTGAAGTTTTGAACTCACGATTACTAAGCTCTGCATTTTCATGGAACCAGTGTCTCCAATCAATAACTTGGCTTTCTATTTCTTTAGCGAGCTTTTCAATTTGTTTATCATATTGTTGAGCAGTTAGGATTGATCCTGATATAGACAAAAAGAAAACAAAGAAAGCATTTATAATTAAATTGCGTATATATATCATACTTAAACTATACAAATAGCAAAATTAATATTTGTAATCTCCCGTTTTAATTTTTAGTTAAGAAATTAAATATTTTATATTTGGGCCATTCCCCATGCAAACATAACCCCAACAAATGATAGCATAAGCGGCCAACCAGCATTAATCATTCTTCGTGCGCTTGGATCTTCGAATACATGAATCTGAAACTCATGTGATGTCATGGCACCTCTTTCATCCATTGCAACCAAAATAATATCATTTGGACCACGTTGGCTTGGCCTAGGTTTCCAATCAAGCATACCAGTCTTTTTACTAAATGTAGAATATTTTGGCATTTTAACAGCTTTATAAGCAATTCTGTCTTTATTTAAATCTTCTGCCACGACCCGATATTTATATTGGTGTCCGGTAAGGGCAACGGGTCGTGGCGTTGAAATAATATTTGGATTTATATTAACAAAAACCTTTCCTTCTTGTTTATCACTAGAGTATCCATCAGAGACCTCATAGGTAAATTTACTTTCATTGATTTGAGCAGATTTGGGTATCCATACAACTTTGCCTTTTTTGCTCATCTGCATACCCTGAGGTCCTTTGGTTAAGGTAAACAATAAATCAGCGTCATTGTTTTTATCTTCAACTAAAATATTGTATTTAAATACTTCACCAACTAACGCAGTTACAGGTGGGCTAGAAATAATGACCGGTTGATGATTAACATATACTTCATAAGACTGTTCATCTTTTGTATATCCATCTGATACCATATATGAAACCTTCTGTTTGTCAACTTGATCAATTGTAGGAGTCCACTGTATAACACCAGTGTATTCATCTATTTCCATACCATCTGGAAATTCTAGTAAAGTATATTTTATAGGACTCATTTTTCTGGCTACTACTTTAGGAGGTCTACCTTTATTACCTTGAAAGAATTCCCACAAAATATCTTTAATAGCTACCGTTCTATCATCAATTGATTCGACAATAATATTTAATCGATCATTTTCATAGAATATATAGTCAACATACTTTTTTAAATTTAATCGTGATACCTCAATGGAAAGCGAATCAAGCTCTTCTTGGTCAGTAAGGTATACTGATTCAGCGTTATTCCAGTCCATAAGATATCTATCAATATTTTCGATATATACATCATCGCTTATTTGGATAGAATAAATTCTATAATTTTGAGCAGACTTTAAGGGTATTACTTCATCGTAGGGCAATAGGGCATCTTTATTCATATCAGATGTTATAATTTGGTGGTTGTATTCTTCACCAACGCCGCCCTGCATGAGCGGTATAGAAACAATATTAATAGGGGCATTTACATAATATTCAGCAACAATTGTTCTTTCTGTTCGACCATCGCTTACTGTTAAATCAAGCTTAGAGAAATCTATATTCTCTCTTTCTGGTTCCCATACAATCATACCCTCATAGGGATCCATGCGCATTCCATCTGGCATTTCATTTGCTGTAAAGATAAGGTCATCATTTTTATTTGGATCAAAAACGTCAAGTGCAAATCGGTATTCTTCACCTAGATTTATAACGTTCATTTTAAGTGGCGCTGAGCGAATAATTGGCGGATGGTTTACATATAGTGTTACTGTTTGCGAGTCAATTGCAACTCCATGATTTACCTTTACAGTAAATGTTTGTGAGTCAATTTGAGTTGTGGAAGGAGTCCAATTTACTAGTCCTGTTTTATCTATCGTCATTCCATTAGGACTTTGACCCAAAGAAAAATCAAGAATATGTTCTAG
>Ga0115012_10001922_pt1 | contig 12040 bp, 14 predicted proteins | sample TroAtlMetagenome_FD_88706 | JGI IMG/M metagenome (GOLD analysis project Ga0115012, IMG submission 88706) | Marine eukaryotic phytoplankton communities from Atlantic Ocean - Tropical Atlantic ANT10 Metagenome | ecosystem: Environmental > Aquatic > Marine > Oceanic | place: Tropical Atlantic...
ATTAGGAGTTTCAGTATCTCCTTCAGTATTACTATTAGTATCTCCACCGTTTAATTTAACTTCTGCATCTAATGCATGTTTCTTTAAGGTCAGTCGTGACCCTGTATAACCTAATGCTACTAATGTAGCTGCAATAAGGCCTACAATTTTGGTCGCAAACTCACTACTTTCTACTAGTCCTGAACTTGCTACTGCTCCTACTAGAACAGCAACAAGACTTAACCAGAATTCAGTAGACTTATACCCTGCTTTTTTTTCTATTTGTTGACTCATATTATATCTCCTGACATTGATAAACGTTTTTCTACCATCGCGTGAAACTGTCTGTCACCTGCTTTATATCGAGGGTCTTTCATGTCTTCTTTCATTTCATAAAGAGAACCATAACCTCCAACGCTTGGTGCTTTGCCTCCTTGAAATAATGTAGGCTGCTGTGCTTCACCTCCTGCTGCATTGTACTGAGCATGCATACCTTTTATAGCTAATTTAGCAGTAGAAAGATCACCTTGGACCGCATTGTTAAATGCGTCTAACTCATCTTGGTCCATGTTTTCAGAAGCCCATGACGTCATTGATTTATAAGCTTCTTCACCACCGACTAAATCATACATACTGTTTAGTTCTTGTCGCTGTGATATCTCTTGTCCTTTAATGTAATTATCTACTAAATCTTTAGACAAGCCACGTTTGGCTAAGTCTTCATACGCTTTATCACTTAAGCCTCCGTTCTGATTGTACTCATTTGAGTATTGTTCAAAGTCAGCGTCTGTGAGTAAGCCTTGTTCTTCCGCTTGTTTAGACGAGAATTTCTTTTCAAGACTGCCATAGGCTTTTGCAAGTTCTTCAGGGCTTCCAAACTTTTCAGGTAACCATTCTGGTCTGTCTGTCTGTTGGACTTCCTCTTGTTGTGTTGTTTCTTCTGCTGTTGTCTCAGTAACTTGAGGATCATCTGCAGGAGTTTCTTGGTCGTTTATAATTACTCTCTCCATAAATTACTTGTAATACTTGTTGTGCTTTTTCCTTACAGGTGCAACTTTTTTACCTGCTTCATTTTTAAGGTGTTCTCTTATGGCTTGCTTCCTACTTGGGGGAGCTTTTAAAGCTTCTTTACGTTGAAACTCTCTAGCTTCTGATTTAGCAGCAGCCATGTATTCTTTTTTACGTTTCTCAGACCACTTTGACATGTCTTTTCTAGAGATAGTTCGTGGGTCTTTTTTATAATCGTTGTATTTTCCTTTTGCTGGCATCTTATTTAGATTTCTTTTTACACCCGCCTTTACAGCAGTCATCAAAACAGTCTTTATTAGTACACATTACTCTTGTGTTTGTTCTGCAGCAGCTTGAGCCATTGCCTGTAGCTGCTCTGGATTTTCACTAGCCATTTTACCTGCAGCATTCGCTACATTAGGTGCTACTTGTTGAGCCATTGCCTGTTGTGCCGCCTGTTGTTGTTCCATTTGTATCTCTTCTTCAGATTTAATCAGGCCCTCAACATCAATACCCAAAGATGTAGCACGTCTTTTTAAGTAATCACTCATGTTTACATACGTAGAAAACTGATCACCTAAAAGTTGACTAGCTCCTGAAACAAAACTATCTAGTTTGTTCAGATCATGTCCACGCCCTAAAGCCTCAAGCCCTGTAACTATAGTTGGCTTTACTATTTTCTTAGGCAATTTAGGAAGTCTTCCTGATTTAGACATGCGGTCCATCAGTCTGTTAACTAATGGCATTTGAAATTCTTGAGATAAGATAGAATAAACTCCACCTAAAACATCTTCTAACTCTTGAGCCATGAAGCGTATTTCTTCTGCAGTCACACGTTCTCCACTCCTTTGAACTGAAGTGTTCATTAAGAAAGCAAATCCAAGTCGTTCTTTTATCTGCTCTACAGTTTCTTGAGCCACTCTGAAGTCGGCAAATTTTTCCATCTGCAGGACTGTGACATCTTGTGCATTGCCTTGAACAATAGCACCGTTAGGAGAATTAGCCAGAATGCGTGGGCGTGTGGTTCCATTTGGATTACATAAAAATAAAACTTTAGCTGCAGCAGCAGAGCCTTCGACAATAGCTTGAGTTAAACCTTCAAGAGACTGTAAGTCACCTATATATTCTTCGACAAAACCTCGTCCATAGTCTTCATTCTCTATTCGAGTATAACGTAAAGGCATCCAAGGGTTTTTATCTAAAGCATACTGCCCTCTAGCTTCAGGTATATCAATATCAGCTACTTCCTGACGTACTACCCACTTACCGTCACTTCGGTATACACCTGTATATACATCGACAACTTTATTTTTAATGCTTCCGTTAGGAGTATAAGATGTAGGATCACCTGCAGCTTCTAACCGTTCTTTAACAGAAGTAGGTAAAACATCAGGATCAATAGATTCTTTAATGATAATTGACTGAACGTTACCCATAGGATCACGCTTACAGACGTATCTATCTAAATTAAATACTCTTAAACCTCCCTTATCAGGTACATAAAGTAATACATTCCCAGCAACTATTAATTGTTTGAGTGCTTCAAAGACTCCAACTCGTATTGAAGACGTTTCAACCTCACTCTGGACTGCCCTCTCAATCTCAGCCAAACCTTTTTCAAGTTCAGTCTTAAGTGCGGGGTCTGCTTGTCCGTCACTCGCTTTTTCATACTCAAATTTATCTATTAAAAGCCTAAAGAAAGGAGAATTAGGGGGAAGTAATGCTAATAATAACTTAGATGCGAGATTGTTTACTCCTCTAGCTCCAATTCCTTGGAATGGGGTAGGGTAATCAGTGTGAGGGCCATTGCTATCGGGAGGCACAAGATAAGGAATAGTAAAACTCGCCCCGTCCCTAGCCCTACGGAGAAAAGCGTCTCTATGATTTTCACACGCTTGATAATAAGTTTTTAATGAGCCTTCGTGCATTAGTTATATATCCCAACACCACCACTGTTTGATTGATTGACTCCTGAAGGTGTAATTACTAGTTGTTTATTTCGTAGTGTTCCTCTACGTCTTTTTTTATCCCCTTGAGTTGCAATCTTTTTAGGTGATCTGTCAACTTCAGCAGGTTTATTAGGCTGCATTGGAGGCAGTGCAGGGGCTGGAGGCTTTATTGTTTTAGGACGTTTAGCGAAGCACATTGTCTTTTAATTCTTCCTGTATACTTATAAGTGTCTTAACCACAGAGATTTGACCCTGTTTAAATTTAATAGTGTCTTGATCTACATCCATTTCAGGCATTCGATCAGGATATACCGCTTTTAGCCACACTATAAGTTCCTCAGTTACTGGAGGCAACTTCTCATTAGCATAGTTAACTGGAAGGTCAAGCGGCATTTTTCAAAATGTTTAAAGTTTCTAGCATAGATTTTACAGAATCCTGTAGTTCTTTCTCTGTGCCGTTGTTGTTTAAAACATAATCATAATTAGAATAATCATTCATATCGTTCTCAGAAGCGTGACTATCTACTGATGCTATTGCATCCTGTATGTTTTGATACGTGTCCAACCTTCTTTCTACTTTGACCAACAGTCCGTTATGACTTTTGATAAACTCAGCCTCATTGCTGAAACGAACATCAGTTATAAACATGTAGTCGTAGTGTTCTTTACTATTTTCTATGACTGTTTCCATCTTCTCAATCCAGTAATCATTTCCAAAAAAATGCCTCCTAAATTCAGTGCCCCAGACTTGAAGTAATGTCCTAAATTCGCTTTTATGTTTTTCAATGAAGTCTCTTCTGAACCCAGTGACTTCACTCACTTCATGCTTAACTGCGTCAGCAAATCCTACACGGCCGACACGTGATCTTAATGAGTCTGCTGCAATTCTGTATATAGAGTCTTTACCAGACTGTTTTTTACCGCTTAATCCAATTAGTTTCATGGCTCCCAATACTTTATTTGTTTCTTTTTTAAGTTATAGTTTTCTATTCTTAGTATCCTAGCAAGGCGAGCTTGTTTAAGTGCGTCTTCTTCGGATAAATTTTGTGCAGCAAATGTTTTAACAACCTGCTCCCATGTTGGAGAGGCGTCTAAAATACGCTTGGCTTTAGCAGGCCCAATAGTAGGGCAACCGCTGTACCCGTCAGTGCTGTCTCCAATTAATGTTTGATACAAATGATTCCAGTCTGCAGATTCTTTGGATATGGTTTCTACACCTAGTTCAGGATGGTTCTGATTAAATAAATAGCAGGGTATAGTTCTCATGTCTTTGTCTACAGACACAATGATTTTCTTTGTGCCTGCATGGTACATAGGGTCAGTTGCCCACACCCCTAACAGATCATCTGCTTCTAATTTGTCATGAACTTGTGCTTTCCACACAGTTACTAATTCTTCACGTAAGCAAGGCAAACCTATTGGTTTCCTAGATTTTTTACGACTAGCTTTATACGTTCCGTCAACGTCATGCCTGAAGTTATTACTAGCTGATAATGCTATTTCTATTTTATCAGCAGACAGAGCAGTGGCTAGTTGTTCTATCTCACTGTTCATTAATTTTTTCGCTTTCTTTGTGTCAGTGTGTAGCGTCCAAAAATCATCGCCCCAATCAGTGGCTTCTTCAGCACCTGATGCGTGTTTGTAAGCGACTATATCCCCATCTATTAACAATGTTGTATTCATGTAAGTTGTCTGTGTAGCCACTCAAAAATTTTAGGATTGTGTTTCCACACTGTGCAAAGACCAGTTGCTAAACGTGTGGTTGCTTGTTCTTCAGTTGTCTTATCATTGACGTCCATGACGTGATTGACTGCGTGTATTATTTCATGGAGCAATGTGTCAGCAGTTGTTTCTTTGGGATAACCTTTTGCAATCTGTATAACACATTTGTTTAGATCAACAAAACCGTGATCATCTGCAGCAGTGACCCATTCAATTTTGAATGTTTGATTAAGTATGATTACTTTAGTGGGTCGTCTTAAGTATTTCATAGTTCTCTTTGTATTTATCGTATTTACATTTACCTTTAGTAGGTATGCTTATGGTCTGTGTTTTCCTGACAACATCCCAAGGAATAAAATAAAGTTTATCTTTTGGGATAACATATACTACCAGTACTGTGTAATTCCCGATACGTCCTCCTGTTTTAATGCGGTAGTAAATGCGTCTGTTCTCTCCAGTACATTGGGTACTTAAAGTTGATCGACATTGTAATCTATTGATCACGCCTTCCCAGTCACACATCAGGTCATAGCCTGTAGTGATTGATGGTTGGGAGATGACACAACCTTTAGCTATTAATCGGGCTTGTATCAGGTGTTCAGCAGCTATTCCCATGACTTCATACCTAGTGAGTTTCGGCCCAGTTTTTTCCAGCCCTAGCTTCCCCGTCAAGAGGGCACTTAAATCCAAGGGTGACTCCTGCTTGCTTGATGGATTCGACTGCCTCGGACACCACAAGTTCAACCCTTTCAGGGCTGACTTCCATTTGAAATTCATCATGCACATGAGCCACAATTCCCCAGTCTTTACCGTGTTCTAACCCCATTTTAGTTAGATTCTGATAAAGGTGAACCGTAGCCTGCTTCATAATGACAGCACCTGCTGACTGAAGTAAGGTGTTTAGAGCAGAATGCTCAGAACGTATATAAAGTTTCCTTCCGTCTAACCCTTTCAGGTATTCTCTAGACTGTAAAGTATCACTGATGCAAGACTTTAATTGAGCTAATGCTGGTAATCTTTTGAGGAAAGTTTCCTTAATAACCCTCCCCGCTGCCCTCCCTTTTCCAATAACTTCTCCAATTTTCTCGTCTCCTGCTCCATAGAGGAAGGCGTAAATAAACCGTTTAGCTGCGTCTCTAGTTGGCAGACCAGCAGCCTTTTGATTCTCCACGTGGATATCACTTTGTAATAGTTTTTTAGTATAGTCTCCAGCATCATAGGGTGACAGGAAGTGAGCTAAACATCGTAGTTCTAGTCCACTTGCATCACAACCAACAAGAGTATACCCCTCAGACGCTTTGAAAAGACTTCTACACTCCTCTCCATAAGGTGAACCAACACGTGGAACTTGTGCCATGTTAGGTGTGGAGTGAGTGCAACGCCCTGTTACAGCACCGTTAGGATTTATTCTTCCATGAAGTTTGCTGTTTTTTTCTAGCTTCATCCATGCTTGTTGGCCTTCCGCAAGTTGACCCATTCGTTTTACTAGTAGCAAGTATTCCTGCAAAGAAGTGCAAGCACCTTCATCGTTGCTTAAACGTATGGCGTTTAGTACTGACTCATCTACCTTCGGCTTACCTTCGTTAGTAAAATCTTTGGGCTTCCATCCTAATCGCTGAAGTCGATCAGCAATGTGGTCTCGACTGGCTGGGTTGAAAGGGATGCTCTTTGTTTTTAAAGGTCCTTTAGATATCTCTGAATCTTTGAAGCCTGCAGCTTTAGCAGACTTTTTAGTCTCATATATATTTCCATCAGGTGTTGTCCATAAATGAGATTTCATGTTCACACTGTCAGGTGGAAATAGTAGTTGAAGTTTCTCGTTAAGCTCCAACTTTCGACATGATAGTTTAACGTATAGGTCACGTGCTTTTAGGATATCAAAAGAAAATCCTTGGCGTTCCATCTTACTCATGCAGTAAGCAAACTGATGTTCTAGCACAAGGCATCTAGAATCCCATCCTTCACTGTTTAACTTGTGGTACAGTTGATAAGTTACTTCAGTGTCCTGTACACAATACACAAGCATCCCTTCAGAATAATGATCGTAACCATGCTCCTCAATGTATGTACCTTTGTGACAATCTAAACGGTGACCCCAAGCCTTAAGGGAGTGTGATCCAATCATCTTACTAGGGATGTATTCTTCCTTAAGGTTTTTAACTCTGTCTTGTTCAGCTAGATTAGTATGTATCAGACGTGACATAACTAACGTGTCAGTCAGCTTTGGAAAAGAGTTTGTTCTGTAGCCTAATTTCTCAAGTGCAGGGACATCATAGTTTATTATGTTATGACCTATAAGTTCGTCACTATTTATAAGGTGCTGAACACCCTCATCAACTTGGTCAGGGCCGTAAGTTGTTACCTCTCCAGTGTCTGCATCACGGCACACAATGCACCATAAGTTTTTAACCTCATCAAGGAGACCATCAGTTTCAATATCAAAAATCGTTCTGATCATTTTCTTCTCCTTCCTCTGGTAAATTAAGTGCTTCAGTTAAACGTCCTGTATCTTCATCAAACTCTAGTGTAGCTCCTACTCCATTTCTTCCACACCATCTGTTCTTAAGCACACGAATGGTTGTAATCTTACTGACTGCTGCGTCTTGTTGGTTTCTCTCAAGTCCAAACACCATGTCAGATAACTGAGCTATTCCTGCTGATCCTCGTAACTGTGCCAGTGAAGTACGTGCCCCTTCTTCATGTCCTCGCCCATCAGGTCTCTTAAGATGGCTGACTAACACCAGTGCGAACCTCAGTTCCTCCACAAGGCTTCGCAGCTTTGTCATTGTGTTGTCAATCATTCGGCGTTCATCCCCGCCTTCCATCCCAGAAACCACGATGGACAAGTGATCCAAGAAAATTATTTTGCACCCAACTCCTGTTACTAAATATCTTATTTTTGATAATAAGTTATCTTCACCCATCGATCCCCAGTGGTCATATGTATAATAACGTCCACTACCTACAGTTGCTTCAAAAGCTTCCTTCATCTCAGCTTCTTCAGCTTCAGCAGGGTTAAGATAAATAGGTTTATTTATGTGGAGGCCCATTATTCCTAGAGCAGTGCGTTTAGTTGATTCTTCTAAAGCAATGTAGCCTACTGATTCACCTGTACGTAACAAATTATAGGCCATTTCTTTACAGACCGCTGACTTACCGATCCCTGACCCTGCACAGAGAGTAACGATTTCTCCTTCACGTAAACCCATTGTCATCTCATTCAATGCAGCCCAAGGGTACATGTGAGCAACACATGTTTCTTCGGTAGTTAAGTTATCCCACATGTCAGAGCCACTAATGATTCCATCAGGCCTCCAAGGTGAAGCGTTCCACATTAACTGAATAAGTTCAGACCCACGTCCAGCTACTAACATTTCGTTAGCATCTTTAAGCGGAAGTGAAGCGATCTTTGCTTTTCCTACAGATAAGACTTGGGCACATTTTTCTGCAGCTTCTTTACCTACAGTATCAGAGTCAAACATGATGACAACTGACTCAAAAGATTCGAGGTACTCTAAGTTATCCTTAAAAGCTTTAACCGCACCTGCAGCACCATTAGGTATGGAGACTACAGGCCATTTGTTTTCTTGTAGTTGTGAAAGAGACATCGCATCTATTTCTCCTTCAGTTACAACCACTTGTTTACTGTTAGCTCCACGTTGAAAAAGCCATGAGCCATACAATGGCAGTTTACCTTTACCAACTTGAAGAAAATTTTTGTCAGAAAACCTGACCTTACTTACTACTGAATCGTTGATCCTGTAGTTTGCTACCTGACAGGGGCGTCCTTGATAATCCCCTATTTGGTAGTTCCAGAACCTACAAGTTTTTTCACTAATCTTTCTTGCAGGCAGTGATGCAAAAGTTAAATCAGTGAGTCCATCATGGGATGCTGTAGGAGCATTGGGTTTTGGAACTACGGTATCAGGTGAATCGTAGTTAGGGTAGTGGTGGTTACAGCTAAAGCAGTATCCATGTCCATCATCATATAGTGCAACTGCATCAGAAGAACCACATTCCATACAGGGAACATGTTTGATGAAGTTAGCGTTTTCGTTGTCGTTTGTTTTTGTAGTCACTTGTTATCTCGTCTATTTTTCCGTCAAATTCTATTGTACCTAAAACTTCTCTCTCAGTCTTAGTCAGCCGCATCCATTTAAGGGTTCCTGAAACTCCTTCAAGAGTGTCCAAGTCATTGATGGCAACAATTGCCTTCTTTTTATCGGACGTCTGGAGTATGGCGTGGGTAGCCTTGGTTGGTCTTATGAGAACCATTCTTTAGGAACTTTTTTACCGCACCATTTGAAACCATTTTTCTCACACCACTCACCATAAGTGGTCTTTGAACCTTTGTTCAGTTTCCCGTTGGGATTCTGAAATGCAAAGCGGATATCGATGTCTGGATTTTGCTCCCGTACCAGAAGATGTTTCTTACGATCAATCGGAAGGAAACGACCTTTGGTTTCTATGAAGTATCTCTCGTCAATGTAGAAGTCAGGTACATAATAATGTTCCTTAACATAAGGGATTCGGAGAGGCTCGTAGGAATACGGGATGCCCATTGTCTCCAATAGACACCCCATATTCTTTTCGAGTTTACTTTTGTACACAGGCATATCACTACCAGCCATCAGGCTGACTACTACCTAGAATGAACTGGCGTCAGATATCTCTTCCTGTGGTGCGTCCTGCTTGTTGGTCGCGTCTGCAGGCACACGTTCCGACTCAGGTGCAACAAAGCCCTCTTCAATACTGAAACCTCCAGTATCGCTTTCACCATTGTTGTACTGAACCAAATCTAAAACTTGGACGGCATGTAATCTCAGTGAGATGCCACAACCCATACTTGTGTTGTAAGGTATAACACTGAAGTTAACTTTAATCTTTGAACCATTTCCTAAACGACACTCTTCAGTGAGTGGTTTAAGGGATGCATCAAACACAGCAGGACGTTGCTTTACAATTTCTCCTGCTTTTGTTTTGAAAGAAGGTTTCAACTTAAACTTGAAGTCCATGCAAGGCTCCCCGTTATTGTCTTCAACTTCTTTCCAAGGATACGGATTTATTCTGGAAGGCTTCTTACCTGTAGCAGCAGTCGCTTCCTTGATGTGATCCTTTTGTTGCGTCTCTAGTTGCTTGGCAAGTTTCTTACCTTCAACCATATCCAACCGAAGATTCAAACAGAAGACACCTTCTGTGCTGAATTTAGTATCGGGGGAAAACAAATACGGGTACATAGCGATACCCGTTCCAGTAGTCAGTTTTTGATTTTTCATCTCTCTTTAAAGGACGCTTTGAGATGTTAAATTGGTCGATCTCGTGACGTCAGGACGCAACGTATAACATGTCTTGTTGCACGTCAACATTAAAAATATCATTGATGGTTTTTTGTATTGTTTGTTGAACTTTATCACAGTCTTGAGGAGGTATGCTATAGCAATCATGAAGTGTTTGTATTAAAGGCCAGTCATGTGCCGTAACAACTTTGTGGAGCAAGGCTGCATCATAAGTGTGTACTTTGTTAGCAGGTAAAGCCTGACGAGCAGCACGTTGATTGAACTCTGCTTTTTCTATGTTAGCACGTGCTACAACTACTTCTTTATTTATGGTAGTCTTGATCCTACAAGAAGAATATTTTTTATAATCATTGTAAACTGTGAAGCCACTCGGTGATTTAAATGATAGTAGTTGATCACCTTGTTGGCTTCTTATGTCGCTTAAGAATTTTAATGGGACAGGAGAAACTATATTTAAAGCTTCATGGTAATTATCGATAAATTTTTTAGCTTCAAAATAAACGTCTCTTTTAAAAACATCATCAGGGTGCTGCACGTACCAATTGATTAGGATTTTTTCTAACCCATAGTAACTTCCACCATACATCAGACTGACTGTTAAAGATTTTATAAGTGAACGGTCAACACCCATGTTTAACCATTGGTGATCTTCGGGCCTGTGTGACGCTTTTAAGCGGTCTGTGATCTGTTTCAGTATGCAATTGTAGATGTCATTTGGATACACGACTGAAGCTACATTTGTGAGCCTCATTAGTGTTTCATCTTTTTCCATACAGGCGACAATCTGCAAGCCTGATGCGTGATGGTCTAACCTTACAGGTAACATTGTTTTGAAACGTATTCGATCAGAAATCCATTGAGCAAACTCATTGCACCAAGCTAGGAATTGATAAGGTGAAGCTGCTTCTTTCCACCAAGGATATCCTAACGGGTCGTTAGCAACACGCTTGATTTGTTTTTCATGTTTAATGGCCCACTCTTGTCGCTCCTCAAGACTGCCTTTTATTCCATATGAATTTGCACCTCCAATTAAAAACCAATGTTCACAACTTTTAACTGAAGTTGGTGTTGCGAATTGTAACAAGCCTTTAGCTAAATCAGTCCCTTGAGGATTAAGATAGCGAGGTGCATAATATAGTCTACCGCGAAAATCAGACTGGACAGGGAAGTAAATGTCAGTATTACTGAAGCGTCTTGCGAGACTCAACGTGTTATCAGTTTTTATACGTTCAGGCAGCAACTTTAACCTGTCACCGTGATATTTAGCTTGACACCGTCTATACTCAAGAGTACAATTGGTCTCAAGCAGGGCTTTACTATAGTTATCCTTAAGGTCTTCTACTTCTTTGACACTTTTAACAAAGACATTAGAGGCAACTTCAGTAACCCAAGGGTTAACCCTATGTGGAACCCTTTGTAAAACATTAGCTGCTTTATATAGAAGGTTATAGTCTGAACTTTTATCATATCTTTGTCTGCCTTTTATAAGACCCCAGTTAACTTCAGCAGGAAACTTGTAACCTCCTGTATCTAAGTTTATCCAATCTAAAGGTTTGTCGATTAAAGGTAGGTAGAAAGGAGACAATAGAGAAGCCTTTGTATTTACTCTGTCTATCCAATTAAAAGCTTCTTTAGTAGGCAGGACCATATACTGCCACCTTCTAGTACCAGTACGCTGTCTTGTGTATTCAATGAGTCCTGTCGTTTGCCTAAAGCTTTCCAAAAGGGCCAAACCGATATGTATTTTAGATGTTGTTGACAGGTTTTCCTGCCATGATTTACCAAATTCCGCATTGGCAGCTCTGACAGCATAATTGCGTTTATATCCATAAGATACCCTTTTGTTTATCTGCTTTTCTACTTTTTTCCACCAAACAGGGAACTTAACTTTAAGTTTAGCAAAGTTTATTTCGTCATATACTTTTTGTCCTATTTTACTGGCTAGTGCTGTTCTTTTTTGTGAGGTAGATATTGTATCTAAGATGGTCACTAAGGTTAAATGCGTCAAAAGTAACGTGTTTAAACTCTGAATTAGACTCCAGTCAGCCGCATAGACTCCTGTTTTACGTTCTTGAAGAGCTTTTA
>Ga0115012_10001924_pt1 | contig 12037 bp, 9 predicted proteins | sample TroAtlMetagenome_FD_88706 | JGI IMG/M metagenome (GOLD analysis project Ga0115012, IMG submission 88706) | Marine eukaryotic phytoplankton communities from Atlantic Ocean - Tropical Atlantic ANT10 Metagenome | ecosystem: Environmental > Aquatic > Marine > Oceanic | place: Tropical Atlantic Ocean...
CGATTTCTTCGGGCGGCATGGCTTTGAAATAGAGCCAGCCCTGGATCTGATCGCACCCGGCGGCGCGAACCATGGCTGCTTGTTCTTCGGTTTCGACGCCTTCAGCGGTGACCGCCATTTTCATGGCGCGCGCCACGGTGATGCTGGAGAGCATCATGGCGCGGCTGCCGTCGTCCTCGCTCGCCTGGACCACCAGGCTGCGGTCGAGCTTGAGCTTTTCGAAGCGGAACTGGCGCAGGAAGCCGATCGATGCATAGCCGGTACCGAAATCGTCGAGCGAGATCTTGACCCCGAAGCTGCGCACGACCGACAGGCTGCGCTCCGCCACCACCGGATCGAGCACGAGACAGGTTTCGGTAATCTCGAGTTCGAGACGCTCCGGATCGAAGCCGGTTTCTTCGAGGATATGGCCAAGCTGGATGGGAAATTCGGGATTGCGCAGCTGCGCCGCCGAGATGTTGACCGACAGCGCGATATCGCCCCACTGCAACGCGTCGCGGCAGGCCTGGCGCAAGACCCACAGGCCGATCGCATTGATCAGCCCGCTTTCTTCGGCGACCGGGATGAAGGTGCTGGGCCCGATGCATGCGCCATCGGGCCGTTCCCAGCGCAGCAGGCATTCGACCGCATTGATCGTCCGGGTGCTGGAATCGACCAGCGGCTGGTAGTGCAGGCGGAACTGCCCTTCAGCCAGAGATCGCCGCAACTCGTCGTCCATTTCCTGCAGTTTTTCGCGGCTGCGGTCGAGCGCCGAACTGAACCAGGTGCAGCGCATCTTGCCGCCGCGCTTCGCCGCATACATCGCAATATCCGCGCGGCGCAGCAGTTCGGAGGAAGGGACGAAGTCCTGCGTGGTGCTGCGCGCCAAGCCGATGGACGCGCCCAGGGTCAGGCGCCGGTCTTCGACATGGATCGGCTTGGCCAGCCGTTCGATGATGCGTCGGCACAGGCCTTCGAGCAGTGTCCCGGCCACCGGACCGCCGATCATCATGGCGTATTCGTCACCGCCCAGCCGGTAGATGCCGGCTTCGCCATCCGAGATGTCGCCGAAGATGCGGGCGCATTCGCGGATCGCCGCGTCGCCGACGAAATGGCCGTAATGGTCGTTGATCAGCTTGAAGCCGTCGAGGTCGATCATCGCCAGCGCGACTTCGTGGCCCTGCCGGTATTCGCGCTGGATATCGAAGTGCAGCGCGCGGCGATTGGGCAGGCGGGTCAGGCTGTCGCTACGCGAGAGATGCTCCACCCGGCGCAGGTGCTGCCGTCCGACATAGGCGCACACGACGGTGGCCAGGCCGAAGGCCAGCGCACCCATCGAAAGAATGGTGGAGGGCGAGGAAAAGCCGAGATAGCGATTGGCGATCGTGGTCGACCACGTCAGCGCGAAAATCGTAGCGAGCACAGCCATGGGACCAAAGACGATCGCCCATGCGCTTTCGCTTTCGCGATACCCGTACGAACTGCTCATCATCCCTGAATCGCGCCTTTTCTCGTCTTACCCTAAGGGTTTACGCGGTATTCGCTAAGGAAGCGTAAATGGTCGGTTTACCCTTTGGGGCGGCGTCGGCGGCGGCTCAGGAGACCGCGGCGCGCAGCGGCGGCCGGCTGACCGCGGCGAGGTCCTCATAGACCGGACTGTAAAGCGACGAGCCGAAAGCGGCGGGCTTGAACCGTTCGGTCTGTCCCACCACGGTCTCGCCCGCACCGAGCATCAGCCAGCCATCGCGGGCAATCCCGCCCGCGAGCCGGTCGAACGCGGCAGCGCGCGTTTCCGGATCGAAATACAGCAGCACATTGCGGCACATCACCAGATCGAACCGTCCGGGGGACGGCGGATAATCGAGGATATTGTGCTGCTGGAAGCGCGTCATCGAACGGATCCTGTCGGCGGCCTGCCAGTGGCCGTCGCAGTCGGTGAAGAAGTTCAGCATCTGCGCGACGCTGATCCCGCGCTGGATCTCGAACTGCGTATACTGCCCGCTGCGCGCCGTCGCGATTGCCTTGTTCGAAACGTCGGTTCCGAGAATTTCGATCGTCCAGTCCTTCCACCGCCCCGGCTGTTCGGCGAAGATCATTGCCAGGCTCAGCGCTTCCTGGCCGGTCGAGCAACCGGCCGACCAGATCGACAGCCGTTTGGTGGCGGCCCGTTTCTGCGCAAGATCGGGCAGGACCTGGTTGGCGAGGACGGAAAAATAAGCGTTGTCGCGGAAGAAATAGGTTTCGTTGTTCAGCAGGGCCTCGACCACGCGGGTTGCCAGCTGCTGTTCGCCGGGTCGCTCGAGCATGCACGCCAGCTGGTCGACATTCTCGATCCCGCATTCGCGGAACAGGCCAGCCAATGCACTGGAAACCCGCCAGCGGCGTCCTTCCGTCAGTTGCTGTCCCGTACGCTGTGCAAGCAGGTCGCCGATGATGCGGTGCGAAGCATCGTCTACCGCCATGCATCGGCTCCCGCATTGGCCAGCAAGGCGTCGGCCAATTCGGCGGGCGGCAGGACCGCAGCAGCCAGGCCCATTTCGGTGACCGCGCGCGGCATGCCCCACACCGCGCAGGTTTCCGCATTCTGCGCATACATGGTGCCGCCGGCGGCCAGCAGCGAATGGGCGCCGTCGGTGCCGTCGCGGCCCATCCCCGAAAGCAGGACCCCGGCGACATGGCCGTCATACACTTCGGCCAGTGTTTCGAACATCGGATCGACCGAGGGCATGCAGCCGCTCTTCACCGGATGATAGGCCAGGCCGAGAACCCGGCGGCCGCCCGACTTGCGGACCACCAGATGTCCGTGGCCGGGCGCGATGTAGATCTTCCCGCGCTCGATCATCGTCCCTTCGTCGGCGAGGATCGCCGGGCGTTCGGCGGCCATTTCCAGCTGCTGCGCGAATACGGGAATGAAGCTGGGCGGGAGGTGCTGCGTAACCAGGATCGGCAGGTCGAAATTCTTCGGGACCTGCCGCAGGAACAGGTTCAATGCATGGATGCCGCCGGTCGAGGCGCCGATGGCGACGATCTGCGGCGGTTTGCCGACGCGCTGCACCTCGGCAGGCGCGGCGACGCCGTCCGCGGCAGCCGCTTCGTCGCTGGCCGAAGGGCCCTTGAGCGCGCGGATCTTGCCAAGCAGGCTCGACTTGTAGTCCTCGTTGAACCCGCCCGGGCGGGGCTTGAGCATGGTGTCCGCCGCGCCCAGCGACAGCGCCTTGACGGTTGCCTCGGCGCCATCGGCCGTCAGCGAGGAGATCACCAGCACCTTGGTCTGCGGAGCCGCCTGCATGATTCGGGGCAACGCCTCGAGCCCGCCCATGCCGGGCATTTCCAGATCGAGCAGCATCACGTCGGGTGCGGCCTTGGCGAGTTCCGCGAGGCCGCTCTCGGCGCTGTTCGCAGTCGCCAGGATCGACATGTCGCGTTCCTGCTTGATCATGCGCGAGAACACCGTGCGCACGGTCAGCGAATCATCGACGATCATCACGCGAACCGGATCGGGGCAGAATCCCCCGGTGCCGGCTGGTTTCAGTATTTCGGAACGGAGGGGCGCGCCCATGTCAGATCCTTCAGGCCATGCCGACAAGCTGGAGCTTGATCTGCAGCGTCTCGTGATCGAACGGTTTCATGACATATTCGTCGGCGCCGGCGTTGATCGCCTCGCGAATGTGCGCGACATCGTTTTCCGTGGTGCAGAACACGACCTTGGGCTTGTCGCCCCCCTCGCGCTGGCGCAGCTGGGTGATGAATTCGATGCCCGTCATGACCGGCATGTTCCAATCGAGCAGGACGACGTCGGGCATGCTCTCGGCACACTTGTCCAGTCCCTCCTGACCGTTTTCGGCTTCCTCGACCTGGAAGCCGAGCGTCTCGAGGATATGCCTCGAAACCTTGCGGATGACGCGCGAATCATCGACGATTAGGCAGGATTTCATTTCAATGACCTCTGGTGTTTGCCAGCCATCCGTAGCGGCCGAGGGTAACCAATCGCTTAAGCCGCCTGCGAAACCGGGCCGGACACGAGCGCTTCGACATCGATCAGCAGCGTGGGACCGCCATCGGTTTCGACCATGCCGCGCGTTGCCGCCTGCCACCCGGCGCCGAACCCGCCGGGCACCTCGATCGGATCGCTCAGCGCTTCGCCGACATCGTAGGCAGCATCGACCAGCAGGGCATAGAGATGGCCGTCGATCTCGACGACCGCGGCCCGCTGGTCGGGCGGCGCCTGGGCGGTTTCGAAACCCAGCGCGACAGAGCAATCGATCACGGTCAACGCCTGGCTCCGCAGCGCGGTCAGGCCGCGGATGAAAGCGGGGGCCCCGGGAATCGGCGTGATGTCCTCGATCTCGATGACCGACTGGACGCGTATCGCGGGGATCGCCGCCCGGCGCCCCGCGACCATGCACATGAGCAGCAGGTCGTTCATGCTGTTTCTCCCATCCGGGCCTGTTTGAGCGCGTTCAAGAGCGCTTCGCGATCATAGCGGTAGATACTGTCCGCCCCGTCGCCGGGTGCATCGGGTTCGTGGCGCAGGCGGATGACGCGCCGCGCCGGTCCCGCGGCCACCGCCGGGGCTTCGGCCAGCTCGATCGCGACGTCGCTTTCTTCATCCCCGTCACCGGCAATGCGATAGCCAGCGGCTTCGACCAGCGGCTCGAGTATGGTGCGCGCCCAGTCGCTGTCGGCGGGCAGGCGGCACGACAGGGGCGGGGCCTTGCGCTGGCCCCCGCTGTGGCGCGCGAACAGCGCATGGCCGTCGATGACCGGCACGGGCCGCTCGTCGATCAGCGCGACGCCTTCGATCATGGCATCGGCATCCGATGGGATGACCTCGCCCTCGAGTTCGGCAGCATCGAGAACCTCGCGGACCGCGTAGACGATTTCGCTGTCGCCATCGGACAGGCGCAGCAGGCGGCACCTGTCCGCGGTCAGTTCACCATGTTCGAGGCCGGCAAGCGGGTAGATCGCGCCGTCGATGACCGCCTGCACGCGCGAGCCCTCGATATCGATCGCCTCGCGGGCGATGGTGTCGATGCGGCGGACCAGTTCGAGCCGTACGGCGCGCCGGCGACCGTCGAGCCCGGTGAAGAGCATGATCGGCTGGGCCTTGCGCTGCTCGGCCGTCTCTTCCTCGGGCACGCGGGTGGCGCTGCGCATTTCGTTCACGAGCTCGTGCTTCTGCGCGATGCTGGGCAGGTCGAGCAGCATCATCGGGCGGCCATCGTCGAGCAGGGTGGTGCCAGCGTAGAGCCCGGTGTCCATGATCGCCGGTGCGATCGGTTTGACCACCACGTCTTCGTGATCGTAGACCCGATCGACGGCGAGCGCGAAGATATCGTCGCTGGCAAGGCGCACCAGCACCAGCGTGCTGGCTTCCCAGTCCATTGCATCGTCGGCCTGGGTGCCGAGGATCTCGGTCAGCGAAAGGCAGGGCACGCGTTTCCCGCGGAAGGTGATGAGACGGCGATCGCCCGCTTCGGCGAAGTCGATATGGTCGCTCGACCCGAACACGATCTCTTCGACATAGCTGCGCGGGATGGCGTAGCGTTGCCCGTCGCTGCCTACGGTCAGCGCGGCGATGATACTGAGCGTGAGCGGAAGCTTGAGATAGAAGCTCGTGCCCTCGCCGGGCTTGCTGGCGACGTCGATCGACCCGCCCACGCGTTCGATGTTTGCGCGCACGACGTCCATTCCCACGCCCCGGCCCGACACCGAACTGACCTCGTCGGCCGTCGACAGGCCGGGTTCGAAGATCAGGTAATGCTTGCGCCGCTGCGACATGGCATCGACTTCGGCCTGGCTGTAGATGCCTGCCGCGACAGCCTTTGCTGCCAGGCGTTCGATATTGATGCCGCGACCGTCGTCGCTGATCGTCAGCGTGATCCGGTTGCCCGACTGGCGTGCGGCGAATTTGAGCAGGCCGATCTCGCGCTTGTCGGCCTTGATGCGTTCGCCCGGCCCTTCGAGCCCGTGGTCGATCGCGTTGCGGATGATGTGCGTCAGCGGATCGCGGACCATTTCGACCATTTCGCGGTCGAGCTCCACTTCGCCGCCTTCGAAATCGACCATGACCTGCTTGCCCAGCTCGTTCGAGAGATCGCGGACCAGCCGTGGGAGCGAGCCGAACAGATGTTCAAGCCGCTGCATGCGCATGCGGGTGATTGCATTGCGAACATCGGCGAGGATCGCGCTGAGCCTATCGAAGGGGCCGTCGATCGTCGGTTGCTCGCCCGCCTCGCGCAGGCGGCGCGCCAGATCGTTGCGCGCCAGGACCATGTCCGACACGCCCTTCATGACCTCGTCGAGCAATTCGGTCGGCAGGCGGATCGACCGCTGGACGCCATTGCTGCGCGCGGCCTTGGGCGCGGCATCGTCTTCGCCGTCGGCGGGTTCCGCCTGCTGCGGCGCCGCGGCCTTGGGTTCGCCGACGACGCTGGTGATCTCGCCGGGTTGCAGCGCGGCGATTAAGTCATCGTCGCCATCGGCTGAACATTCCTCGCCGGCCTCGATCGAATCGGTCATCACGCCGATCCGGTCGATTATCGCGAGCACTGCCGATACCAGCGCACGGTCGGGTTCGCGGCGTCCGCTGCGGCATTCGGACAGGGCATCCTCCGCCGCATGGCTGAGCTTCTCGAGCTGCGGGAAGTCGAAGAAGCCGCAGTTTCCCTTAACCGTGTGGACGAAACGGAAAATGGTATCGAGCCGCGCCGTATCGGACGGATCGGCTTCCCACGCGACGATTTCGCCGCTGCTGGCTTCCAGCATCTCGCGAGTTTCGGCGACGAAGTCCGCCAGCAGGTCATCCATGTATCATTGCCCCTCGTACGATCGGAAGGGCTATGGACCATGATGGTTAAGTATTGGTTTGAGCCTCACGCCCTCGATCGGGGCCTGCCCGCAGCACGCGCCAGACGATGAAAGCGGCCAGCGCGCCGCCGGCGAGATTGGCGACCAGCTCCGCTGCGTAGATCGCCGAGGAACCCCAGCCAGAGCGCAGCACCCAGCCGAACGGCAGCATGACCAGGAAGACCCGCGCCGCGCTTTGCGCCAGCGCAAGTCCGGCCTTGTCGACCGCATTGAGCGCGCCATTGGCCACGATCAGCAGGCCGAAGCCGGCATAGCCCCATACCGAAATCGCCAAATAGCGCGAGAACTCCTCGATCACGGCCGGATCGTCGGTAAAGATATCCGCGAACCAGTCGCCGGTGAAGAACAGCACCACGGCGATGGCGAGGCCGTAGCCGACGCAGAACAGGCCCGACCACCACATGGCGCGGCGCGCGCGGTCGGCGTGGCCTGCGCCCCAGTTCTGCCCGACGATCGCCCCGATCGATCCCGACAGCGCCAGCAGCGGCACCACTGCGAAGCTTTGCAACCGCCCTGCCGCGCCGAACCCGGCGACTGCGGCCTCGCCCTGGCTGGCCAGCAGCGCGGTGAGTACCGAGAGGCCGATCGGGTTGATCGCGTTGGAAAACGCCGCCGGACCGGCCACCGAGAGGATGGCCTTGCTCGATTCCGCGACGTTGCAGTCGCGGATCGCTGCGGGGTTGATCTGCAGGCGCGCGCCCTTGATCAGCCACAGGGCGACAAGGATCGCGATGAAGAACCCGGCGATCGTCGCATAGGCCGCGCCCGCCACGCCGAAGCCCCCGATCCCGAAAGCGCCCGTTATCAGGATCGGGTCGAGCGCCCAGTTGGCCACCGAATAGGTCAGCGAGACATAGCTGGTCTTGCGCGCCTCGCCCTGGCCGCGCAGCACGCCGTTCAGCCCCATCTGGAGCAGCATGACTGGCAGGCCGAGGGCATAGGGGCGCATGTATTCGCCGATCAGCGGCAGCAATTCGTCGGATGCCTGCATCAGCCGGAACAGAGGATCGAGCAGCAGGTAAAGGATCGCGCCCAGCGCCACCCCGGTCGCAAGCGCGAACACCGCGCCGAAATTGGCCCGCCGGCCGGCGCGTTCGGCATCGCCTTCGCCGAGTGCGCGCGCGATCACCGAATTGATGCCGACCATGACCCCGACGCCGAGGCTCGAAAGCGCGATGGTGATCGGGAAGATGAAACTCACCGCAGCGAGTTCCTGCGCGCCGAGCTGGCCGATGAAATAGGCGTCGATCAGGCCGACCGACATGATCGCCGCAACGCCGAAGACCATCGGCAGCGTCTGTCCCACCAGATGGCCGCGGATACTGCCGCTGGCTAATTTGGCCATCTCGCTCATCGCTGCGGGCGTTAGCGCCCGCTCGCGCGCTTGCCTAGCGCGAACTCTTCCCGCTCGCGAAGTAGCCTTCGGGCGCTTGCGAAGAAGCCTTCGGGCGTGCGATACAGGTCTTCAAACGAAACCGCTTACGGAGAGAGCGAGCCATGGCCACCCAGATGAAAACCCGCGATTTCGAATGCAGCGATGCCGAATGGCAGGCGCGGCAGGACTTGGCAGCCTGTTACCGCATCTTCGATCACCTCGGCTGGGGCGAGAGCATCTACAACCATATCTCGGTTGCCGTCCCGGGTGAGGAAAACGTCTTCCTCATCAACCCCTTCGGCCTGCTCTATGACGAAGTTACCGCGTCGAACCTGGTCAAGATCGATGTCGAGGGCAACAATGTCGGCCCGTCGCAATACATGGTCAACAAGGCGGGCTTTACGCAGCATGCCTATTTCCACGAGAAGCTGGGCGCGCGGGCCAATGCGATCTGTCATGTCCACACCACCGCGACGATGGCGGTGTGCAGCCACAAGGATGGATTGCTGCCGACCAATTTCTATGCCTGCAATTTCCAGGGGCAGATCGGCTATCACGATTTCGAAGGCGTCACCGTTCGCGCTGAGGAAGGCGAACGGCTGGTCCAGAACCTCGGCAACAATTCGATCCTGATGCTGCGCAATCACGGGCCGGTGGTCATGGACAAGACCATCCAGGGCATGTTCGTGAAAATGTGGGCGCTGCAACGCGCCTGCGAAATCCAGGTCGCCACGCTGAGCCAGGGTGAAGCCAATGTCATCTCGCAGGAAGTCGTCGATGTGCACCAGCGCGATCTGTCGGTGATGCAATCGCAGGGCGGCGCGGGCGTGTTCGACTTCGAAGCGTGGAAGCGCCGCGTGTCGAAGATCGACGACAGCTGGAAACACTGAAGCCTCACTAGGCCGCGCCGCGCATGACCAGTATGACCGTGAACGGGAAGCCGATGCGCTTCCTGATGGATCCCGATACCCCCCTGTTGTGGGCTTTGCGCGATGCGGCCAATCTGACCGGCACCAAATATGGCTGCGGCGAGGGGGATTGCGGCGCCTGTATGGTGCATGTCGATGGCGAGGCGCTGCGATCGTGCCTGATCACCATTTCCGAGGCCGAAGGGCGGTTCATCACCACGATCGAGGGGCTCAGCCGTGATCGGTCGCATCCGGTGCAGCAGGCGCTGGTGGCCGAGCAGGCGATCCAGTGCGGCTATTGCACGCCCGGCATCGCGATGGCCGCCAGCGCGCTGCTGGCCAAGACCGCCGCGCCGAGTGAAGCGGAAATAAAGGCGGCCATCCCCAATCTGTGCCGCTGCGGGGTCTATCCGCGGCTGGTTCGAGCGATCGAGCGGGCCGGCCGGGTGGCCCGGCGGGCGGAGACGATCAGCGCCGCGCCCGCGCCCGGCATCGATGCCCGGGACGCCGCGCGGGAAGTTCCCGCGATCAGCGCCCCGGCGACGCGCGACTAGAGCGCGAAGCGCACGCCGATCCGCGCGCTGAAAGGTTCGGCGGGCTGGATGTTGTTGTTGCCGTGCGCGCTCGGGTAATAGGTTTCGTCGAACAGGTTCTCGATGTTGAGCTGTAGGCTCAGGCGATCGCTGACCGTGTAGAACGCCGCGGCATCGACCCGCCAGTAGCCCGGCAGTTCGACCGTGTTCGAGAAACTCGCGAACTGGTCGGACTGGTGGATCACACCGAAGCCGAAGCCCAGTTGTTCGGTAACATCGAAGCGGTTCCACGCGGCGATCTGGTGCTTGGGCGTCTGCTGCAGGCGCTGGCCCGCGGGGCCGAAGCTGCTTGCCGTGCGCAGTTCGCCGTCGAGATGGGTGTAGCCGATGTTGGCTTTCCAGAAGTCGGTGATTTCGCCCACCGCGCCGATCTCGAACCCTTCGACGCGGCTTTCACCGGTCAGGGTGGTTACGCCGGTGCTGTCGGTGAAGGGGGTCTTGCTGCGGTCGAGGCGGAACACCGCGGCAGTCACCAGGACCTTTGCCAGCGGCGCCCATTTCACGCCCAGTTCGTAATTGGTGAACTTTTCCGGTTCGAACTGCGCCGAGGTCGGGCTGAGCACGAGAAACTGGTCGCCCGCCTGCGGCAGGAAGCTTTCCGCATAGGAAGCGTAGATCGACAGGTCGCGGTTGGGCTTCACGATCACGCCGAAGCGCGGGCTGACCTTCTCGTCGACCCGGTCCCCCGCAACGCCGCCCACCAGATCGAGCGTGTCGAGGTCGAAACGGTCCCACCGAAGACCGCCGACCAGTTCGACGTGGTCACCGATCTGGAGCTGCTCCTGCAAATAGAAACTCAGTGTTTCCAGCTGCGAATCGCGCAGCCGCGCACCTGCGTCGAGCGTGTAGGGCGGGATGAAGATCGTCTCGCCAAGGGGCGTCTCGTTCGGAGCCAGCCCGCCGGTTCCAGGGGCGCGGGTGAAGCTGACCGTATCGCGTCCGTTGCGCGTGTCCTGCCGGCTGACCTCGAAACCCAGCAGCAGCGTGGATTCAAGCGTATCCCCGCCCGCCTGCCAGACCAGATTGCCTTGGCCGATCCAGTTTTCGCGGTCGGTATAGTCCCGATAGCCCCCGAGGAAGACGGTATCGGCCGTGCTGTCGAGCCCGCTCGGCAGGATGTTGGCATAGACCTTGTCGTAATCGGCATACTGGATCGTGCCATTGGCGCTGAGCCCGCCGCCGAATTCGTGTTCGATCCGGACGCGGCCGATATGCACTTGCGCTTCGGCCTGGTTGAAGCCGGGATCGCCGAAGAAGGTTTCGTCGTAGCCGCGCAGCGGGCCGGTCCCGGCGACCGAGGGCACGCCCCGATCGGTCACGCGGCGGTCGTCGTCATAGGTGTAGCTGGCGACCAGCGTGGTCTGCGGGCCGAGCTCGGCCGTCAGGGTCGGCGAGATGCCGAAGAAGCGGCCTTCGTAGAAGTCGCGGTGGCTGTCGAATTCCTCATAGGTGGCATTGAGCCGGAGCGCGGCGCTGCCGGACAGCGGCTGGTTGACATCGGCCAGCAGCGCGAAGGCACCGAAGCTGTCGATGCTGGCTTCGCCCGACACTGCCTGGCCGTTCAGTTCCGCGCGCTTGGCGACGCGGTTGATCGCCCCGCCGCCCGCGCCGCGGCCGAAGATCAGCGCATTGGCGCCCTTAAGCACTTCGACGCGTTCGATGTTGTAGAGCGAGCGGTAGTATTGCGCATCGTCGCGCAGCCCGTCGATGTAGAAATCGGCGGTGCTTTCCTGCCCGCGGATGAACACCTCGTCGCGGTGGCCTTCACCGGTCTCCATGCTGATGCCGGGGACATAACGCAGCGCTTCGTTCAGCTGGCGGATCGACTGGTCTTCCAGCTGGTCCTCGGTGATATAGCTGACGCCCTGCGGTACGTCGATCAGCGGGGTCGGGGTCTTGGTCGCGCTCGATCCGTCCTGCGTGCCGTAGTCCGACTCGCCATTGCCCGTGACCACGATATCGGTCGGCAGGTAACTGCGCTCGGGCTGCACGGCTTCGTCGGCGTGGGCCACGGCGGGGAAGAGCAGGGCGGCCCCGGCAAGCAGGGCGGCGCGGCGGTGAAGATGGGGCATCCGGATCTCGCAAGTGATAGAGGTCTCAATTGCCCCGGTCAGCTATTGAGAAGTATTCGCACTTGCAAGGGCACTCGGGGATATCCCGTAGTCTTCGCGCAGGGCGACACGGCTTTCCCCGTGCCGCCCTGCGATAGTGTTGCCTCAGCGCATCAGTATCCGGCTGCGGTTGCCGCATTCGCCGCAGCCCCCGGGGCCGTCGCCGTGCGAATCAACTCGCGCGCTTCGGCAATCGCTGCC
>Ga0115012_10001925_pt1 | contig 12022 bp, 11 predicted proteins | sample TroAtlMetagenome_FD_88706 | JGI IMG/M metagenome (GOLD analysis project Ga0115012, IMG submission 88706) | Marine eukaryotic phytoplankton communities from Atlantic Ocean - Tropical Atlantic ANT10 Metagenome | ecosystem: Environmental > Aquatic > Marine > Oceanic | place: Tropical Atlantic...
GCCCGAGCAGAACGCACTGTGCTTCACCGGCCCGCACCGGCGGTACGACCCCTTCGCCAAGGGCTTCTTCTCGCTGGAGCCGGGCCAGGGCCACTTCGGGCCCGATGCGATTCCAGGAGATGCGCGGTGGCGTCGGGGGGTGCGCCCGCTCCTGCTCGCTCTCGTTGTGACGCAATGCTCACGCCTCTCCCTCTCGCAACCGCGTTCAGGAAAGCGTGTCGCTCAAGACAGCGCGCGACTCGATGATCGGCCTCGAGCTCGCCGCCCAGGCCCAGATGGTCTACCAGACGCGCCCCTAGGCGCCCACGGCACGGCGCGCAAGGGCAGACGCCGCGCCGGCCACCCCCTCTCTCCCGTTATCGTGAGGCTCGCGTGCGACGCGCCGACCGCCGAGCTGGGACTCGTGCGTGCGTGTGTGCGTTTAGAGGGCGTCGCTATGAATGTAACGTTAAAGCCGCGCGCGACGCGCGACGCGCGACGCGGACGCGCTCCCCCCCCGGGCACGGGCCCCGAATATGCCGGCTGCCGTCGCGCTAGGACGCGCGCAGGGACCGACGCTGTTTGGCAACGTGCGGCCGCTCCGTGCTGCGCTTTCGCTCCGTCTGCCGCTGCCGCCGCGCTCAGCCGCCGCCACGTCGGCGCCTCCGCTGGACGCGTTGCGGCGCCGGACCGAGCCCGTCGCCGCGCAACGGCGACGACGCGCGCAACGGCGGAGGAGGAGGCGCGGCGCTCGACGAGCCGCCGCCGGCCGAGGAGCCCGCCGTCGACTTTGCAAACGCCAGCCTGTACTTGGGCCTGATCCAGACCGTCTTCGCCATCTGCTGCTGCGCGTGCGTGAGCGTGCTCGCCGTGTGGCTCGTGCCCGCGGCCAACGTGAGCGCGGTGCGCACGCTCGTCTTTTGCACTATGACGGGCGTGCTGCTCATGCGGACCCCGCTGCGCGTGGGGCGCGCGCGCGGCGTCACGAGCGTCTTCACGACGCTGCAGCCCGCGGTGGCGGTGTACCTGCTCTGCCTGACCGTGGAGCAGCTGCTGCACACGTGCACGTCCGAGCTGGGCTACGCCCCTTCGTGGCGGCGCGCGCTCTTCCACATGATGACGCTCGTGATGCTCGGCGCAGGGCTGATGCGCGCGCGCGCGCCGCTCGACGAGACCGACCTGCCCTTTTTGCTCTCCATGGGCGCGCTCGCCGTCGTCGCGCTCGCGCCGCCGCCGGCGGTCGCCTTCGTCGGCCCGCTCTGCCAGTCGGTGAGCATGTGGGAGGCGGCGGACCGGATGGTGCGCGCCTTCGTCTTCGCCAGCCTGTACGCGGTGCACGTGTACGCCTCGACGCCCTCGGCGACGATGGCCGCCTCGGAGACGCTGATTATCGTGACGCGCTCGACGGCGGCCGCGCTGTGGACGATGGGCTGCCACCCGGCGCTCTGGATCGCGGCGGTCGCGCAGGGCGGCGTGGTCATCCTCGCGCGGCTGCGCATCGAGGCGGCGCGCGCGAGCGGCGAGCTCGGCCTGGGCAAGGCCGGCGCGGGCGCGGGCGCGGGCGGCCGGACGCCGCTCCTAGCCGAGCGCGCCTGCGCGGCGGTGCGCGGCGCACTCGGCGGCGCGTCAGCCTGCGGCGGCGGCGAGTACTCGCCGCTGCCGGTGCAGCCGCCGTCGCATGATGACGACCTCGAGCTGGGCGCCGTCGACGGCCCGGACGAGCTGTCGCCACAGGCGCAGGCCGTGGCGGCGCGGGCGCACGCGCACGCGCACGCGCCGCCCGCGGCGGCGCCGCCGCCCACAGCGCCGCCGCCGCCGGCGTACACGCGCGCGGCCTCGCCGCCGGTCGTCGAGGAGCCCGCCCTGCTGGCCAACGAGTTTGCGTACGCGCCCACGCCGCACGAGGCGGCGCCCGAGCCGCCGCCGCCGCCGCGTGCCGCGTGCGGGGGCGTGGGGCCGCTCGCCTTTCGCGAGGTCTCGGCTGGGGCGGCGGTGCCTGTGATGACGCCCGAGCGTATGGCGGCGATCGCGGCGAGCATGGCGGACTGAGTCGCCCGCGTGTATGTGTGATGGGAGCTGTGGCAGGTGACCGTGTTTACAGCGCGCTAAACGCGGACACACACGACGGCGGCGCCGTCCCGCAGCCCTTCCATGAGCGCCCTCTCGCCGGCGTGCCGAAGAGAGTTGGAAGGCGTGCGCGGTCAAGGGGGAATTCGCAGCATAGACATTGGGCGCAGAGGGGAGCGTCTCGACGCGCACAATTCCCCCGGGCTGTTCAATGTGACGGCCGATCTCTTCGACTTCACGGGGCTCAAAGCGGCCGACTTGTTCGCTCGGCTTCGACGCGACGGGCGGTTCCACTTTGAGGTGGAGCACGCCTTCTGGCGGCCTTCGAATGCCGCCGAGTTGCGATGGTACTATGCCCACACCGCGTCGTACCTTTTTGCCAACGCGGTTCACAACGACGGCCAGGCGCACATCATACAAAAGGAGGACGCTCCCGTGCTCGACTTTTCGGGCGGAGTGGGGAACATCGTGCTATCGCTGGCCTCGCGCGGCATCGAGTCCGTCTACACGGGCATCGGCCTGCAAGAGTTCCAATTCGCGCGCCATCGCGTGCGCAAGCGCAACCTGCAATCGCTGGTTCGCTTTGTGGAGCCGTACAACGACGAGTGGCAGCTCGACCCACTGGCGGCGCTCTTGCCACCCCGGACGTATGGCTGCATACTCGCGTTTGAAGTGCTCGAACACATCCCACACTACGAACGGACGGTTGCGGCCATGGTGCGGGCGCTGCGTCCGGGAGGGCGCATATGCGAATCCGCACCCTTTGCGCCGCCACTGCCAGTCAGCGACCAGGAAGACGCGCGCGTGCACCTCAGCAACGGCGGCATCCGTATGGCGACGGCCATGGGCCCGAGCATGCGGCGCGAAGGCCGTTGCTGGCGAAAGGGGCTCCCGCCTTAGGTGGTGTCGAGAAGCGCCTCGGCGAAGAACGCGGCGAAGGACCCCGCGGCGTCTGCGGATGGGGGTGTGGGGCGGAGCGTCGCGAGCGTATCGTTCAGGCCGATCAGCCTGTAGAAGCGCCGCACTCTGGGGTATTTTGATCGCAAGGTGGCGTTTGGTATGTAGTCGTGCATGAGCAGCCTCCCCCGTTGCTGAGAGAGGTGCTTGAGCGCCTCGAGCGCACACGCAACCCGAAAGCGGCCGTCTACGAGCGCGAGGTCGACCTCCGCTCCGAGGCCGCGGCTCTGCAGGCTCACGTACGGCAGCGCTCGCTCGGGCTCGCGTACAGGCGAGAAGCGAAGCGGGTAGCCGAGCCAGCCCGTGGGGCCGAGGTCGCCGTGGTGGTAGTGCAGCTTGCCCTTGGCTTGGGCCCGCCGAAGAACCGAGCTCCGGGCCAGCATGCGCCGCATCCACTCGGGACTGCTCTCAATGGAGTGGGCGACAAACTCGGGCGCCAGGTGGCCGGACAGGGCGAGCCACGCCACCAGCTCGGTGGAGCCGCCGCTGCCCCACTCGACGTAGGTCCGCACGCGCGGCGCGAGCAAGTGCGCGAGCAGCACGTCCCTCTCGCGCGCGCTCATGGCGATGGACGCGTCGAGCCACGGCGGAAGGGTCGGAGGGGTCGGCATACCCGCGCTAGCCACTGGCTCCGCGTCGCGCACCGGCCGCGCACGATTGGGCGGCGCATAGCGATGGTCGTCGTGCGCGGGCTCAAGGCGCTGCTCCAGCGCACGGCGCCCTCGAAGCTGGTGCGCTCGCGCACGGGGACGTGCTACCGGCTCAAGGGCCCGGGCGGCAAGGGCACGGGGCCGCGTCTGGCGGGCGTGGCCAAGAAGCTGTCGCAGACGGTCTGGACGGGCGAGGACGACGCTGGAACCTCCACCTCGACGAGCGGCGACCGCGCGGGCCGGGCCTGGCGCGGCGCGGGCGGCGGGCTGCGGCGCGGCGCGGCCGTCGACGCGCAGGTGACCCGCTGCGCGCGGATGAGCGCGGCCAAGCGCGGCGCGACGCGCATGCTCGCGCTGACGCGCACCGTCTTCTCGGCGCTCGACCACCACGGGCTGGCGCCGGTCGACGCGCAGCGCTGCGTGGCCGACGCGCGGCGCGGGCTGGGCACGGCGGCCGACCTCGTCTGCCAGCGCGGCGGCGGCGCGGGCGTCCCGGCCGAGCTTGTGCTCGTCGAGATCAAGTGCGGATACCCGGGCGGCCGGAAGAAGGCGGAGCTCGCGCGCGCGATGCGGGCGCCGCTCGAGAAGGCCAAGGACTGCCACCTGCACCGCCACTTTGCGCAGCTCTCGGCGACGCTCGCGCTGCTCGAGGCGGAGACGGGCACGCTCCGGGCGCTCAAGGCCAAGGGCGTCGCGCGCCTGAGCGGCGCGCTGCTCTACGTGGACGACACGCAGAGCGTGCTCTTCGAGCTGCCGGCGTGGTGGCGGAAGCGCGGAGAGGCGCTGCTGGCGCGGATAACGCGCGGCGGGCGGCGTGGGGACTAGGGAGGCGCGCGCAGAGAGCACGGCGCGCGCCATGAGCACCTCGCCCGACTCGAGCGACCCGAGCGTCATGGAAAAGGCCATGCCGTTTGTGATCGCGGCCGTCCTCCTCGTCGTGATCGTCGGCATCTGCTTGCTGGCCTGCTGCGCGGTCGGCGGCGGGGACGGCGCCGAGGCCCCAACTTGCGACTGCAGGTCGTGGGGCACCAGCTGCTTTGGCTGTCTGAGCAAGGTCTTCTGGTGCTGCTCCACGCAGACCAAGGGCGCCATCGACTCGGCGAGCGCGGCGCTCGGCGACGAGGCGGGCGCGCCGGGAGGCGACGCCGCGCCCGCGTCGACGGCCCGAACGCGACCTCGCCGACCGCGCAAGGGGCTGTGCGACGACTGCTGCGGCGTGTGCATCGAGACGGTGATGCCGCGCGCGCCGCGCGGCTCGAACACCGTCCGCGCCGTGCCGCTCGCGCCCGAGGCGAACCCGCCTCCGCCGGACGCGGTGGCCGAGCCGAGCGGCGGCGGCGGGTACCTCGAAGCGCTGCAAGACGCGGGAGAGGACGCGGAGGCGTCGTCGGCGCGCATGCCGCTGCTGGCGCTGGGGGACGCGCAGGCGCTCGTGCGCGCGCGCGTGCCGGCGCCGGGGAGGGGGATGGTGCGCGTGTAGCCAGCGTGGTGGCGGTGCGTGGTTGTGACGATATGCTCCTCCTATACGCGCCATTGACAGCGAACCCCCCCCATGGTCGCGCTGCCCAACCTCGGCGCGCTCCGCCTCGGGCAGAGGCCCGAGGTGGCCACGGGCGGCCAACGCAAGGTGTACAGATCGGGGGAGCTTGGCACCCGTGCGGCCACCAAGCAGTACCAGAGCAAAGTACCCAGCGGGACGGAGAGCGATCGCATCAGCCTTGAGGACTTCAAAGATGGCGATCCGATCTGGGTCGGCGAGAGTGGGCACTACTACTACCCATGGACCTATTACCGCGCCGCACAGGAAAAGGGCAGAAGGGAAAGGGGTCCGGGGGTCTGGTTAGACCCCCTGACCAACACGGAAGTCTCGTCGGACGACAAGGAAACACTGTACTTTTATTTGAAGGAGATCGCCGAGAAACCGCCCAAGGAGCATCCAGAGTACGCGGTTGAGGCAGAAGCCGTGCTCGAACACGGCTACGGCAGCGAGGACCCGGACGACTACGGCAACGAGCCGTGGTGGACCGAGCAGGACGAGGCGAGGCGCCAGGCGGAGCTGCGGAACCGGGAGCGGCTGCGGCCGCGGCCGTACTGGGGGCCCGTCTCGGACAACGAGGAGGACGAGGAGGAGTATGAGAATGAGTGGGAGTGGCCGAACTGGCGGGAGGACGTCGAGGATGGGTCTGAGCCAGCCAGCCCCAACCCCTTTTCCGATTCGAGGGGCGCGTTCTGAGCACTTCGATGGCGGTGATTGAAAGTGTTACACACACGCACGACACGCAAACACGCACGACCCGCCGGCTACTCGGCCCCCTCGCGCTTCCGCTTCATCCCGGCGCCGAGGCTGGCCGTGGCCGCGCCGCCGGCGCTCCACAGCGGCTCGGCCACCTCGACGAGCCACTCGCGCACCTCGTCCGCGTAGCCAAAGTGGCAGTCGGAGTCGAGGATGCGGTTGTTGGCGTGCGCTCGATCGATCATCCAGTCGGGCACCGCGTCTGGCCGGACGCCGACGGGGTGGTTGGGGAACGGCTGCTGCAGCAGCTGGGCGGCGACCTCGTTGCACTCGACGCCCGCCGTGGCGAGCGCCCACTGCGCCTCGCGCTCGCTCCAGCGCACGAAGCGCAGCAGCCGCTGCATGCCCGTGCGCGTGTCGGCGTCGTGGGCCTCGTCCGCCCGCGGCGTCGTCTCGCGGGCGGCACCGCGCGGCCGCGCGGTGCTGACGATGAAGCACGCGAGGAAGGACCCGTGGCGCGCTTTGGTGTGGTCCGTCGCCGGCGCCGGCAGCGCGGCATTGCGGCGCGGCGCCATCCACGGGTGGTACTGGCCGCTCCGCCACAGCTCGTCGATGGAGTGCTCGTCGAGCGTCGACCACTCGTCGTGCGCCCAGTCGAGGCACTCGATCAGCGCGAGGAGCTTCGGTATGAGCTCGTCGTTGTCGGCGCGCGCTTCGAATTCCTCCTCGGTCCGCAGCACCAAAAAGCCCCACTGGACCTGGTCGACGAGCTCTTGGCGCACGCGCTTCTGCCACTCGACGAGGGACGCGGCCGCCGCGGCCGCCGCCTTCGCGTCATAGCCGCCGAGGCCGGCGTGGAAGGCGTCGGTCAAGGGCGCGTCCGATTCTTCTTGGTCGATCCCGGCGCCGAACGCCTCGCGGCCGACGGCGACCACGAGGTCGAAGACGCGGCGGGCCTCCCGCGCCGGTATGGGCTTTGCCTTGGCGTTGCGGTGCACGCGGAGCGCACAGGCGAGAAAGGACTCGTCGCGCCTCTGCGGTCCGACGTCGGCGAGCACCTTTGCCGCGCGCAGGAAGCGCGCGTCGCTCTCGGTGAGGTCGACGATGGCGTCGAGGTAGACGCGGGCCGCGTGGTGCAGGACGTGCTCGTTTGTGCGCTGGCAAGGCTCGTTGAACTCGGCCTGGTCGAGGGCGTGGCTCATCGCAAACACCACGTCGCACGCCGTTGCGCTCGGCGTGCCCACGAGTTCCGGATCGGGCGCCGGCGTGAGCTGCAGCAGCCGGCGGACGAGCCGCTCGAAGCGGACCTGGCCGCGGAGGCGCGGGTTGGACGCGTCGTGCGGCTCAATCTGGGCCAGATCGCGCCACAGCAGCTGCAGTTTGCGCGTGGCCCAGCGGCGCTCGCGGTCGTCGACGTGCGGGTCGTGGGAGAGGGCGATGAGCTTGGAGTAGGTCAGCTCGAGGAAGCGCGTGCGCCGCGCGAGGCCGATCTGCGGCGGCTCCTCCTTGGCGGCGTCGGTGTCCGCGCAGTCGACCGGCTCCCGCTTGTAGAGGTGCACAAACGTGTCGTAGAGCGTGTCGGCGCTGAAGGTCGCGGCCGGCAGGCGCATCATCGCCTCGTAGGGCCAGTCGTGCACGCGCGACGCCTCGATGGCGATGCGGAGCGTGGGGACGACGCCGCTCCTGTAGCGGTGAGCGGCGGCCACGCCCGTCTTGGGGAGGAGCGCGCTCCCTCCCCGTTCCGTCCGAAGGACGATCCACTCGGGCATCGCGTCGCCGATGATCTCGTCGATCGCGACGTCGCAGAAGGCCGTCCACCGGTGGTAGCGCAGCAGCCGTTCGTCGCGCGAACGGCCGGTGAGCGTCTCGCCGGGCGGCAGCGGGCCCACGCCGTCGTACATGTACCACGTCCCGGAGAAGATGCAGTCCATCGCGATGAGCACGCAGACGGCGAGCATGCGGCGCATTTGCGGCGAGTGCAGCGCGCGCTTCCAGACCACGCCCTCGGCGCCGCCAAAGGCCTCGGCGTGCAGCACGGCGTTGACCAGTGCGAGACAAAAGACCGGCCGGCGGCTGCGCAGCAGCAAGCAGCCCACGGCGCTTGCAAACGGCGCCGCCACGTCCGCCTCAACGTCCACGTCCCCCTGCAGGCCGCAGAGGCGCGCGAGGACGGCGGGCGTGACTCCGTTGTCGTTGCCCGGCGCGGCAGCGCCCAACCACCGCACAGTGCGCGCCGACGCGTCGACCACTTCGAACGAGAGGCGCAGCGCGAGGCGCTGGATGAGCTGTTCGGCGCGCACGTGCACCGCGGCCGCAAGGAGCACCCAGAGCTTGTCGGACGAGAGCGTGCTGAGCGTGACTTGTGGAGCGCACAACCCTGCAGGGTTCTCGATGACGCGAAAGGGCGTCGGGTCGTCCACGGCCTTCACGGCGTGGTGGAGGTCGGGCGCGACGCTTTCGGGCGGCGCGTCGCGCGCATCCTTGAAGCGGTCACTAAACGGCGGACCGACCTGCTCGATGGCGGCGAGCAGGTGCTCGGCCTCGTCTCGCTCATCGCCTTCCCCCTGGGCGGGCGTGTTTAGAAACAGAGGATCGAAGAACGTGCCCTGGGTGAGGGGCGATGTGTGCATGCTGATCCAGTCGCACGGCCGGATGGTGTTCTCGCCATCGTTTGGATCCGGACCTCCGAACTGGAAGGACCGCGTCGCCCGCGGCCTCGGACAGCCGTGCAGGAAATCGGACCGAGGCATGTGGCTTGCGGGCTTGCGCGCGCGTCCTCTCTCTCAAGCCGACGCAAGCCGCAGCCGCCGGCCGTGCCAACTGCACGAAGCCGAAGCCCCCCCGCGCCCCGTGGGCGGCGCGGCCGCGCTCCCGTCCGGCCCATATATCTATACGTATATGTATCTGGGGGTGGTATTCAGCGGACAAAAACCGCTACGGGGGTCCCTCGCGCAGCCGCCGCAGCGCCTGCGCCTGCGCCCGCGCCTCGACGCGCAGCAGCTTGGCCGTGAGCTCCTGGTGGCAGGGCACACGCGCGATGCGCATCGCCGTCGCCTCGGGCAGTCCTTCGGGAGCGCACCCAAACGCGAGCCCCGGCTTCAGCGGCCGCCGCGGGCCCGAGCAGCGCCCGCGCGCCACCGTCGCCGGTCGCGCGCGCGCCCGCTTGGGCGGGCGGAAGGCCAGCGGTTCGTCCTCGTCGGTGTCGCACTCGCCGCCGCTCTCAAAGACGAGGCCCTCGCAGTCGCTGTTCTCCGGCTCGGCGCGCGTTCGCTTCTGCTTCCGCGTGGGCGCGGGCGCGGGCGCGGGCGCGGCGGGCGCGGCGCCGATGGGCACCGTGATCTGCCACGCCACGCACTCGAGGTCCTCCCCCTCCAGCGCCACCGGCCCGAGGCGGACCTCGGCCTCCGCGCTCGACGAGCGCGTCGGCGCCAGCGGCGAGCCGCTCTTGGCCGGCGACGTGAGCTCGATGGTGTAGCACTGCCCCGTGCGCGTGCCGAGCCGGTCTTCGACGAGGCACGTGGGCTGCAGCGGCAGCGGGTCGACCGACTCGCGCTCGTCGAGGGCGACGTCGAGCGCCGCGCCAAACTGCGAGGCGAGCAGCAGCGCGCACGGCGCCGCGTCCGGCCGCCGCCGCAGCACGCAGCGCACCTCGGTGCGCCACCGGTCCGACGGCGCCACCGGCACGAGCGCGGTGCGCAGCTTGCACGCGACGTGCGGCATTCGGAGCGAGGTCGTGGCGTGAAGCTCGAGCGAGGAGAAGCGGTGCGGCAGCGTCTCGCCCAGCCGCGCCAGCGTCATGGACCGCTCGTTCGAGCCGTCCTCGTCGCAGACGATCGTGTTGAACGCGTCGGCCGACACGACGACCTGCTGCTCTCGGTCGCGCGAGTCGACCGACGCGAGCGTCTGGCAGAGGCGCCACGGCGTGGCCTCGCCGGCCGTCTTTTGCGCCACGTCGTGGTCCTCGTCCCGCAGGTACCGGTACTCGAGCCGGGCATCGGCGCCCGGGTCGCCCTTGTTCGCGGGCAGCCTCGGCACCGGGCTGAGCAGCACGCAGCCGTCCATCCAGCGCCTCGGCGCGGCTTTGCACGCCTTGCCGTTTCGGTGCGCCGCCGCCGCCGACGGCACCTGCGCCATCGCGCGCGCGCGCTCGCCCAGCAGCTGGCGCGTCCACGGGCTCAGCCGCGCGGCCTCCGGCTCGGTCGGCGCCGCGCTCGCGCCGCACAGCATGGCGCGCGGCTCGTAGGCAAGGGGGCGCAAGCGGCAGCCGCCGCCGCCGCCGCCGCTAGGCGGCCGCCGCCGGCGCGCCCGTCTGCAGCTAGCGTACTGCACGATATCCGCCGCGCACGCGCCATGCCATCCGCCGCCGCCTCCGGCGCCAAGCGCGACAAGAAGCGCCCCGCCGCGTGGACCCACGCGCTGCCGCCGTCCAAGCAGGGCGTGTACGTGGCCAAGATCCACAAGGAGCGGCACGGCGGCCGCGGGAGCGAGTCGCTGACCATCTCGCAGGCGGCCGTCGGCGAAGTCGATCGCATCGTCGACCACGTCACCAACCTGCTCTGCGACGCCAGCAAGGAGGTCCTCCGGTACACTGCGGGCACGACGCTCAGCGAGAAGGTCCTGTCCGCGGCCGGGGCGACGATCTTCTCCGGCGACCTCAAGCGTCGCGCCTTGGGGCGCGCCAAGGCCGCGTCCGCGGCGTTCGCGGCGGCGTCGGCCAAGTCGACGGCCCCGCCCGTTGCGGCGTAGTCGTCTTTGGGGCCGGAGCGCCGCGACGCGGCCGCGGCCGCGGCCGCGGGGGGAAGGGTTGGTCATAAGTCGCGCCGCGCCGTCGCGTATGGAATATAATTAATTTGTGCCCCTCCCCCCTCCCCCGTGCGCTGCCCTGCCGACTGCCGCTCGCGCGCTAGCCGCCGCAGCGCCACTCGCGCGCGCACCAAAAAAAGAAATGGCGCCGCTCATCCTGCTCCCGCCGGCCAATCCAAACGAGGTCGCCGCACGGCCGCCCAAAACGGCGCCGCCCCCGACCGGGGCCCCGGCCGGCTCGCCGCCGCCGGCGCCCGCCTCGCCGGGGCTCGCGCGCTCGCCGTCGAGCGCGTCGGTCGCGTCGTCGTCGCGGCCGAGCAGCAGCACGTCCTCGCGCAAACGACCGTGCGCGGCCAACGCCGACGCCGACGCCGACGGCGCGTCGTCGCAGTCGGCGCGCTCGAACTCGCCAACCAATACGAGCTCGTCGGCGAGCGCGGCGCGGAGACAACGGCGGCGCCAGTCGGCCGCGTCGTCGAGCGCGGCGCACTCGACGACGCCAGGGCGGCGTTTGGACGGCGAGTGTAGAATCGCCGAGCCGAACATTAGGATGTGAGGTCGGACGGGGGTGGGGGGCGTGCGCGTGTATGTATTTATCTGTAGGCTATGGCTGGCAACTGACGACTGCACGAAGAATCCGGCCGCCGGCTGCGGCACGCGCGCTAGTCACTCCCGAGAAGCACTCCCGTGCGCACGCCCACGCGCCATGGCGGCGACGAACGGCGTTCGTGGCGCCGAGCTCGTGCACCCCGCGGAGCTGATCCTCCTGACCGTACCGACCGTACCGACCTACCACGGCTACGAGGACTGGAGCTGGACGAGGGACTCGGACGCACGGCGCTTCGAACGGGTCAGGGACATCGAGCGTTCGCCATGGCTGCGCGCGGCGGCGGCGGTGCACGCGGCCGCACGGCGGGGCGATCCGGCGCCGTCGCTAGCCCCTGCGTCGCTTCGCGAGATGGCGTGAGTGGGGTCTGTAGCGCGGTGTCGGTTGGTGCGGTAGCGCGCGTGTCCGAGTAAACATGACGATTCTGCACGAACCCGCCGCCGACTGCGCCTTGCGCCCCACGGATGCAAAGGCGGAGGCCATGGCCGCGCCCGCGCCCGCGCCCGCCGCGCACCCGCTCGACGCCGAGGAGCCCATCCTCAAGGACAACCCGGGCCGGTTCGTCATCTTTCCGATCCAGTACCACGAGACGTGGAGGTGGTACAAGAAGTCGCAGGCGTCGATCTGGACCGCCGAAGAGATCGACCTCGCGCACGACATGGCCGACTGGGAGAAGCTCAACGACGACGAGCAGTACTTTATCAAGAACGTGCTGGCCTTCTTCGC
>Ga0115012_10001926_pt1 | contig 12022 bp, 11 predicted proteins | sample TroAtlMetagenome_FD_88706 | JGI IMG/M metagenome (GOLD analysis project Ga0115012, IMG submission 88706) | Marine eukaryotic phytoplankton communities from Atlantic Ocean - Tropical Atlantic ANT10 Metagenome | ecosystem: Environmental > Aquatic > Marine > Oceanic | place: Tropical Atlantic...
CATGAGCTTTGGGAGTCGTCCCGAAGGCAACTGACCGGAGGGCGAAGGTTGGCCGAGCATCGCATCGGCATATTGGGCTTTGGTCGGATCGGCCAACGGCTGGGAAAAGTCTTGCAGGTTCTTGGTGCTGAAATTGCCTTTCATGACCTCAAGGATGAATCACATTTTCCGCGGGGCTTTTCTTCTCGATCTCTGGAGGATCTTTTTGCCTGGTCTGACATTGTCTCGGTCCATGTTGATGGCCGTTCGGAGAACCGAGGTTTGGTCACGGGTGACCTGTTGGAAAGTCTTGGGCCATCGGGATTGTTGCTCAACACCAGTCGAGGGTGGGTCATCAACACGAGGGATTTACAGCACTGGTTGGCACATCACCCCCAAGCCCGGGCCATCTTGGACGTGCACGAAGAGGAGCCGGTTCCCATGGCGGATCCACTGCGAAACTTCAGCAATGCTCGACTCTTACCACACCTGGCCAGCCGGACTGAGAGTGCCGTGGAAGCCATGGGCTGGGTGGTCCGAGATGTCATGGCGGTCCTTACCGGTTCTGAACCAAACCATCGCGTCTGCTGAACCGCAACCATATGATTCTGCTCATGGAAACGAAGGTTGTGAATCAATCCCTGCTCTGGTTTGTGTGCTTGATCTGGACCTGCGATGCGGGTGCCCAAGTCAAATCCGACCCCGATGAGGTGGCCTCATTGGTGGAACTCCTCGAAGACGACGGCATTCCTGATCCGCGGCCGTTCCGTCGTGAGCAACTGGCTTTGACTCGAGATGCCGGCACCATCGTTCCCGGCGCCTGGCAGCTGGAAATTACCGCCGGGCAATTCACCCTCCGCAATTACAAAGACGAGTCACTGTTCGATGACACTTCCATCACTTTCGGTGAGTTCATCAACTTGCGCCGCGGCGTGACCGCAGATATTGAACTGCAACTCTCGGTAAACACTTATGTCTTTGAGCCTGTCGCCCCAGGCTCCAGCACTTTGGATGGTGAATTTGAATTCACGCCCCAGGTTGCGGCCAAAATCAATTTGACCGGCAACGACGGGGGAGACTGGGCGGTCGCACTCCGCCCTTGGATCGGAATTGGAGATCTGACATCTGGCTTTGATGTTGATGATGTGGCCCTGGGGCTCGATGTCCCGGCCACGTATCAAATCGATGAAGAGCTTGAATTACGCATGTTGGTGACCAGTCGCTTGTACGACAAAAATGTTGATCCCCCCTTGGTCAGTGGAGCCTTGGGCGTGAGAAGCAAATTGGGAGAGACCTTTCATGGCTCTTTGGGGGTGCAATTTGACATGAACACGGACCCTGAGCTTCGCACCTCAGGCACCCGCCTTGCTTGGGTCTATGACTGGTTGACCGATGAGAACATCATGATTGATGCTGGCGTTACATTGGGTCTTGAGCAAGACGATGGTTCTGGCGATGACATCGCCTTCCACGTTGGTTACTCGGTCGGTTTTTGAGGTCCCAATTCCCCCACACCTTTCTGGGTTGAAGGTGAATCGAGCTCACTGTGGCTTGCATCCGTGGGTACTTTTGCTTTTTGGATGGCATCCTGAAGTGTTTCGCGGAGGCGTTCAGTGGCTTCATTCTGCCCGTTCTGGATCTGTTGCTGATCGATCCGCCGCAAAGCTCGCAACCGGTCGATGTGGGCGAGGGTCAACTGGCCCGCGGCTTCTCGAAGATCAGCCCTCCGGGCGAGCCAGAATTCTTTGCGGGGGGCGTCATCCATCACCTGGGTGATTCGTTCGATCGCTTCCGCATGCCGCCCAACTCGTGACTCAAGTTCTGCAAGCCGATCTTCAAGCGGAAGCAATGGCCCAAATTTCCCACGGGCCCGCGTGAGGACGTCCATGGCTTTTTCGAGATCCTCGGCCGAGCGATGGGCATCACTGAGCGCTATGTAGTGTTGCGGGCCCGGCTCTGGATGTTGTTGAACAACCGCATTGAGATGCTCAATGCAATTTCGCCACTGCTTCAATTGGGCATACCCTCGGCCCAGCCGGTCGTGGGCGACCAAGGACATATTGTCTTTGGTCAGCAATTGAAGCAGGACGGGTACGGCTTCGGCCGCCTGTCCTTGGGCAAGGTGAAGTTCAGCTTGCCCCAACATGACCACAGGATCGTCTGCCCCTGAGATGTTGATGGCGGCTTGAAGATCTAGGGCTGCAAGTCCCCATTCTTCGTGCTGTCGATACAACGCCGCACGACGCAGCCGCGGGGCCAGCGCCTCTGGGTGCCGAGCCACCGCTGCGTGTGCTTGGGCCAGCAGTTGTTCCAGACCGTCGTGAGTCGTAGGCACGGTGACGAACGCATGAGCGACCATCAACGCCAGGTGGGCGAAGAAGTGAGCCATGGGTTCTATTGTGCCATGGAAAACCCCCGCACTGGGCGGGGGTAAGTGAGGGTTCTTTTGAGCTTTTGGTTTGCTCCGGTTCAGTCAGCCTTGCTAAAGGCTTCGGAGACCTTGTTCCAATCCACCACTTCCCACCAAGCCGTGAGGTAGTCGGGACGGCGGTTTTGGTACTTGAGGTAGTACGCATGCTCCCAGACATCACAGCCCAAGATGGGGGTCTTGCCGCAGCTCACTCCTGGCATCAGGGGGTTGTCTTGATTGGCGGTCGAGCAGACGCAGACTTCCCCGCCCTGCGCGCAAAGCCATGCCCAACCGGAGCCGAAGCGACTTGCCCCGGCGCTTTGGAATTCAGTTTTGAAGGCGTCAAATGATCCAAAGGCCTTGTCAATGGCTTCGGCCAGAGCACCGCTGGGGGTGCCACCGCCATTTGGGCTCATCACCGACCAGAACAGAGTGTGGTTGTAGTGGCCGCCACCATTGTTGCGGACCGCACCCCGGATGGATTCCGGAAGAGTGTCCAGATTTCGGCAGAGATCAGCCACGGAGTGAGCGGCAAGATCATCATGTCCCTCAAGGGCCGCATTCAGCTTGGCGACATACCCAGCATGGTGTTTGCCATGATGGATTTCCATGGTGCGGGCATCGATGGTGGGTTCAAGATCGTCAAAGTCATACCCGAGGGCAGGAAGTTCGTAAGCCATAATCGTCTCCAAAGTAGGTGCGCAAAGCATAGCCCCCAAACTTACAGAAGGGGTAAACGGCTTCCGGGTCTGGCAGAATGAGGCTTGGCCTCGGTTCCAAGGTCGGGGAATGCAGAGGCGGAAATGTGATCAGTCTTTGATCATGAAGACGGACTGCGAACGCAATACCAGTCCGCTGTCTGCTCGGAGGTGCCAGGTCTGCAGATGCAACTCATCGTTGTAACGCTGGAGTTCCAAGACCGAGAGATTCTCGGCTTCTTCTTCACGCCAACGATGATGGATGCAATCTGGCGACTCGGCATATTCGAGCATTTCCATGAAAGTGGACCGGTACAGATGTCGCTCGAGGGTCTCGGTCTGAACAGAAGTCATGTAGTCGACTTTTTCGGCCGCTTTGCATTCGTGCTCACGCTCCCCGGCACATGGAAGGGAAGCAATCACGCCACGCACTGGAAGGGTGTCAACCTCTTCAGAGAGGACTTCGGTGGCACAGCTTGGTCCATATTCAAACCGAGCGGTGTGTCCGCCAGGGAACAGCCAAGCTTCGGCTTCGTATCCGTTGTGGAGCAGGGTTTTGCGAGTGGCCACCCGGAAAAATTCGGGGTGAAGGGGGCCTCGATAGAGGGCCAACTGGTAGGCCTGCAGGGATGGGATTTTGGGGGAGGTGCTCATGGTATTGACGCGATCCTTCGCGAGAGTGGGACAATCGACCTGCGGGGTCGGACCCGGACGTCGATCCTCGACGCCTGACAGAGATTTCGGCCAAAAAAGGCTCTACGGAACAGTTTCCGCAGGGTTCACCATTTGTGGCCATGGCTCATAGCGTAGGAGTCTGCCGCGACTGGTCAACGGTTCGGTTACTGTTTCGCAGGCGTCCCAGGGGCCTTTTCGTCCGAATTTCCCGTGTTTTGGGGCAATGTCCGGTGTTCAGGCAGAATGGGTCGTTCTGACACCAAACAAAGCGTCCACAATTTGCGACGTTTTCCACCATGTTTTGCAGTAACCCATGGAGAGCCCCCTGATGACGAGCGAAGGACTGGCCGACCTCGAAGCCGATTATCGGAAGCTTGTCTCGTCGATTTGTGGCATTCCATCTCCGCCTCAGGTTTGCTTTGGTCAGGGGGGTGCGGCGCCCCGAGTGGTGTTCGTTTTGGGGTTGCCCAATGGCCTTCATCCACTGGATCCCGAGGGTCAAGAGAAGTTCACTCAACTCCGAAGTGCGATGCAACTTGAATCGGAGGACGTTTACATCACCACTGTGATCAAGACTCTGAATTTGGCTTCGCGTCCTCCTCATCCCGCGGACGTTCGGCGGGATCGGCCTTGGTTGGAACGCCAGTTGAGCAGACTCGCACCCGAGGCCATCGTTGCGTTCGGCCCCAAAGTTGGAGCCATGCTCACTTCGGGCGAGATTCAAGACTGTGGAGCTGGTCAAATTTCATCGGTCGAATTGGAAGGTGTTCAGGGCCCCATCCCCGTGCACATGACCCATGAATTCACAGTGCTTACCCGTCAGGGAAGGGATGAAGCAAAAGCCAGGGAAATGTGGTCGCATCTGCGGGCGGTTATGGAGGCCGTCTCGCCATGAAAGCCGTGGTGCAGCGTGTGCAAAGAGCTTCCGTAAGGTGTGGCGACCGAACCGAATCAATTGAAAAAGGCCTGCTGGTGCTCCTTGGCGTCGCTCGAGATGATGGGATCGAAGAGGCCAATTGGGTGGCCCATCGCATCGCCCACCTCCGAGTATTCCCAGACAAGTCACAGAAGATGCGCCATGCGGTCATTGATCACGGGTTTGATGTTTTGGTGATCAGCCAGTTCACGCTGTTGGCAGATACCTCAGCCGGGCATCGGCCTTCTTTCACCCCCGCAGCTCCAGCCGAAGTCGCCAAGCCGCTCTATGAGCATGTCGTCCAGCGATTGCAGGGAACCGATGGGATCGGTTGCGTAAAGAACGGAATGTTTGGTCAACACATGCAGGTGGAATTGATCAACGATGGGCCGGTGACCATCATGCTTGAGCGGGCACCGTCGCCACCGCACCGGCAATGCTGATGATGCTTGCTTGCTGTTCAGTTGCTGTGTCGGCCTGTTTGTAATCCACAAGTTCCCATGACGCTTCAGGGTGCATCATCTTGGTGAGTTGCAAAGCTGCAGACATGGCGTGAACGCCGGTCCAACGAAGGGCGTTTTTGTCCCATTTCACGGCTTCGACGAAAGCGTCCGCATCTCCCTCCAAGAATCTTCCCAAGAGTTCTCGATCGCGTTGCTCGACGTCAACTCTCCGGTTGTCGTCCACGGCTCGTGGCTCTCCGAACTGTGGGCCAGCATGGGCCAGATCGGTGGAGACCACGAGGAGGGTTTGGCCACCAAGTTGTGCGAGAGCTTCACCCATGGCTGAGATGAATTCTTGAGAGCCCACACCATCTTCTGGACCTTGATCCAGCAATCGGTCAGGCAAAATGGCGGCGGTCACGGGAATGTTGCCGTGCTGCTCTTGGATCCAAGGAAGCTGGGATTCCAAGCCGTGCTCGGCAAAGTGGTCCAATTCGTCTTGGTAGTACTGGTCCCCCAGTTTTTCCTGCAGCAATTGAAGGAGGTCCTGATCCACCGGGCAAACGCCAAGTGCGGTCGCGATGCCCAGCTGAGTTCCGGAAACTCCCTTGCCAATAGAAGCATGGGCCGGTCCCAACACGACCACTCTGTCCGGGGCGGATTCGCTGCGGACAGGGTGCCATGCCCCGGCGAAGACCTCCCATGCTTGGCTGTAAGACAAGCTCGGGGCCAACACAGCAACCGGCATTCCTGAGAGTTCGGGATCTTCGGTCTCCGCAAACCAGCCCCGGATTGCTGCTTTTGCAATTTCAGAGTTGCCCAAACCCTGGGTTGCTCGTGGGGGGAAGTGGCCCGCATCCTGCAGTTGCTTGAGTTTGGCATCTTCCAAAGCTTCGGCCGTGGGCCCTTCCAGCAAACCGAGACGATCCAAGGCCACCGCCAGTTCCAGCACCTTCTCGCTTGGGGCTTTGAGCGTCTCGCCAATCTCTGAAACGGTCTTTTCTCCCCGGAAGTGCTGGAGCATGCCCAAAGCCTGTGGGGGGATGGCCATCGTTTGCCCCGCCAGTTGAAGAGGATCGCGGAGAGCCAGAATGGTCTGGCCATTTTGCTGGGTGGGCAGGACTTGAACAGGCCGCAAGCGAGGTCGACTCACATGTTCAGGTTGAGGAATTTCAGGGTTGGAATCGTTCATCGAATTGAAGAAACTACCCCGGAACGGTCTTTTTTGCGCATTACGACGCAACCAAAAAGAGGGTTTTGGCGTTCAACTCTTGTGTATCTCCTCGTCCAGGGTGACGATAGAGGAACGCTAGTGTTTGATTCTTTCGTCCGGCTGGGCCCCAGTCATGTGCATGAGTTCTTGGAGAACACCAATGGTTGCTCAACGATTCGTAACGACCCTCTCTCTGCTGCTTTGTGGCTTTGCCATGGCTCAGGATGTCGCCCCCACTCCGGCTCCTTCGTTCGGCTCGAAAGAGGATCCCAAGATCAAGGCCGACAAGCCCTCTTCCAATGAGCGGGTGGTCACCGTCGAGCCCCAGCGTCTTGATCTCGGTGAAATCGCCACCGGTGAGAAAGGTACGGGGACCGTGACCTTGACCAACGGTGGTGACAGCACCGTTGTCCTCACCAAATGCAAGACGTCATGCGGCTGCACGACGGCCAACTGTCCCGAGGGTGAAACCATTGAGCCAGGTGGCTCGGTCGAGGTATCCATTAGTTTGGATGGTGGTCAAGTGGCTCGGACCCTCACCAAGACCGTGACGTTCTTGATCGAAAATCATCCCCCGGTGCAGATGCAAGTCTCAGCAAAGTCCATCGCGTTCGTGAACTGTGAGCCACAGCGGTTGGATCCAGACCTCCACCCTGATGGTTTGGTCACCATCTCTTGTACCGATGGCACGCCATTCAAAATTGAAAGCATGTACCCGCCAGTGGTCACCGAATTCTCGGCGGAAGCCAAGACGTCCCACGAAGTACGTATCGATTGGGAAGCGTATCGTGAGGCGGGATACCGGCAACGTCGAATTGTGTTCCGTACCGATCACCCCAAGGGTGCTTCGGTGTCTACAACTCTGGCAATGTCCGCAGTGAAGCCGGCCTCTAAAGGTGACGCTTCTGCCAAGCCCGCGCCCAGCCTTCCAGCCAGTGAACGGATGGATCAGCTGTTGAAAGATTCGGTGGTCTTGGCTGACTCGGCCCTTCGTCAAGCCCGCACCGACACCATTTTGAAGATGATCGCGGATGCTGAAATCAAGCCCAATGCTTTGGACAGTTCTTACCAAACTCCGCTTATGAAGGCGTGTCGATGGGGCAACGAACAAGTGGTCTTTGCCCTGCTGGACGCGGGTGATCAACTGGACAAGACCGATCGGATGGGACGCAACCCCTTGATGTTCGCCGTTCGTCGTGAACCAGGCGTCAAAGTTGCTAAAATTGAGATCGTTCGTGCTCTTCTTGATGCCGGAGCCGATCCCAAGCAAAAAGATCAAATCGGCAACACGCCGCTTTGTTGGGCCGCCGGCTTTGGTGATTTGCCCACGGTCAAAGAGTTGGTTCAAGCTGGCGCCGGCGTAGAAGTCGTTGGTGGCATGATTGGGTTTACTCCGTTGATTTGGGCGGCTGGATTCAATGAAGATCCGAAGGTGGTGGAGTACCTCCTCTCCTTGGATGCCGACATGGAAGCCAAGGACGTCCTGCAGGGAGCAACACCACTTATGCATGCTGCTCGAACCAACATGCACGACAATGTTGCTTTGTTGATCAAATCCGGGGCCAACCTCAAAATCACCGACAACGAAGGCAACACCGCCTTGTTGATGGCAGCCAAAAACGCAGGAGCAGATGCCAAAATGATTGGCATTTTGGTTGATGCAGGTTGTGATCTCAGTGCGGAGGACAAAAACGGTATGGACGCCTTGGGATCCGCTCGAAAACGATCCGATCTTCGGGCCGAAGACGTCGTCGCGGCCCTTGAGCAAGCGTACGAAGCAGCAGGTCTTTCCACCGCGGCACCGTGATTTGACCTGGCCGAGGCTGTTGTCTCTTCGGACTCAATTTCTTGAAAGTTCAATGGGCCCACCTTCGGTGGGCCCATTTTTCGTTTCTTGCGTATGCTTTTTTTATGACCAACATGAATCCGCATGAGCATCTTGCCACCCTCTCCCGTGAAGCGTCCCTTATTGGCTCGAGCGCTGCTCTGCTTGGATGGGATCAAGAGGTTCTGCTTCCGGAAGGTGGCCGGGCCTACCGGGGTGAGCAACTCGCGTTGCTTGCCCGTCTGGCCCACGAACGGGTGGCTGGCTCGGCCATGTCCGATGCCATTGCCACGGCTGAAGCAGCTTCGAGTGATTTGGACCCTCTAGGAGATGACGCGGTCAATCTTCGTGAACTTCGCCGAACCCACGAACGAAAGAGACTCCTTCCCGTCGAGTTGGTTGAAGAAGAAGCACGGCTGCAAAGCGAGGGCCAAGCCATCTGGGCCAAAGCAAGAGGGGCATCCGACTTCGGCCAGTTTGCTCCCGTCCTTGAACGCATCGTGGATCTCCTTCGCCGTAAAGCTGAGTGCTATGGCATCCCCAATGGTGGAGAGCCGTGGGATGCGTTGGCCGAAGACTACGAGCCCGGATGTACCGCCAAAGAAGTCGATGCTGTTTTTGAACCTCTCGAAATTCGGCTTCGGGAATTGGTGTCTAACCTTTCGGCCGCGGACCAATCTCCTTGTGATGCGTTCAATCGTGTTGTCTTTGACCGGTCGACTCAGGAAGCCTTTGTGCGCCGGATGGCGGAGGGGATTGGCTTTGATTTCAACCGAGGCCGCCTCGATACTTCAACCCACCCTTTCTGTTCGGGGACTCATTGCGGTGATGTTCGTTTGACCACTCGGTTCCATGACGACAATATTCTTGATGCTTTGGGTTCGACCCTCCACGAATGTGGACATGGGATCTACGAACAGGGATTGCGTTCCGATGCGATCGGTTTGCCCGTCGGAGATTCCATTTCGCTCGGGATCCATGAATCCCAGAGCCGCATGTGGGAAAACCAAGTTGGCCGCAGTGCAGCCTTCTGGGAATGGGCGACACCTTTGGCCCACGACATTTTGGGGGAAGGCGCTCGGACGTTTGACGCCAAAGCTCTGTACGGTTCTGCCAACGTGGTTGCCCCGGGATTCATCCGAGTGGAGGCCGATGAGGCGACCTACAACCTGCACATCATCATTCGCTTTGGGCTGGAAAGGCAAATGTTGAAAGGGGAACTTGCCGTTCGAGATCTCCCCGAGGCTTGGAACGCCCGGTACCGAGAGCTCCTTGGTGTTGAAGTGACGGATGATGCCCACGGATGTCTCCAAGATATTCATTGGTCCATGACGGCCATGGGCTACTTCCCGACGTATACGCTCGGCAACTTGCATGCCGCGCAATTGTTTGAAGCGGCTTGCTCAGATCATCCTGGCCTGGTCGATGGTTTTTCCCGTGGCGAATTCAATCCTCTGCGAGAATGGCTCAACACCAAAGTGCATGCTGAGGGCAAACGGTACGGTGCGTTGGAATTGACCGAAAAACTCACCGGAAAACCATTGTCGGCCGAGCCATTGATGCGTCATCTTGAGAGCAAACTGCTCCCGCTCTACGGACTGGCCTAAGTCGAGGTTTGTTTAGCCACGTAGCGCTTCTGAGATTCGGGCGCAGTCGGTCAGAATGTCACTCATCCGTTCCAGCGGTTGGACTGTGGCGCCATCGCTGGCGGCTTGGTCTGGATTGGGGTGACACTCAATGAAAAGTGCATCCACGCCGGCCGCGACCGCGGACCGGGCCAGTAGAGGTGCCATCTCAGGACGACCGGCAGTCACACCTGCACCTGCTCCGGGTCGTTGGGTGGAATGGGTGACATCAAAGCAAACGGGGACCCCAAAGTCCCGCATTTCAGCCAGTCCAGTGAAGTCATTGACCAAACGGTTGTAACCAAAGAATGTTCCACGTTCGGTGAGCATGGTGGCCTGGGCGTCTTTCAACTTGCCAATGACTCCGGACATCTCGCCGGGTGACATGAATTGGCCTTTTTTCACGTTCACGGCACGTCCGGTGGCCGCGGCGGCTTGGAGCAGGTCAGTTTGGCGGCAAAGAAATGCGGGGATTTGGAGAAGGTCTACGGCTTCACCGGCAGCTTTGCATTGCTCCGGAAGGTGCACATCAGTGGTCACCGGGCAGTCAAGTGTCGTCCCGATGCGTTGCAGTTCGCCCAAACCGGCATCGATCCCAGGTCCTCGGTTGGAGCCCAGGCTTGATCGGTTGGCTTTGTCGAATGACGCTTTGGCGATGAACTGCAGACCAAGTTGTTGGCAAATCGACTGAACAGTTTCACATGTCCGGAGGGCCAGGTCGTTCGGTTCAAGCACGCAAGGTCCCGAGATGATGGTCAAAGGGGCGTTGGGGCCTATAGAAACGCGATTCAACTCGATGGTTTGCATGCCCCAAGGGTACCGCCGTCAGACTTTTGGAGTCGGTTTGGAGGGTTTTTGAGGATTGTCGCGGCCGGATCGGCGGGCACTGAAGCTTGGCACTTGGTTCACCGTTCGCTTGGTTCATCCTTCGTGGACTGAGGATCCATATGAATCGACTTCCCCGAGAACCTGAAGCTTTTGGCGAAGCAATCGTCCGTGAAATGCTTCGCTTGCAGCCAGCGCGAACCATTGAATTTTCTGGCCCTTTGGATGTGGTGGCCGATGGCCACCATTTGGACTTGTCTCACTTGTACCGGATGGTTTGGCAACAGCCCAAGCAGGGGCAACACATTGTGACTCAGTATTTGGATCGATTGGAAGCGATGCGATCGGCGGAGTCCACTGAAGTCCCCTTTGCGGTGGCCCGGACCAGAATCATGCCCAGAATTCAGCCTCTTTCGATTTTTCAAAAATTGGACCGTGAGCAAGTTGCCCATCTCCCCTTTGTCAACGACACCGTCATTGTGTATGTCTTGGACCTTCCGACGGCCACCGTAAGCTTGACCGTGGATCAGTTGTTGGGTTGGGGAATCGATGCCAATCAAGCTGATGTGCTGGCGCGACGAAATCTCATGCGCCACCGAGATGCGCCACGCATTGTGGATTCACGGGAGGGGGGGAAGGCTGCACTCTTTTGCCGTCGTGATGGTTACGACGCCTCTCGGTTGTTGGCGGAAGACCTCCACGAGCGTCTTTCTCCCATTTTGGGGGGGGATTTCCTCGTCTCTTTGCCTTCTCGTGACTCCTTCTTGGCGATTTCCACCAAGGTTTCTGATTTTGTCATCCGGATGCGTGAACGGACCCAAATCGACCATCGGCGCTTGCCCTACCCCATCTCACCGGAGTTTTTCCACGTCTCACGCGACGGCGTCAGTGGAACGGTCCGGGAAGCGGCCTGAGGCTGGCAAGACCAGCGTGCAGGTGTCACAATCTTGTGCCGTGCAAGTCCTGGTCATTGACAATTACGACTCCTTCACCTGGAACTTGGTGCATCTTGTGCATCAGGTCTGTCCAGCTGCCGAAGTCCGAGTGGAACGCAACGATGCGATCCTTGTGTCGGAGGCCGAAGATTGGGGCCCCAGCCACTTGTTGATTTCACCGGGACCTTGCACTCCTGCGGAGAGTGGGTGCAGTCGAGAGATGTTGAATCATTTCGGTGGAAAAATCCCGGCCCTTGGCGTCTGTCTTGGTCACCAGTCGTTGGCTGATGTTCACGGTGGGACCGTGGATCGCGCGCCACGTCTGATGCATGGCAAGACCAGTTTGATCCACCACAACAATAAAGATTTGCACGCCAACCTCCCAAACCCCTTTACTGCGATGCGTTACCACTCCTTGATTGTGGAGCGTGACGACCTTCCTTCTGATCTTTCCATTACCGCCTGGACGGAGGAGGGA
>Ga0115012_10001927_pt1 | contig 12021 bp, 10 predicted proteins | sample TroAtlMetagenome_FD_88706 | JGI IMG/M metagenome (GOLD analysis project Ga0115012, IMG submission 88706) | Marine eukaryotic phytoplankton communities from Atlantic Ocean - Tropical Atlantic ANT10 Metagenome | ecosystem: Environmental > Aquatic > Marine > Oceanic | place: Tropical Atlantic...
AACTGCCGGCGGTGCCGTCGCAGTCGTTGTCGAGCCCGTCGCCGCAGACTTCCATTGCTCCGGGGTTCACGGCCGGATCGCCGTCGTTGCAATCGCCGCCAACATCGGAAAGGTCCAGCAAATCGCAGGTGTAAATCGTGCTGGAGTCGTCGCCGTAGCCATCGCCGTCGTGGTCCGGATGGCCTTCGATGGGATCGAGGATGTCGGGGTCATCCGCATCCACCAAGCCGTCGCAATCGTTGTCGATGCCGTCGCAGACTTCATCGGCACCGGGCCCGACGTCCGGATTGGTGTCGTCGCAGTCCTCTCCGCCGAGCTCGTCGGTCGAGATGCCGTCCCCATCGCCATCCTCGGGCACCACGCGCACATCGATGCTCGCGGTGGACTCGTGGCCCAGGCTGTCCGAAACGCGGGCGGTGACGGTGTGGGTGCCGAAAGCCAACCCGGACAGCACGTGAATGCTCACGCCATCGGGGTCGGGAGAGCCTGGAGCATCGATGATCGGGTTGTCGCCCACCGCCCACCGCAAGGTCAGTGCATCCGCGTCTTCTTCTTCGTCGGCCGCTTCGGTGACAAGCACGATGTCCATGCCTTCGCCGTAGGCCGAATCGTGGGCGGGTGAAGTGAATGAGATCATCGGCGTGCTGTTTTCAACCACGGAGATTTGTACGCCATCGGACGAAGTTTGCCCGTCGGGATCCGTGGCGGTGACGGTGATCAAATGCAGGCCCAGTTCGAGGTCGGTGGTCACAAAGGTCTGGACGTTGTCGTCGAATGTGGCCTCGCCACGCAGGGTGCCGAGTGCGTCGGAACGCCATGCCACATCGAGGGAGGCAAAACCATCGTCGTTGTCGTCAAGACGGACGCGAAATGCGACGGGAAGCCCTTCCACAAAAGAATCGTTTTCGCCCGGATCCAAGACCGTGGCTGTGGGGGGTTCTTCGTGGATTTTGAGACCGGCATCAGACGCGCAGCCGAACACGGTCGCAACCAGGCTTGTCAGCCAGAGTCTGGAGCAGTTTCGTTGGCCGTTCATCGAGCCCTCCCGCGCGGAACTTCAGTGGGTGATCGGAATCTTAAAGCAGAAAGGACAGCCCCGCTTCAAGATCGCCCTTCGGTCACGGAGTCTGCGGTCGGTTCGGTCCACTGTTTGGCGCTTGGGTCCCACCGGAATCCCCGCCCCCGATGCCTTTGGTGCAGTCGGGTTCTTGGCGGAGCGTGGCGCTCGATGCTTCGCCGGCGATCGTGGATGAGACGACCGAGGCGATGGCGAGGTACCCGGCTTCCGAAGGGTGCCAGAGGTCTTCAAAGCCCCAGCAGCGGCGGGTTTTGAGGCCGTGACCGGCGTACCCATCAATGTGCGGCGCCAAGGGGTTGACCCAGTCGGACATGTCGATGCGCGCATTTTGGGCGGCCATCATGTCGTTGGGCCACAAGGTGAGCCACACCCGAATGCCCCGGCTTTGGGCATCCGAAGCAATGGTTTTCAGGTCGGCCACCGTCATCGCGATGGTGTCGTTGTCTTTTCCTTTCGCCAACAAGTCTGGGTAGTGGGGTCGACCAAAAGGCAACAGCAAGCGACGAAGGCCTTGGTACAGTCGGAGGTCCACCGAAGGGAGCCCTCGGGTGCTGTTGTACCAAGCCCGTCGGGCCGCCGGCACGTCCGGATCGGGGGCATTGTGCGGCAAGCCCAAGATCAAATCATCGATGGAGACCCGGTCTCGGAGGTAGTGCCACCGCCGCAGCATGTGAAACGAGTTGGCTCCGGGAATGCCCCCGTTGATCACTTCGACGCTTTCGCCGTCCAACAGGGTTGGCAGGATGGATTCGAGTTGGTCGGGGAAGGTTTTGCCCTGGTTGGCGCTGACGCCAAACATCCAACTGTCGCCCAAGGCGAGCATGGTGCGGTCGCGTGCGGGCGGATTGGTGGCTTCCCAGTCTTCGCGCAGCCCTTCTGCGTTGGTGCGGACCCGCCAAGCGTGGGAACCGTCTTGTTGAACCGTATCGGTGCCCGAACGGGTGGACAGTTCGCCCCGTCGCCATTGCTGGCGTTGGGCAGGGTCGGCCGGTCCGCCGACGTAGGTTCGGCTTCGGTAGAGCAGCAGTCCGTCTTCCCGTTCCCACGACAACTTCCATTCCTCGGGGCCAACCGCCACGCGAAGGAGCCCTTCGAGTCCGGTCAACGCCAAGGCCGCGAAGGTCAGTCCGTACACCAAGCGTTTGGAAAGAGAGAGGGCCATGACCAAAGGTAGCGCGCTTGGGGGTTGGGATCAGCCCTTTGCGTTGGCTTCCGCCCGCTGAAAGCCGTCCCACAGCGTTTCCAAGATTTTCAAGCACTCGGTGAAGGCTTCGGGCGTGTGCCCAGTGGACGGGTCCGCCAGTCGGCTTTGCATGTGGGAATACAGGCGGCTCAAGTTTTGGCAGAGTTCGGGGGCCAAGCCAAAGTCCAAACACATGTCCAATCGGCGAACGACCGCGTGCAGGCGCTCGGCTTTTGCTTGGGCGTCTTCGGTCCGACCCGCTTCGGCCGCTTGAAGCCCTTGGCGTCCGATCCGCAGGGCGCCCATGTACATGGTGGTCAATCGTTCGAACGGACTGGCCCCAATGGCCACCACCCGTTGGTACATACCAACCTTGTATCGATGCTCTTGCGACACCCGTTCACCCCAGTGGCCAGGGTAGCATGATTTCGAAATAGCCGTGGAGCAACGCTGAAAATCGGCGTTGCTCCAAGTTAAATCCGGCGGCACCAATCCCCGGTGTTAGTGTAAACTCCTCAAAGGAGTAGAGATGCGCACCGTTTGTTTGATTGGATTGTTCGCTGCGATGGGTTGCAACTCGGTGGTTGGAGACTGGGAAGGCGAGTGCTCGGTGCAAGTCGGCAACGATTTGTACATCTACGAGGTGGAACTGGAAATTGAGTCGGTCGAAAAGAGCGACATCAATGGCACAGGTACGTTGTACGACCAAGACAACAACCGCAGTCAAGGCACCCTGGACGGCAACCAAGAAGGCAAAGACTTGGACTTTGACATCAAGTTCAGCGAAGGCGTGCTGCAAAACCGCAACTTTGAGATCGACGCCAACTACGAAGGGCGCGAAATGAACGGCGACTGCCAACTGGGCGGTCAGCACGGTCTGCTTGAACTGGAACGCGTGGGCTAGTGAGGCGAGGGGTCAGCCTGCAATCAGGCGGGCCCGTCCGGGATCGCCCGTTGGGTAGATGGGCCATCGTTTCAGTTGCGGCCTGCCCGGGGCGACCGTTTCGGGGTCGAGCCACGGTACGCGTTGGCCTTGAATCCACGCCGTGATGGCTTCGGCCACCCCCCAACAACTGCTGACGCCGCTGCCCCCCAGTCCGGCCGCCCACCACAAGCCCGCCAGTGCGTTGTCTTCGCCCACCAAGGGCCGGCGATCGGGGGCGAAAGTGCGCAGACCCGTCCAGGTTCGAACGGGGGATGCAGAGCCAATGGCGGGCAAAAACCGGTCGAGCTTTTGTTGGGTCAATGACCATTCAGAATCGGTCGGTGTTCCGGTGCTGCCGGGACCCGTAGGCGCCGGTTCGGGCGACTCATTGCATGGACTGATCATCCAATGCTTGCCCTCGGGTTTGGCGTACACCCCGACGTCATCCAGCCAGACCCACGGATCGTTTGGGGACGGAGGGTGGGCGCCCGCGACGAGCCCTGCGGTTCGCCTCAGGGGGTGAAGCGTGCGGTGGACGCCCGCGGTTTCGGCCAACGCTTGGGTCCACGCACCGCCCGCCAAGACCACCCGCGGTCCGTTGATCGGGCCCATCGAAGTGTCCAATCCTGTGACCCGGCCGGCGTGGACGCGGATTCGGTGCGCGACCGCATTGCACCGAATGTCCGCCCCTCGCGCGCGCGCCAAACCCAACAAACTCGCCGCCATTGCGGATCCAGAACAGACCCGTTCATCGGGCAGGTGCCATGCGTGTTGGACCGGTGAACCCGCGAACACGGGGAAGTCCGCCGGATCGATGGAGTGGATTGCAATCCCGTGCGCGTCCAAGTGCGCGCGTGCGTTGTGCAGCCACAACGGGTCCCGCACCAAACCCAGCACGGCGCCTGGCGACTCCGAAAGGTTGGTCAACCCCAACTCAGGGGCCACTTCTGTGAGGAACAAATGCGTTCGTTGTGCCAACGCGCGGTCGCAGGGTTCGGGGTCCAACCGGCGAATCAAACCCGCATTTTGAGACGCGCCTTCGCCGGCTGGTTTGGGTCCCTGCTCCAAAACCACCACCCGTCCCACGGCACTCAACTGGGCCGCCAACGCCGCCCCGGCCATGCCCGCGCCAACGATGATGAAATCCGGTGACAACTTTCCCTCAGTGAACAATGTGATTTTGAATTAAGCTGGCGGGTGAGGAACTGCCCTTGTTTTCGCCACCCCCACCATTGTCGAACGGTCGCTACACGTTGTCTCGCCCGCTCGGAGAGGGAGGCATGGCAACGGTATACCGCGGTTTTGACACCATGCTTGAGGTGGACCGCGCCGTAAAAGTGTTGTCGCCGGCGTTGTGCTCCAGCGAGAAGTTGCGAAAGCGATTTTTGGCCGAAGCCCGGGCGATGGCCAAGTTGCGCCACCCCAACATCGTCACGGTGTTCGACGTCGGAGTGGACGACAATACGCCCTACATCGTCATGGAAATCGTCGATGGCGGTGCGGTGATTGATTGGCTCGAACGCGACGGCCCGCAATCCGCCGATGTTGCCGGACACATCATGTTGGGCACCCTGGCGGGGCTGCAAGCGAGCCACGATAGAGGCGTCGTTCACCGGGATGTGAAGCCCCACAACTTGCTGTTGACCAGCGACGGTGTCGTCAAACTCACGGACTTCGGCATTGCCCAATTGGAAGACGAACGTTCGTTCACCAAGACCGGTGCGGTCATGGGAACCTTGGCGTACATGCCCCCCGAACAACGGGTGAGCGCCAAAGGGCTGGGCCCGAGTTCCGATGTGTTCGCAGCCGGAGCGTCGTTGTATGCACTGCTCACCGGTCGTGAACCCTTCGACATTTACAACGAGTCGCTGCACGAAAAACTGTTCGATGGTGTTCCCGAGCCGATGCGGCGCGTGATTCTTCGCGCGTGCCAATACGAGCCGGAGGCTCGGCACCAATCGGCCAGCGAGATGGCCGCGGATTTGCGCGAAGCCATGCTGGAGATGGGACTGGAGATTCGACCCCAGTTTCGGGTGCCGCTGCCCAAATCGGATCCCGGAACCGTGTTTGCCATGGACGAAGCGTTCGAGCCGCCGCCTCCCGCGATGGGGGCCGCCCCTGAATCCACCACAATCAACCCGAAAGGAACGTGGTTTCCCCAGGAGGGGTTTGGCGGGGAAGGAACCTCGACCGATGCGTTTGGAGGGGTCCCGAAGAGTCGCGTCGCAATAACGGAACGATTCCTTGACCAAGAGAAGTCGATGATTGGCGTAATGATCGCGGTTGCGGTCATTCTGATGATTGTGGTGTTCGCCTTGGTGTCCGGTGACGCCACGACTGAAGCAGAGATCGGTCCGACGGCTCCCGATTCCGAGACAGTGAAACAGACCAAACAGCTCGAAGTGGCGCGCACGGACACCACGGCAGCTCCCGCCAAAGCCCCTGAGTCGGCCGCTGCGCCATCGGTTGCACCCACTGAAACGATGACGCCCGCTGCCGGTGAGCCTTCCTCCGCGCAAAAGTTGGCCGTGGAAACCAATCGTTCGGCCCCAAAGGTGGCCGCAGCGCCCGAACCGGCTGCTGCTCCGGCACCGGCCGTTGTGCCCGAAGCGGTTGCTGTGCCCGAAGCGGTTGCTGTGCCCGCCCCCGCGCCGCCAAAACCCGCGGCCGTGGAGCAGGGAGAAATACGCGTTCGGGTGAACGATTCGGACGCGAAGTTGTTGGTGAACGGCGTCCCGATGCCCTTGACCAACGGCACCGCTCGCATGCCGTTTCCCTTGGGCAAGCACTCTGTGGTGTTGCAAGGCTCATCGGGCAAGACGGTCACAAAAACGGTGAACCTGAGCGTGCAATCCGCGAAAGCCACGATTTTATGCCAGTTCAACGACGACGGCTCTGAACCCGACTGCCGGTAAACTCGGGGTCTTCCGTGATACGGTAGTGGCCACCAATCGAGGTCCGTGATCACCGTGTTGTTAGCCGGCTTGTATACCCTGCAAAGCGCCCTTGCTGCGCCCGTGGTGCTGCACAACGCCGCCACCACAGAGGCGGTGAACCGGTCGATGTCGGAGCACACCAGTTTGCGTCTCGGCGAGTACACTGTGATGCGTTTTGGGTCGCTTGCCGCAGAGCGCCCCGTGTCTTGGCAAGGCCGTGGTTCGATCCAGGCATGCGCGGGACCAACTGTCGATTCGACCGGCGTGGTCGCTCAAATCGACAGCGCCGAAGACGATGTGCTGTTCATGGAAGAAGAAAAAGCGGAGGCCGCGTTGGCCGCTGCACAAGCGGGCCTGACCTGTTGGGGAAGCATCGTGGGCGCCGATGTCGGCGGTCGCATCGGGTTTTTGCGCGGCGTGTTGGCCTTTGAATCGGGCGACAAGCTCGCCGCCTACGACCACTTTTCGTTCGCTGCGCGATTCCAGCCAGACCTCACGTGGGACGAACGGTTTTCCAAAGACGGTGCATCGGTCTTCGATGCCGCGAAAAACGTCACGAAAACCACTCCAGTGGTGCCGGTGGCCCTGGTGCCCGCACTGCCCGAAGGCCAAACCGTTCACGTCAATGGCGCGGTGGCCGACGGCGCTTCGGGAACGATCGATTTGGCCCAAGGACCGAACATTGTTCAAGTGCAGTCCGCCGACCGCACCGTGGGGATCACCATTGAGGTGGAGGCTGGATCGAAACCGACCTTGTTTGTTCCTTCCGCGTTGTCGGATGACACCTTGAACCTGGTGGACACCGCAGACGGCCGAGAGACCTTGTCCCCCATATTGGATGCCGCGTTCGAGGTGGGCACGCCCATTTACGTGGCCCGCGACGACCAGTTGTGGTTGACCGGTTCCGGCGTCGGTGTGTGGAAACCTTTGGTGGCCGGAGCGACGGTCGATGGCGGTCTGACTGCCGCTCGCTCGACCCGCCCCATGGCCTGGATTGCGACTGGAATGTCCGCGGTGTTGGCGAGTGGCACGGTGACGGCCGCGTTGATGGGACGCAAGTCGCACCAACGGGCACGGAATCAACAAAGCTTGATGGACGCGGACATCGAGGCGTTTGATTTGGTGGCGGCCGACCGTCACAACGTGAATGCATCGCAAGCTTATTTGGGGGCCGGTGTGGGCTACTCGTTGGCCGGAGTGGGCGCGGCCCTGACCGCGGCCAGTGTGGTGGTGACCGTTCCCTTGTTCAAGTCCGGGAGGAAGTGATGGCGTGGATTTGGCTCATCGCCTTGTTTGGCTGCGCGCTGGATGCGCCGGTCATCGACGCTCCAGAGTCTGTGCTTGCGGACCAATCGATCAACGTCACGGTCACATCGAACGAGGGCGCCGACACTGAGTATTGGTGGTTTTTGGATGGGGTCTTGCAAGACGAACACACCAACGAGATTGATGGTCCCCACGACGGTGATGAATGGACGTTGGTGGTGCGGCAGTCAAAGGGTCTGTCGAGCAGTCCGATTGTGTCGGCGGTCATCGACATTGAACCGGTTGACGCACCGCCCGACGACACCGGCGAACTCGGCGGACCGGACAGCACCGACGACACCGGCGGGTTTTGCGGGTTGGACACCAGCATTGGCAGCAGCCCTGATTGCCCGGCCCAACACTGCAGTGATATGGCCGAGTGGGCAGATCAGCCTGGCCTTTACTGGTTTGAGGCCCCCGAAGGCAGTCGGGTCACCGAGCCGTACAAAGCGCTGTGCAAGTTCACGGATTCGGGGGCGTGGATGCAGGTTCTCACCTTCAACGAAGGGGCGGACTCGGACATTGTGGCGCACGTTGACAATCCAATTTGGGACGTCGACTGTTCGTATTTGCAGACCGGAGTCGCCTCGAAAGCGTTGTTGGCATGGGAGCCAAGAACTGGATTCGTTGATCACGGAATCAATCCCGGTGCATGCGCAATCGCCGTACAACAAGTGCTGATGTGTCCGTATTCTGATGACCAACAATACCCCTGTTACCGAAGTCCAATGGTTGCCAGCGATGCCCAGTCGCTTCAGGCGAGTTGGAGCGGTTCAGGTTCCAATCTGCGGTTTGGTGACACTGGCGGCAGTGAGCCCAATCCAGTGAGCTCCACGGACTTCATGGGCGGCAGCGAATGCGAGTTGGTTCCGGAACCGATTGATGGGGACCCTCCTGTTGAGGCCGCTGGGTCGGTGGAGTGGAACGTGGGCACATCCGTTCCTCGGATTGGCTTCGAGGTGAGCGTGTGGGGCACGGATGTGACCTACGGCGTGGGGTTGAGGTCAGAGTTTGGATACAGCTCGGGGTACTACAGCAACACAGACCCTTCGATCGGATGCAACGGCGCTCTTTCGGTGTGGGTGCGTTGATCCTGGCTTTTTTTTGGTTTGTGCTTGCCAGATTTCAGCGCCGTTATAAACGCCCAGTCCGGTTTTCGAGGGTCCGTGGCGGCACGTTGGGTGTCCCCTCCTAAACTTCAGTGAAAATCCGCGGGTTCTTCCAACGCTGGTCCTTCCCCAAGGCCAGCGCAACAGGAGTTCCTGATGTTTGTACGTGTGTCCATGTTGACCACCCTTGTTTCCCTCGTTGCGGTCGGTTCCGGCTGCGCAACCGATGAAAATGACACCGGTGCGGATGAAATCCGTTCCGATCTGGCCGAAGACCTTTCGGAGTTGGACCCCGCTCGTTCGAGCTGGGAAGGCACCGCTGAAGGCGTCGGTCTCATTGAGTTTGTAAACGACGAGGCCACCACCTTTGACCTTCTCGACAAAACCGTTGGTCTTGACCGACGGGCCGCCGGAAACATCGTCGCTCACCGCGACGGTGGCGATCGATTGTGGGGCAGCACCGATGACGATGTGTACAACACCGTCGACGAACTCGATGCCGTCCGTTTTGTCGGTCCACGAAGCCTGGACCGCATGGTGGAGTACGCAGCCCGAAACGGCTGGGTTCCCGGCGCGGCCGATGTGCTTGGTGTGTACGACGGAGTGTCATTCACCGTTGATCAAGCCGCAGCGACTGTGGCCTTGGCCAATGCATTGACCGAAACCGAATTGGACGATGATCTTCGATTGCACTCCCGTGCGGCCGAGAGCATTGCCTTGGCTCAACCCATCGCCACCATCGATGAGTTGGCTCGGTTGTACTACGTGGGCGGTTCGGCCCTGAGTACACTCAAGACTTCAGCCCTCAAGGACAACACCGTCCAGGACTGACATGGGTTCTTCCCGTGGTGGGGAAGTCAGCGCTCCGTTCCGACCCTCTGGGGCCGGTTCGGAGCGTTTTTGCTTGAGATCACAAGTTCCAGGTGTCTTCGACGGGTCCAAAGCCTATGGCATGCCGGCCCATCTCGGGAACGTTGAAAAACAGACTTCCATCCATTGAGTAGGGGATGTCCACCGACAGCTGGTCCCCTGAAATCAGGTCTTCTGCAAGATCCACCAACAGGTGTTCAGTGAGGGACAGCATCGTATCGATGTTGAACGCAAACACGATGTGAGACTCGATGGTTTCGTTGGCGGGGATCACCCGAAAATCGCCGTTGTCGAACTCGCCGGTGGCCACGTCAGAGGCGATGTTGGCCAAGTCTTCGACGGTGGGCACCAAATCGGCCGGGGTCGTGACGTCTTCGGCGTCTTCGGCCTCGCATGCACCTTCGGCGTTGGCCGACGGTGTGCAGTCTTCTTCTTCGGGGTCGCAGAAGCTGACGCATACAGAGCCCAAGTTCTCACCGTCGTAAACTGTGGTGGCCAGAAGCATTTCCACCAATGGAATGGGCACTCGGTCGTTGTTGTTGGAGAGATCAAAACCAACATCAAAGGTGAATCCGAGTTTGCTTTTGTTGATGGGATTCAGGTCGGCGGCTTGGCACGCCACCTCACCCAGAAACTCGTAGCAGCCCCAACGCGCCAACTCTTTTGAAGATGGGTGGTCCACCAGATCGACACCGATGAACTCGGCTCCCGGTGGCGCGATGGCGCCCAGGCCGTCTTTGATGGCATCGCATCCCGTCAGAAATGCGCCAATCGAGGCGGTCATTGCCAACCCCGCAATCGCTGTGGTTCGGATCATGGTGTGTCCTCCTGGGGGAATGCTCGCCCAGAAAGGGGTGCACATGCAAGTGGACGGATTGAATGCCGCATCATTCAGACGTCAACGCTCAGGGGCTTTCCACTTCATCCAGCAGGTCGTCGAGGTCTTGCACCAACACGTGCTTGCCCGAAAATTGAGCCACATCATCGTTCTCCAGCGCTCGTATCGCCCGACTGAGGCTTTCGGGGCGAGTGCCGATGGCCGAAGCCATGTCTCTGCGAGAGAGGGGCAATTTGATCCGCAGATTTCCGGATTCATCGACTTTTCCGTGGCGGTCTCTCAACGCCAACAGCAGGGCCGCTAGACGCGCGCGCACCTGGAGATGAACGGAGTTCACGCGCGCTTCGTCCGAATCTTGGAGCGCGAAGGCGAGCTGGGCCATGAGCTTTCGAAACAGTTCTGGGCTGCTTGAGGTCAGGTTGCACAGTTTGGAGGGCTCGATTTCGATCACTGTGCAGTTGGTCAGGGCCACGGCGGATGTGGTGTGGATTCCTGAGCCGAACAAAGCGTCGAGGCCAAGCGTGCTCCCCGAATCCCGCAACCGCAGCAGTGAGGACTGTCCTTTGTTGTGCGAACGGTGGATGGCAACGGTGCCCTCGGCGATGCACAGCATCCCGGAAATGGCCTCGCCCTGCACAAAAATTGTTTCACCGGCACGGATGGTTCGAGGGGTTTGCGAGCTCAGGATGGTTTCCATTTCGGCGTTGTCGAGAACACAGGAGTCCGGAGACAATGGAGCGGATTCGGAGGCCAAGCCTTTGCTGCTTGCTGGCGAACAATCGTTCATAATTTGTGCGATCCCTCGGTCTAAAATAGCGTGCCACTATGAATGCGAAAAATATTTCGGAATCACCATACCCTGTTTGTTTTATAAAAAGTCAATAAGCAAGGATTAAGTTGTTCTTTTGGCTGTTCATTTGACTTTAGTCAAACGGCCATTTGGTCAAGGAAAACTTTTCTCCTTCGGTGCGCAAGGACGATGCAGGCCATCAACCAAGGAATTCCGTTCGACCGAGAATCGATGCTTCCGCACCCGCATCCGCCCGTCTCGCCGACTTGCTCAGCCGCGCCAATGCCCGGGATCTGGTCTTCGGATTCTTCGACATCGGATTCCGCTGTTGTGCCCGTGTCTGGCTCTGGATCGGTGTCGTCTGGACTGGCGGTGTCGGTCCATCCGGTGTCGCCGGTATCCCCGCCAACTTCTTGGCCGAACTCATGGGCCCCGGCATCCGGTGCGGCGCCAATCCATCGTTCTAGGCCCTCTCGGTCGGTTTCGATTCCCTCAATTTCGATGCCCGCATCGATCGCCGTCGAGCCTTCTTCAAGGCGGTGGTTTCGACCGTCTGCGTTCACCAAGTCTTCGGCCGGCACGGCGCGGTTTCCGTTTGCCTCATTGGCCAGCGATGGCAGTTCTTCGGCCAGAAACAGGTTGTTCTGGATCGTGGATGAGGTGGATGAGGAGTCGGTTTCGGCCAAGAATGTAGTGATGTTGATGCCGAAGGTGGTGAACAGAATGGTGAGTTCTTCCAGTTCTTCTTCGTACCGGACACCGACATCCAAGTCGTGCAGCACGGTGTTTTCGATCCGAACGCGTGCGCCTTGGGGTCGGGTGGGTGTCGGTCCCCGGAGTCGGAAGGCAATCTCGGAATCGCGAACAGTGACCCTACGGAAGGTTGCATCCACGCCTTCTTTGATGAAAAAAGCCGCTTGGTCGGATGTGTCCATGCCGTCAGAGAAGCCCCATACTTCTGTGTCTTCAACGATCAACGTTGCCCGT
>Ga0115012_10001928_pt1 | contig 12017 bp, 6 predicted proteins | sample TroAtlMetagenome_FD_88706 | JGI IMG/M metagenome (GOLD analysis project Ga0115012, IMG submission 88706) | Marine eukaryotic phytoplankton communities from Atlantic Ocean - Tropical Atlantic ANT10 Metagenome | ecosystem: Environmental > Aquatic > Marine > Oceanic | place: Tropical Atlantic Ocean...
ACCCACAGGTCCTCGGGCTTCATCTTCGAGGGGTCGCCCTGCACCTCAAAGGCAAAGCCCGCCCCGACCTCGGCCTCGTGCACGCGCGCGGCAAACTGCTCAAAGGTCATGGCCGGCTCGGGCTCGTTCTCGATGGTGACCTCCTTGGCGGTCGCGCGCGCCGTCGTCACGAGGGCGTCGTCCTGCTTGAGGACCACGTGCGCGTTGTCCTTGTGCTTGAGGTAGTCCTTGTTGATGACGCGCGAGCCGGAGCGGGAGCCGGAGCGGGAGCGGGCGCGCTCCGCGCGCGGCTTGGCGAGCTCCCCGACGGCGTGGTTCACAATCGAGCAGGCGGCGGCGACGTCGTCGTCGTTGCGCGCCTGCTCGACGTGCGCGACGGTGACGGGCAGCCGCTCTGCGATCTTGAGCATCTGCGTCACGTTGGCGCCGACGCCCACGAGGGCCACCTCGGCGCCGCGGTACTTGGTCAGGTGCTCGAGGACGGCCTCCTGGCGCCGCTCGTGGTACAGGCGCTCGCCAAGCGCGGCGTGACGCGGCAGCGCGTTGAGCACCGGCGCGTTGGCGGCCCAGCCGACCGCGAGGCCGTCCGGGAGCGGGAGCACGTTGTCGTACCCGTCCGTGATGACGATCACATTCGGCCGCGCGTCGTCGTCCTCGAGCGGCGGGCCGGTCGGCTCGGGCACGGACGCCTGGATGACGCCGAGGAGGTTGGTCGCATCCTCGGGCTCGGGCACGGGCGGAATGTCGGGCAGCCCGCCGAGCGCCTTGAGCAGCGAGACGAGCAGCTTGAGCTCGGGCAGGTACTGGTGCATCGAGCCCGAGACGTCGACGAAGACGTCGACCACCTTTGTGCCCCGAGCGGGCTCCTTGTCGTTGGTCCAGACCTTGACCTCCTTCTTGTTGAAGTAGGTGACGTTGCGCATGTGGACCTTGGGCGTGGTGTCCATGGCGATGGGCGCTGGGTGTGGATTTGATGCGCGGGCTGTGTGTGTCTCTCTCACCAGTCGACGCAAGCCGCAGCCGGCGGGCGTGCCAACTGCACGAAGCCGAGGCCCCCCCGCGCCGCGCGGGCGGCGCGGCCGCGCTCCCGCCCGGCCCATATAACATATGCGTGTAGCGTCCGCTGATTATCACCCCCATATATATGCATGAATATATGGGCCGGACGGGAGCGCGGCCGCGGCGTCCGCGGGGCGGTGGCCGTCGTCGACTTCGTGCAGGATCGCGGCGCGTCGGCTGCGGCTTGCGCCAGATTGTGAGAGAGCGCACACAACCCGTGTACCAGCCACCTCCTCCGCAGCATCATGGGACGCACCAAGGCCACCATCCCCAGCAGCGCCAAGAGCAACAAGGGCAAGGGCCGCGGCCGCGGCGCCGGCTCGTCGAGGGGCACGACCCCAGCGGCGTCGACCACGTCCTCGCCCGCGGTCTCGCGGCCCGCCTCGCCCGTGCCGCCGTCTGCGAACCCGGCGCCGGCGACCCGGCCCGTCCTCGACGTTGTCGAGGACGGCCCGCCCCCGGCTGAGGCCGAGGCCGAGCCCATGGAGGCCGAGGCCGAGGCCGAGGCCGAGGCCGAGGCCGAGGCCGAGGCCGAGGCCGAGGCGCCCGCGCCCGCGCCCGCGCCCGCGTCCACCCAGCTCGCCCTCGACGCCCGCGGCGCGGGCGGCAAGGCGGGCCGCGGCGGCGGCCGGACGACGACCCCCTACGCCCGGCCCTTCCAGGGCCGGGCGGCGCAGTACGACCCGTGCGCGCTCGAGCACGGCATCGGCCTCAACAAGGACGTCGAGCTCCAGCAGTCGCGCGAGCAGGTCCGCGAGCTCAAGGCGCAGACCCAGGAGCTCATGAAGGCGCTCCAGGGCCAGCTGGGCATGGAGGTGGCCAAGAGGGCGCTCGCGGAGGCCAAGAGCGCGGTCGACCGCGAGCGCTACATGGAGTCGAGCATCGCCGGCGACAACCAGACCGACCTCGCGGACGACGACTACGACGGGCGGCCCTCGGGGCCCAAGTCGACGCCCAAGGCGCCGCGCCCGGCGGGCGCGGCCGGCGAGGCCCAGGAGAAGAAGCGCACGGGCGGCCGGCCCAAGACCTACTCGGCGCTGAACGCGCAGCTGCTCCACCGCGCGGACCTCCACGAGGAGCTCCTGTCCAACCCGGCGGTGATGGCGGAGATTTGCGCCAAGTACAAGTGGGACGGCAAGCGCCACTCGCTCGGCGCCGACGCGGCCAAGTACAGCAAGCCCAAGGACCAGCCCAAGGAGAAGTGCGAGTACCAGGGCGGCCGCCGTCCGGCGACCTTCATGGACGTCGCGGCGGGCGAGTGGGCGCGGCTCAAGAAGGACGAGCCCGGCGAGGTCGCCGAGTACGAGCGGCAGCACGCCGAGGAGGAGAAGCAGATGAAGGCGGACTACGAGGTCTACAAGCGCGCCTCCCCGGCGCAGCAGGCGGAGCTCATCCGCACCCGCCTCGAGGCGATCAAGACCAAGAAGGCCGAGGCCAAGAAGGCCCGCGACGCCCAGGCGGCGCAGGCGGCGGCGTGAGTCCGGGCGGGTCCGGGCGCGTACTCTCGGCTGCGTGTGTTCCTCTGTGTAGCGGTCTTTGGTCGGTTTTCGTCTAACACGCTTGCGCTGCACAAGCATCCACCCCGGCTTTTCCTTCGTGCAGTCCGCTGCGGCCGCGCTGGCCACTGGCCTCTCCCCACTGGCCACCGGGGCACTGGCCACTGGCCACTGCTCGTCGGCTGCGGCTCGCATGCCAGTGCTGACAGAGCGCACAGGCACACGCAAGCCGCTCTCGCCACATGCCACGCTCCTCTCGCCCCACCACCGCCCCCGCCGAGGAGGCGCCCGACCCGCCGGTCGCGCCCGCGCCCGCGCCCGTCGTGGCGGTCCCGGACCCGATGCGCTTCGCGGTCGCGGGCCCCTTCAACCAGCTCGTCCTCGACGACCCGGCGCAGCCGCTCTACCTGCGCTGCAACTTTACGCAGTACGCGACCACGCCGGACGCGTACTGCGCCGATGGCCTCATCAGGGTGCGCGGCGACTCGGCGTTCAAGGCGGACGCGCGCGTGCTCGCGGGCATGGACATGGGCTACATGCGCGACCACGGGAGCAGCCAGAAGCTGCCCTGGGACCGCGTCCAGCTGCGCAACTGCGTGCTGCTCGAGACCGAGGTTCGGGAGCCCCAGGGCGAGAGCCTCGCCGAGGTGGTGACGACGACGCGCGAGGCCATGTGGCGCCGCGTGGCGCACACGGACGCGCGCCTGGGCGGCCGCCCGCCCGCGTGGGAGCGCTACGCGCGCGACGACATGTACGGGCTGCGCAAGCTGCGCCTCAGCGGCCTCAAGGCGATCTTCGGCGGCCTCGACCTCGAGAGCGAGCACCAGCTGGTCAAGGACCGCGTCGACTACCTCTTCGAGGGGCTCCAGACCTCCGAGCGCGCGGCGTGGACCGCGTACATCAAGGACGCGCAGGCCAAGAACTTTGCGTCGGGCCTCTCGGTCGACATTGCCGCGCTGCTGGCGACGGCGCCCTCTTACGACGCGACTGGCGCAGGGTTCCCGCTCGAGAAGCGCGTCGAGGCCGAGCCCGAGTACGAGCGCGAGAAGAAGCCGCGCCAGGAGTGGGACTCGGCCATCCCCGTGTTCAAGCCCACGCCGCGGGCCAAGCCGGTCGAGCGGGTCGACGACGACGACGCCGACCGCTTCGCCGCCCCGCCGCACCTCTTCCCCATTCTCAACGGCGGCGCCGAGCACATCACTTCGGTCTACGACCTGCCCTCGTCCGCCTCGATCCACCAGAGCAAGGGGCAGATCATCATCTCGGTGCCCACCTCCTCGCTCAAGCGCGTGCGCCCGGCCGACGACGAGAGCCCGGGCGTGCCCGTCAACGGCCAGCCGCTCGCGCTCCTCTCGCGCAAGCAGCGCGTCGCCTTTGACGAGCGCGTGAGCGTCACCGACGCGCCCGGCGGCATGACCTTCATGACCCTCTCGGGCAACCCCTCGCACCTCAAGATCGAGCCGAACAAGGGCACGCCGGGCGCGTACCTCGTCTTCCACGGCCCGGCGCCGCCGCGCCTCCTCGGCCCGGGCACGTCGTCGGGCCGGGACGGCGGCTCGTCCGACACCGAGGACGCGTCCTTCATGCACGTCGAGCTCCCGGCCCCCGCGTGAGCCGCGTGGACCGTGTCCGCACCGCTAGTCGTAGCGCGTGCGTCGTAGTGCTGTGCGTGTGCGCGTTTTCGAATACACATCCCTTTGCTCCCACCCACGCGATGGCGGCGCCGGCTGCGGCTTGCGCCCTTACGTTTTCGTGCAAGCCGGGCTGCACCTGCGCCGCCTCGATGAGCGCGCGCGCGCGGCAGCAGCAGCAGCACAAGAGGCGCGCCGCGCAGGAGCGGTACGCGGCCACGTCGCAGTCGACCCTGGCCGCGCTCTTTCCGAGCGCGTCGCTGCCCCCGGTTGCGACCGAGGCCGTGCCCGAGCACGAGGCGTGCTCGAGCGCGAGCGCGCCCGCCCAGTTTGAGATGCTCTTTGGGGCCTCGGCCGCGGCCGCGGCCGAGGCGGAGGCCGCGGAGGCCGAGGCGGAGAGGGAGGCGCCGATGCTCGTGCCGCTGGTCCCGACCTCCAAGCGCAAGCGCGACAAGCAACCCGCCGACGCGTCGTCCTCGTCGTCCGGGGCGCGACGTCGGCCGCCGCCGCCACCGCCGCCACCGCCGGCGGCGCGCGGCAAGGCGCGGGCGCCCGTCCCGATCGGGCCGCACCGCAGCGCGAGCCCCGCGCCGGTGGTCGTGTCGTCGCCCGCGCCCAAGCCGACGGGCCGGCCCGCGCCCAAGTCGGTGCCCGCCTCCGCCGCGGCCGCCGCCGCGCGCCGGCATCGGTGGCAGCTGGCTGCGGACACGCTCGACGACCTGGTGCCGCTGAGCAAGCTGGACGGCGAGACCGGGCCCGTCTTCCAGTGCAAGCCGCTCCAGTCCAACCGGGCGTACGAGGAGGCCGTGCGGATGCAGCTGTCCGAGCCGGGCGCGTGGCTCACGTACGTGCGGCGTCAGCAGGCCACTCCAAAGCCGGCGCCGTCCTTTGCCGCGGTGGTGGCGCGCGCGCAGCAGCAGCAAGCGGACCGCGTGCAGCGTAAGAAGTGCCGCGCCGCGGCGCGGCTGGGGATCGGGGCGGATCGCTAGTCGCGCAGACCGTGCGTAGCGTGCGTGGCGTGCGTGGGGTGCGCGTGTGTACCACGCTTCCAACAAACGCAATGTTCACACAATTCTTCTGCGACAGCGGCCCCCGCACGAGCCTCTACGCGTGGGGCGGGCTGCTCGTCGTGATGGGCTACTCGGCCTTTTCGGCGTGGACCTCGGCGCGCGTCAACGAGTTCTACAATGAGTTTTACGACCTGCTGCAGCACCGCGTCACGACGCGCGGCGAGGAGAGCAGCGGCGCCTTTGAGCGCGAAGAAGGCGAGGAGGACCTCGCCGCGCTGCGCGCCGAGGTGTGGGCGCAGCTCGCGAGCTTTGGCCTGATCGTGCTGCCGCTCGTCTTTGCGAATCCGGTCGCGCGCTGGGTGCGCTCGGCGTGGGCCTTTGCGTGGCGCGTGGCGCTGATGCGCGCCTACCTGGACGCGTGGGACGTCGCGCTCGACCCGATCGAGGGCGCGTCGCAGCGGCTGCACGAGGACACGCAGCGCTTCTGCAACGCGCTGCAGGGCTGCCTCGGCACGATGCTCGACGCCGTCTTCACGCTCGTCGTCTTCGCGCCGATCCTCGTCGACCTCAGCCGCACGATCCACCCGCCCGACTGGCTGCGCCCGCTCGAGGCGGGCTGGCTGCTCACCGTCGCCTACGCGGCGGCGAGCGTCGGCCTCGCGGGCGCAATGGTCGCCGGCAAGCAGCTCGTAGACCTCGAGGTGAACAACCAGCGCGTCGAGGCGAGCCTGCGCCGCGACCTGGTCATCCTCGAGACGGCGCCGAACACGCTCTTCGGCGACCCGCCCGTCGACGTCGACGCGAGCCCGCGCAGCAGCCGCGGCTTTCGCGACCGCGGCGCGTGCGCCTCGCCGCTGCTCTTCTTCTCGCTCACGCTCAAGCAGCTCGCGACCAACTACCACGCGCTCTTTCGCAGCTTTGCCGCGCTCAACCTGTGGCTCACCGCCTTCGACCAGGTGATGGTGCTGCTGCCGTACGTGATCGCGGGGCCGCTGCTCTTCGCCGACGACCCCGCGGAGCGCATCACGCTCGGCACGCTCGTCAAGCTGAGCAACAGCTTCCACAAGGTCTTCGGCTCGCTCTCGATCGTGGCGGAGAACTGGTCGCTGGTGAACGAGTTCCGCTCGGTCGTGCGCCGGCTGCGCGAGTTCGAGGCGCGCCTCTTCGCGCCGCCGCCGCTGCCCAATGGGGGCGGCGGCCGCGGCCGCAACCGGGTCGTGCACCACGCCGAGTTTCGCGACAGCCGGCTGCAGGTCGACGAGCTGCCCTCGGCGCTCGCGCCCGTGGCGGCCCCGTCGGTGCGCGGCGGCCGCGGCGCGCAGCAGCGCGCCGAGGAGGCGATCCGCTCGCGCGCGGCGTCGCCCGTCGAGGTGGCGGCGGGCGCCGACGGCGCCGCCATCGAGCTGGTCGAGGCCGAGCTGAGCGAGGCGCAGCTCGCCGCTTCGACGCCGCAGCAGCGCGTGTGAGCGCGCGCGGTCTCGTCCGGCGCGGTATATCTTTAAAAAAACGCTTAACGAACACCCTCTCTCCCAGCCTCGTGCACTCCTCCCCTCGCGCGGCCGCGTGTGTCTTGTGAATGTCCGTGGATTGTGCGCGAGGGCCACGCGCCCCCCCCTCGCAGTGCGCGCCGGCGCTCGTCCCGACCCTCTCACACCCCCTGCGTTCCCCGCCGCCGGCCTTGACGTGCGCCGACGCCGCGCTTGTGCGTGCTTCTTAGGCGCCGGTGACGACGTAGGACGACGACTGGCGCGACGACAGCACCGACCCCTCGGGGCTCATGACAATGGGGCCGGCGTTGACGGCGGCGGCCGGCTCGGAGCCCTTCATCTCCTTCCACGCAGCGTCCGGCATGACCTTCATCGCGAGCGCGGTGAGCGGGAAGGCGATCGAGCCCGCCAGCGTGAGCGCGTTGAAGATAAAGGCGACGAAGACGATGTCGTCGCTCTCGGTGTTCTTGCCCGCGTTCGTCCGCGTTCCCGCGTAAGGCGAGCCGTTCGGGTCGCCCGACGTGCCGGAGCCGTCCGCGATCCACGCGAGGAGGATCACGTTGGACGTGAAGATGAGGAGCAGGTGCGCGTAGTAGACCGTGCCGATGGTCGCGTTGAAGCCGTTCAGGCTGGACATCGGCATGTACCAGAAGCCGTAGTAGAAGATCGAGACCGCGATCGCAATCCACGGCAGGATGGCCATCATGTTGAGGAGGGCCATCATGTGCACGTCCATCTGGTGGTACTTGTGGCACGAGCCGTCGTCGGTGGCCTTGTGCCCGCACTTTTTCGTCGCCGAGTCGAGCACGCCGTCGGCGGTCCCCGAGTCTTCGTAACGGAGGCTCTCGCCCATCAGCTTGTTGATGGCGGCGACCGCGCTCATGATCATGGCGACGAGGAAGACGCAGTAGTAGAGGATCGTCTGCAGGCTGCCGACCTTTCCAAAGCCCGCCGAAAAGGGCGTCGGCACCTGGAACACGCCGCTCCAGCAGCCCGCCAGGACGTTGCCCGCAATGTCGTCGTCGTTGTACGCGCCGGCGTGGCCAATGTCCCAGCCGGGCTTTCCGTTCTTGTAGTTCGGCAGGACCTTCTCGCCGCGGCCGAGCAGGAAGCCGCTCGTGTCCTCACCCTTTTGCAGTCTCACCTGGAGGGCGGCCATCGCGCCGTCGTAGCTGCGCGCGCTACGGTGGGTGTCCCGTGTCTTAGCTGCTTGGACGGCGCCCCGGGCTTATCCCACGGGCCATGGCGCGCTCGTGCGCTCGTGCGCGCGCAGCGCGCGCCCCGTGGGCCGCCTCGCGGCCCGCCCCGTGCATCCAACCCCACGCACCGATTAGAGGCTACGACACGAGGAGCACGCCCTGGTGCGTCTGCAGCCACAGCCCCGCGTCGCTCCACGCGACGCGCGTCGGCAGCGCGTACGAGAGCGCCGGGATCCAGAAGCTCTGCATCGCCCCCGCCTCGGGCGCCTCGCCCAGGTCGATCACGTACACGCCGCCCGCCGAGCTCTTGTGCGCGGACGAGCGGAAGATGTACAGGACGAAGCGGCCGCACGGCGAGACCGCAGGCCCGCCCGTGGCGAAAAAGGCCGTAATCGACGGCGCCACGCTCGACACGGCGACGCGGCGCACGAGCGCGTAGGCCGAGGCAAACTCGCGCTCGGCGCAGACGTCGTAGGCGCCCGTCCGGTTGCCCGACGCCTGCCGCGCGTACGTCTCGATGCGCAGGTCGTGCGCGCCGTACGCGCGCAGGAGCAGCACGACGATATCGCTGTGCGGGGTCAGCGCCGCCTGCCGCGGAATCCACGGGCCGAGCGCCTCGGTGAAGCGCGAGCCGCTGACGTGCTGCCAGTCGTTGGAGCGCAGGTCGTAGTGCTGCACGTTGCACCCGTACGCGCGCGTCTGCCCGTGGCGCGCGAGCCAGCCCCAGATGGCCACGTAGCCCGCGCCCGAACTCGACGGGGTCGAGTGGATCACCGAGTGGTCGCACGTGCGGTCGTTCCAGCCGGGGATGCGCGCAAACGTGGGGACGCGCCGCGCCTCGACAAAGTTTGCGTCGGGGGTCGCGCGCGTGTAGATCCGAAGCACCGGGTGGCGCCCGTGGCCGCCGTTGTCCGGCACGACCGTCTCGCCGCGCCGCGCGTCGGAGCAGTCCATGATCGCGAGCGAGGCGGCGCCGTCGAAGAACCAGGCGTCGATGGCGCTGCGCCCGATGGCCTCGTACGGCGCCCACTCGTCCTGGTCCTCGGCGAGCCCGCCCAGGCGCGCCGTTTCGACGAGCTGCCCCTTGACGACCGCGCGCGAGTGGCGCCGCAGCGCAAAGACGCGCACCTCGGCGCGCCCCGCCGGCCACTCCTCGGTGGCCGCGGCCTTTGCGATCGTCGCCGCGACGGTGACGAGCCAGCCGCCGCACGCGCTCAGCCGCAGCTGCGTCACCGAGAGCGCCGCCGCCGCCCCGTGCTCCGCGGGCGCGCCGCCGCCACCAGCGCCCGGCGGCGCCTGCAGCAGCGGCACCGCGTGCGTCGGGCACGACTCAAAGTGCGCCGTCGACTCGGAGCGCGCCGCGGTCTCGACGACGAGCACGCCGCTCACCGCGCGCTCGAGCGCCGCCTGGTCAAACTCGCTCGAGAGGTACCCCGCCGGGCCGAAGAGCGCCGGCGGGCGCCGCAGGCTGGAGGCGAGCGTCGCAATCGCGGCGGCGCGGCTCGAGAGCGAGTGGGCGCCGACCGCCACGTCGTCCGTCTCGAGGAGCACGGCCGCGTTGGACGCCTCGGCGGCCGGCGCGACGCTGCGGCTGCGGATGCGCCACATGACCTTGACGCGCGGCCGCTGCTCGCCCACGGCGCGCCGGAGCACCTCCGAGCGCGGCTGCGACGGCGCGCTGATGGTCAGGTTGTGGCTGCGCCGCGCGGCCAGGCAGTGCTCGCCCGTGCAGTGGCAGACGAGCGCGTTGATGGCGCCTTCGAAGAGGCGCAGGTGGTGACGCGAGCGCTCCTCGCGGAGCACCTGATGGTAGTACGGGTGGCGCTGCCGCTCGCGCTCCTCGCTGCCGGGCGTGAGCGCCGTGCACATGCGCGCGACCACCTCGAGCCGCAGCGGCCCGCACGCCGAGCGAAAGACCCACAACGCGTACTTGCAGACGAGCGCCGCGCGGTGCACGTCCTCCGCCGCCTCGAGCGCGCGGGCGTGCATCGCCACGCCCAGCCGCGGGTCGGACTCGAAGCGCGCGAGGCTCGCAAAGATCTTGACGACCAGCTCGGGCGAGAGCAGCCCGAGCCGGCCGGCGCACGCGAGCGCGACGTTGTCGCACTCGGGCACCACGGCGGCGGCGCCCGCCTCGCCGTCGGTGGGCGGCGCCGGCGGCGCGCGCAGCGCGTCCGCCAGCAGGCGCCGGCGCGCCTCGCCGGTGCGCAGCATTGTCGGCACGCGGCACGCGGCACGCGGCACGCGGCACGCGCTCCCCCCCTGCTCCTAGGGCGCGCGCGCGCAAAAATCTGCGGTAGCGGTGGCGCTGACATTAGGCGCGCGCGCGGCCGCGTGGCAGAGAGGGAGGGGGTCCATGTCGCTCCGCGGCTCCGTTGGCTCCGCCGGCGCGCCGCCGCCGCGCGCGCGCCCGCCCTCCCCGCTCGCGTATGAGGCGCCTGCGCCGACCGCCACCGCCGGTGCGGCGCTCTACAGCGACGCGGTCAGCATGCAGCCCGAGCTGCTCGCGCGCATGCGGGCGGCGCACGTCGACTCGCGCGCGCCGCGCACCGACGCCGCGCTGACGGCCGCGCGGCTGGCGCCGCCGCCGGCGGGCCGGCCCCGCCCGGTGTTCGAGCCGACGACGGGCTCGGGCTCGATCGTCGCCCAAGTGCTCGGCCCCGCGCCGCTGCCGATGCCGGCGCGCTTCGAGACCGAGACCGAGACCTCCGCGCCCGTCGGGCTCGGCGAGCTCGGCGAGCACGACCTCCACGACAAGGACACGCTCGAGCACGCGCCGACGGACACGTCCTACGTGTCGCCGTCGGTGCCGGAGTGGAAGGACAAGGACAAGGCCTACGACCTGTACTACACCGACGAGGACAACGTGCCGCTGGTCGTGGCCGCGTGGGGGCGCGAGGCTCCGAATGCGCGCGATGCGCGCAGCATCGCCAAATACATGACGCGCGTGCGCACCAAGGACAACAAGTACAGCGCCGAGGCGTTCTCGATGTTTGCGGGGAACGTGACGACTCGGGGCGCGCCGCTTATGAGCGAGATCACCGCCACCGCCCTGACGAACGCCCAGGCCGCCGAAGGGGGAGCGGATCCGTTCAACACGGCGGCGGTCGTGGGCGAGCCGGCGTCGATGGGCTTCGGGATGGTGGGCGGCGAGCTGTCGCTCGCGCAGAAGGAGCTCGCGTCGATCCTTGCGCCGAACTCGACGGTGCGCAACGCGCTCGACCCGACGACGGCCCAGTGGGAGAGCATGTTCTCCCCCAAGACGCGGCCGTGGCTCGCGTCGATCAACAACTCGGTGGGCGCGTCCACCCAGCGGCACTTCAGCGCGATGGCGGTGCTGGGCCCGTACGTGGTGCCCAAGGACGACAAGAAAGTGTGGATCTACGCGCCCAAGTCGGGCCACGGCGTGGACGCGAAGGGCGACCCTATCAAAAGGAACTACCTTCCGGACTGGGAGTGGAGCGAGATCAGCACGGAGGAGCGGTGCAAGCTCTTCGGCTGCCGCGTCGTGCCGCTGCACGTGAACTCCAATGACGGCCCCCTCGAGTACGGCCACTGCATCTGGATCGCGCGCCGCGAGTTCTGGCGCAATTCCGAGGTGAAGAGCTTCGGCACCACCGGCAAGGCGTGGAAGTCGGCGTGCGCGCAGTTCCCCTGCCACTACATCGAGATGCACCTCGTGTCCAACGAAGGCGAGCCCTACATCGCGCTGCTCAACGCGCTCGCGCTCACGGCGGCGTGCCTGCCGTCGTCCGTGAAGGAGACAAACATGCCGACCGTCGACGCCTACCGCGAGCTCGGCTGGTACGCGGCGTACCGGACGCACCAGCTCAGCGAGGCCGAGGCCGACGAGGCCGTCAAGACCGCCGCCGCCGCCGCCGCCGCCCTCGCTGAAGAGCGCGGCGAGCCGGCGCCGCCGCCGCCGCCGCGGCCGCCCACGTACACGGAGAAGGCCATCGCGGGCATCCCCGGCCTGGTGAAGCTCGTCGAGGGCCTGCCAAAGGACGTCAGCGACGAGTCCCTCGCGGCGATCTACACGCCGGGCCGGCCGCACGTGTCGCTGGCGGCGCTGTGGGCCGCGACGCACCTCGCCCACCACCTGTACAACCGGCGCCTGAACGCCAAGCTGGGCAAG
>Ga0115012_10001929_pt1 | contig 12013 bp, 9 predicted proteins | sample TroAtlMetagenome_FD_88706 | JGI IMG/M metagenome (GOLD analysis project Ga0115012, IMG submission 88706) | Marine eukaryotic phytoplankton communities from Atlantic Ocean - Tropical Atlantic ANT10 Metagenome | ecosystem: Environmental > Aquatic > Marine > Oceanic | place: Tropical Atlantic Ocean...
CAATTAGATCAATATTATTTTTTATTTGATTCCAAGGCCAAACAATTGATAATGTCCCTAAAACAAAACCTATTATAAGATGATCCAATTGATTGGGATAGGTTTTTGTTAAGAATGTTAAAAATTTAGATAAAATAATCAATCCTAAAACTGAACCTATAAAAAATATAATTAAAATATTTATAAGTTCAATTTCGACAATTAATTTTTCTTCATATGAGTAAAATAAATTTGATATTAAATTATAAAAATTATTTACTGAGTCAACTAATAATAATTTATAGTTTCCTAATAAAATAAGTAAAAATGAGCCTGATAGTCCTGGAATTGTAATTCCGCATATACTTATAAAGCCACAAAAAAATACAAATAACAAGTTCCTGTTTTCATATAGCGGTTCACTTAAACTAATCAATATTCCAAACAATAATCCAAAAATTAAATATAAGATCGTTTTAATATCTGTTTTTTGAATTCTTTTGATTAGAATGTATAATGAACCAATTATTAAACCAAAAAAAACAGACCATACATAAAGTTCATTTTGAATCAAAAAATAATCGAGAATTTTGGAAGTTGAAAAATAACTCATAATCATTCCAAATGAAATGAAAAGAAGGAAATTACCATTGATATTTTTCATGAATTGTTTAGCTCCTTCATGTCTTAGAATTACAAAATTCTTATAATTCAAAGATTTTATTGACTGCATTAAATGGTTATAAAAGCCAATAATTAATGAATATAGCCCGCCGGAAACACCAGGTAATTTGTTAATGGAGCCCATAATAATACCATGTAAAAAAATCTCTAAGTAACTTACCTTATTCCAATCTCTATTGTATCTCATTTTTTTTGCTAGATGTATTAAGAATTATAATCACTAAAAAGCCAAGAAAAACCCATAAAATCAATGACATGTCATTAGTGAAAAAATCATAAATACCTATAATTCCCTGATCTTTATTTTCAGTGGGAATAATTTTTGTCACAGATCCTAAAATAAATCCTATCATAATTGTCAAGGTTTTATTTTCAAAATTTTTAAAAAGCCATTTTATTATTCTAGAAAAAATTAAAATTCCACTAATTGCACCTAAAACAAAGGCTATTATGTATAAATAAGAGTCTGAGTCATTTAAAAAAACACTATTTAGTTTTTTTAACATAAATTGATAGGCTCCTAATATTAGTAAAATATAAGAGCCCGAAATTCCAGGTAAAATCATTGCACTAGAACATAAAAAACCACATATGAAAACATAGGTAATATCTATTTCTTTTTCAAATGCATTTATTTTTAAAAGTTGGTAAATTATAAAACCAGAAAATAAAAGAAGAATAATATCAAATATTTTTATGGGTTTAACTTTTTTCAATAAAACATAAACACTGCAAATTATTAGTCCAAAAAAAAATGAACTGATTTGATTATTATAATTTTCTAAAAGAAATAAAATTAATTTACTAAATAAAATTATACTCAATATAATCCCTAATCCAAGAACACTCAAAAAATCAAATTTATTTGACTTAAAATTTTTGAACAGATCTTTTAAAATATTTTTGAGATTTATATTGTTTAATGCAGAAATTAAATCCTTATAAACTCCAGTTATAAGTGCTATGGTTCCACCTGAAACACCTGGAATTAAATCAGCAATTCCCATCAACATACCCTTTAATAAAATAATTGGATAATAATTATTGGTAAACTTCACACAAGTAAAACTACTAATAATTGTTTGAAATTATATTTAAAGCCTTATTAAGATTTTCAATGGCTTTATCATGGTCGTTTTTTCTTAGATAGTACTTGGCTATTGAAATCCAAGCTTTTTCATATAGGGGGTCTTTTTCAATAATAATATTTAGGTATTTTAGAGCATTATCATAATCTCCAACTTTTTCATAGCACTTAGAAAGTCTGTAAAGACTAAAAGATGATTCTTTATTTAGGTTTTTAACTATTTTGTAATAATATATAGACTTTTTATAGTCTTCTTGTTTTTCATAAATCTTACCTAACTCAATGTAACAAGAAGAAAATGATTCATCGCTTATTATTCCAAATTCATGGGCTGCTATACTTTCTTTAATTTTATTTTTGTTAAAATAAAGTTTGCCAATTTCATACCATGCATTGGCTGAATACGGATTTTTTTCTAAGTAAGTGTTGAGAAAATCAATCGCATCATCCTCTTTTTCTGACAAATTGAAACAAGAAATTAATTTGTCAAAATAATTTTTATCATCAGGATATATACTTAGTATTTTAATAAGAATTTTAATAGCATTGTGATAGTCTTCAACATTCATATAATTTTTTAACAATAAGTCTTGTATAAAAAAATCCAATTGTTCACATGCTGGGATTTTTTTTAATATGGAAATTGAATCCATATATTTTTTCATTTTATTGAGAATTTTAGCTTTTTGAAAAATTAAATCCTGACTGTTTTCATTGATATCTAGTAGATTTTCAATTAATTTATATGATTTATTGATATTTCCTTTTAAAAGAAGTATCTCTGACTGTAGTATATTTATGTTAATTGAATTTGGGTATAAGCCATTACCTAATTCGATTGCTCTTTCAGCCATGCTAATATCGCCATCATTGAAGTAATAAAGTATTATTTCTTCAATTTCATCTGTATCAAGAAATATAGAAGAATCAGATTGAATCATCTTTTCAAACCTCTCTATCAAATCATTGCCTTTAGATTGCATAAAATATTTTGTTTAAAAATATATACAATGTCAAGAGTTAATATTTTTTGAAATTAACTTTATTAAAATTTTATTAACATTTTAAATTGATTCAAGAATAGATAAAATAATTTTACAGCCTTCTTTGATCTCTGAATTTGAGATTGTTAATGGAGGTGTAATTCTTACGGCTCTCTTATCATATAGAAGCCAAAATAAGATTAGTCCTTGACTCATAGCACTTATAACTAAATCATTTGCTAATTTATCACTCTTCATAATTAAAGCAAGCATTAAACCTTTGCCACGGACTTCTCTAATTAATGGATGGACTAATAGTTTTTTGAATAATTTTTCCTTTTGAAGTGTTTGTTTTGATAATTTATTACGAAGTATTATTGATAATGTCTCATACCCTGCAGCTGCAATTACTGGATGTCCTCCAAATGTTGTTATATGGCCAAGTATTGGATTATTTTGAAATAAATTCATAGTAGACTTTTTAGTAATCATCGCACCAATTGGAAATCCACCACCAAGTGCTTTGCCTAGCAATAAAATATCAGGCGCTATTTTGAAGTGCTCAAAAGCAAATAATTTACCAGTTCTGCCTAGTCCAGTTTGAAGTTCATCCAAAATCAATAATGCTCCTACATCCTCACATCTCTTCTTAACTTTAGACAAAAAGTTATTTTTAGGTAGAATAAATCCAGCTCCACCCTGAATTGTTTCTAGTATTACACAAGCTGTATTCTCATCAATTATTGAAAGATCATCACAATTAAATTTCAAGTATTTAATATCAGGTAATAGAGGTCTGTAAGCTCTTTTTCTTTTTTCATAACCTGAAACACTCATCGAGCCATGGGTGCTTCCATGGTAAGAATTTATTGCTGAAACTATTTTTGATCTTCCAGTCGTTCTTTTAGATATCTTTAAAGCAGCCTCAACAGCTTCAGTACCGGAGTTTGTAAGATATACTGAATCAAGATTTTTCGGTAAATTATTTACTAACAGTTCACACAACTTTACACTTGGTTCTTGAATAAATTCACCATAAACCATGACATGAGAATATTTTTTTAGTTGTTTAGAAATAGCATCAATGACTTTTTTATTACTATGACCAACATTGCAAACTGAAACACCTGCTACAAAATCTAAGTATTTTTTATTTTTTTCGTAAATGTACGTTCCATCCGCCTTTATAACCTGTAGAGATAGAGGTTTTGGAACAGTTTGTGCCTGAAAATTTTTGAACTTATCAATCAATGAATTAAAATTTTTCTTCTTTTGTAATTCTTTCTTTAAATCTATTTATAAAACCAAAAAGTGTTTTTTGATTCTCTTCTAGTTTATCTTCTGGATATAAAACACCCTCAGGTTGATTAAAGAAAATAATATCATCAATTCCATCTTGTTTAAAAGAAATTAAAATAGAGCTAGCAATTGCTTTATCAATACCTATTAGTTCTTTATTGTCATCATACATGTAATATATTAATTCGGCATTTTTATCAATTTTGATTTTATCTAATTTGTTGTTAATTATTTTACCAAATAATTTTATTCCTTTCATTTGATTATAATTTTTTCCATTACTAATTGTATCAATTTCAACGATAAAACTATTGTTTGATATTTTCAAAGAATCTATGATATTCTTTTCTAAATTTTCTTTTAATATAATTTCATCCCCACTAATTTGGCTATTACCATCCCATATTATTGGGTTAAGTTTATTAATTTGATTTTCAGTCAAAATTTGAATTTGTCTTTTTGTCAATTTTTTTCTACTGAGTGTTGTTATCCCTAATGACTTATCAATTTCAATTTTATCTGATTTGCCACTCATTGTACCCTTTACAAATTTTACATTATAATAGCCAATGACTTTTCTTTTATCATTTTTCCCAATTGAGAAAAGTGTATCTGCTTTAATAAATAATGAATCACTTTGTGTGATATTTATCGCCACAGGGTTTTTAGTTATTAGTGCAGAGTCTAATTTTTCAAAAACTTCTGCATATTCTCCTTTGATAATTAAATTTTCTTTTTGATCAATAATTTTTATTGCATATGATGCACTTGCATATTGTTGATTATCATCAAAATAAATGCTGTCACCATAGATAATCCTTTCATCACTTTTAACTTTTGCTTCATTTTTAAAAATCCCTATTTTCTTTTTTGTATCATAAAAACCTTCATTACAGAAAATATTATAATTAATAGTTTTTATTGTTGATTGTTTGTAAAAATAAGCAAGTTTAGAGTCTAAAAAATAATCCATCATGTTTGATCTGATACTATAGTCAGGATTATTAATGACTACATTATCTTCAAACTCATATTTTTTTTTATCAATTAAGTATTTACCTTTTTTACTTTCAATCGTCGATAAACTATCAATTATTTTACCATTTTCATTAAAAAATATTTCATTTATATTTCTATCAAAAAATAAAACATTTGAATTTAGCTCCATCTCATCATTTATAAATTTAACTGAACCATAACTAGAAAATTTTCTAGTTACTCCATCATAATTTAATGAATCACAATATAATTTGATTGAATCACCCTGCGTAACATGTACATCACCTGTTGCGATAAATGAGTTTCTTTTTTGAAAGAAAATTGATTTTTTTGAAAAAATATCCATTTCGTCATGCCTTAAATGAACCTTTTTAGTTTGACTTTCACTAAGAATATTTCCATCTGGAAAAAGTGACTGATTTCTGTCAAATGAACCTGCACTTTTTATTTCAATATTTTTTTCTTGTGATTGTAGATTGATTGAGAAAAAAATTGATAGCAGTATATAAACTAAAATACTTTTATACGAATATTGTTTGCTTTCTATCAGGTCCAACGGAAACTATTTTAATTTTTAAATTTAGTTTATCTTCAAGAAATTCAACATAATTTTTAAAATTTAGTGGTAAATCATTGTATGATTTTGCTTGAGTTATATCCTCATTCCATCCTTCAATTTCCTCATATATTGGATCAATATTTTCATCCAAAATTGAAAATGGCATGTAATCAACAGTATTTCCATTATAATTATATTTGGTACATACTTTGATTTTTTCAATACCCGATAGAACATCACCTTTCATCATTATAAGATCAGTTACGCCATTTACTGTTATTGAGTGCTTTAACGAAACTAAATCTAGCCATCCACATCTTCTTGGTCTTCCTGTGGTTGCTCCAAATTCATTTCCTACTTTAGCCATTCTTTCACCTACAGAGTCAAATAACTCTGTTGGAAAAGGACCGCTTCCTACTCTTGTTGTATAAGCTTTAAAAATCCCAAAAACTTTATTAATCTTATTTGGCGCAATTCCAAGACCTGTGCATGCTCCGGCTGATGTTGTATTTGAAGAAGTAACATATGGGTAGGTTCCAAAATCTATATCTAATAAAGAACCCTGAGCACCTTCACCCAAAACTTTTTTTCCTTCATCAATTGATTTATTTAAGAAATGTTCACTGTCAATAATTTTTATTTTTTTTAAAAACTTTATAGAATTAGTAAATTCATTTATCAATTGTTTTATGTCAAAATCAAAATCAACATTAAAATTTTTAATAAGTTTTATATGTTTTTGTATTAAGTTATTTAATTTTTGATCCCATCCATCTAACTCTAAATCTCCAACTCTTAGACCATTTCTGCCAGTTTTATCCATATATGTTGGACCAATTCCTTTCAAGGTAGACCCAATCTTTTTTTTACCTTTTGAAAGTTCAGATGCTTTATCAATCAACCTGTGTGTTGGGAGAATCAAGTGGGCTTTTCTTGATATCATCAATTTTTCAGTTAAGTCAACATTAAGGTCATTTAATTTATCAATTTCAGTTTTTAATATTACTGGGTCTATAACTACACCATTACCTATTACATTCAATTTATTTTCATGAAAAATACCAGAAGGTATAGTATGTAAGACGTGTTTAATACCATCAAATTCGAGAGTATGTCCAGCATTTGGACCTCCCTGAAATCTGGCAATAATATTATAATTATTAGTTAGTACATCAACTATTTTACCCTTTCCTTCATCTCCCCATTGAAGGCCCAAAATTAAATCAATTTTCATTTTTTATTTTTTGAAGCATAAAAGTATAATGAATGCTTGTCAACACTTATGTTAAAAATATCTTCTATACTTTCTTTAATATTTTGAATCCTTGGGTCACAGAACTCAATCACTTCCCCAGTATCTGTTAATATTATATGATCATGTTGTCTGTCAAAATATGACTTTTCATAATGAGATTGATTACTGCCAAATTGATGTTTTCTTACTAAATGACAGTCTAAAAGAAGTTCTATAGTATTATAAAGAGTTGCTCTACTAACCCTATATCTTTTTCTTTTCATTATATCATAAAGAGATTCAACATCAAAATGATCATTAAGTTCATATATTTCTTTTAATATCGCGTACCTTTCTGGTGTTTTTCTGTGAGATTTGGAGTCAAGATATTTTGAGAAAACATCCTTTACGACTTGCTGATTGTTTGTTACTTTTTCAGTCATTATAAATCTTCCTCTAAATTAAATATTAATCTCTAACAACCTTATAAACTCCTTTAATTTTTTTTATCCTTTGAATTAATTTGTCAATTATTTTTTTATTTTTTACTCTAAAAGTAATTGAACCTTTAAAAGTATCACCTTCAGTATCAAAAGACATTTTTCTCATGTCAATATTAAGGTTTTCAGAAATGATAGTTGTTATTTGATTAACAAGTCCAATATTATCTATACCAATTATTTGAATTTTAGATGTATAATCATGTTGAGTAGAATCAATCCATTTACATTTTAAAATTCTATATGCAAACTTGGATTGTAAACTAATAGAATTGTTACAATCAGATTTATGAATTTTAATTCCATCATTAACAGTAACAAATCCAAAAACCTTATCTCCTGCAACAGGATTACAACAATTGGAAAGAGTGTAATCAAGTCTTTCATCATTATTGCCAAAAACCAATTGATCATAAGTAGTACTTATAGTATCATTCAATTTATTGGCTGTTTTATCTGAAATTTTTCTTCGAAAAAATTTCATAATAGCGTTCTGAGAGTTGGCAAATTTCTTTAGATCACTGTTGTCAATTGTACCTATACCTATTCTATAAAACAGATCTAGCGAGGTTTGTAGATTAAAGAAATTTTGAATTTTATTGATGTTATTTTCATTGAATTTTATTTTGAGTTGTTTTAATTTTCTTCTTAGAATTTCTTTACCCTCATCACCAATTTGTTTCTTATTTTCTTTAATTGAGGATCTGATTGCTGATTTAGCTTTTGATGTAATTACAAAATCTAACCAACTTGCACTTGGTTTAGAATTATTACTTTTTATTATTTGAACTTGTTCTCCGCTACTTAACTTAAAACTTAGTGGAACGATTTTTCCGTTTACCTTGATACCACGAGTTTTAAGTCCTAATCCTGAATGGATATGAAATGCAAAATCTAGTGCAGTTGATCCCTTTGGTAAGGATTTTAAATCACCTTCAGGTGTAAAAACAAATATTTCATCTGAATATAGATTAAGTTTAAAGTCTTCAACAAAGTTTATAGCACTGGCGTCAGGATTTTTTAAAACTTCTTGTAATCTATTTAACCATTTTTCTAATCCACTTTCCTTATCATCTCCAAGTTTGTACTTGTAATGTGCAGCATAGCCTCTCTCTGCTATTTCATGCATTCTAGTAGATCTTATCTGCACTTCAATCCATCTTTTGTTGGGTCCAACAACAGTTATATGTAATGCTTCATAACCATTTGACTTTGGGGTTGAAATCCAATCCCTTAGTCTTGTTGGATTAGGTCTGTATACATCAGTTACAATTGAATATATTTTCCAAGCAATTAATTTTTCTAAAACAGGCTCAGCATCATATATTATTCTAACTGCAAAACGATCATAAACTTCATCAATACTTATGTTTTTTTTGATGATCTTATTCCTTATTGAATATATAGATTTACTTCTACCATTTATCTTAAAATTAAGATCTTCTGATTTCAATTTATCTGAAATTTTTCTAGCAAAGTTTCTTATATATAAATTTTGATCATCTTTTGTTTTTTCAAGGCTAGTCTTGATTTCATTATAAACCTCAGAATCTGTATATTTTAAACTCAAATCCTCTAATTCAGTTTTTATTTCATAAAGTCCTATTCTATGAGCAATTGGCGCATATATGTAAAGAGTTTCTGATGAAATTTTTAATTGTTTTTCATATGAAAGAAAATCCAAAGTTTTCATATTGTGGAGCCTGTCAGCAATTTTTATAAGTATTACCCTAATATCATCATTTAATGTCAAAAGCATTTTTCTAAAATTTTCTGCCTGAATTGAGAATATTTTTTCCTTTTTTAGTTTTGATATTTTGGTAAGACCGTCCACAATCTTAGCTATTTCATTTCCAAAAATTTCTTCAATTTTTTCAATTGAGTATTTTGTGTCTTCTACCACATCATGTAATAAAGCAGAGGCAATGCTTTGAGCATCGAGTCCAATTTTTGATGCAACTATTTTAGCAACGGAAATTGGATGAAATATATATGGTTGCCCTGATTTTCTTGTTTGATTACTGTGCGCATCAATGGCAATGTCCAGCGCCTTTCGTATTAATAATTTATCATCTTCACTTAAGGTTTGATAACTAATTTTTAATAAGTTTTTGTACTCCCTTGCTATTTGTTGGTTTATAGTTTTATCATCAGTAGCAAAATCCATAACTTAAATTTAAGAGAATTTTCTCTGATTAACAGCTTCATATAAAATTATTGCAGTAGATACAGATAAATTTAATGAGTCTACATTCCCAAACATGGGTATACTTATGAGCTCATCAGATTCTTTAATAAACATTTCACTTATAGATGATTTTTCTGGCCCCATTACTAAAGCACATCTTTTGTTATAATCTATGTCCTTAAATCTCTTTTTTGATTTGATAAAAGAACTATATATTTTAAAATTATTTTTTTTTAAAAAATGAAATATTTCATCAGAACTAATTTTAAAAATATTTAAATGAAATATACTTCCTAAGCTAGATCTTATTGTATTTGGATTGTAGATATCAATGGTGGTATTAATCATTACTATGTTTTTAAAACCACATGCCTCATAAGTTCGCATAATAGCTCCAACATTTCCGGGTTTTTCTGGATTTTCTAATACTAAAATTAATTCATCTGAATTAAATTTTATAGTATTTAATTCTTGTGTTTTTTCACTTACAATTGCAAAAACTCCTTCACTCTCACGATAGACAACTTTTTTTAATAATTCATCTGAAATCATATTAATATTGACATCAGAATAATCAAAACTATCATTTCTTTTTTCAGAAATAAAAATAGATTGGATATTGAAGTTTGATTTATAGCATAAATCAATTTCTCTTAGCCCTTCTACTATAAATTTTTTCTCTTTTTTTCTAAAAGATGACTTTTCAAAAAGTTTTTTTGCATACTTAAATGCCGGATTGTCTTTGCTTGATATTTTATTAAACATAATTTTATATAAAACTAATCAAAATCCCATATCTTTGAAAAGTCTTTTACAGATGAAAAAAATTTACTTTGATAATGCTGCAACAACTCAAATAACTGATGAAGTTGCTTCAGTAATTTCTGATGTAATGAAAAACAATTATGGTAACCCATCATCAACTCATTCATTTGGAAGGAGTTCTAAATCAATATTAGAGCTTTCAAGAAAGTATATATCTGAAAAATTAAATGTTACACCATCTGAAATTATTTTTACAAGTGGCGGAACAGAATCTAATAATATGATTATTAAGTCTGTGGTTGAATCATTGGGAGTTCAAAGAATTATTTCAACTAAGATTGAACATAAAGCTGTGTTAAATTCTATTGAGACTATAACAAAAAATAAAAATATCTCAGTTGTTTATCTTGATTTAGATAAGTATGGAAATCCTAATAAGAATCATTTAGAAAAACTTCTTCAAAATTCAACTAAAAAAACATTAGTAAGCTTAATGCATATTAATAATGAAATTGGAACAATGATAAATCTTAATGATTATGGAGAAATATGTAAGTCAAACAATGCTTTATTTCACAGTGATACTGTTCAAACCATTGGACATTACGATTTAGACTTAAGTAATACTAAAATTGATTTTATTACATGTTCAGCTCATAAGTTTCACGGCCCTAAAGGAGTTGGTTTTATTTATGTTAAAAATGGAAAGAATTTAGTTCCTCTCATTGAGGGAGGTTCACAAGAAAGGGGATTAAGAGGAGGAACTGAAAGTGTTCATAATATTGCTGGTTTAAAAAAGGCTTTTGAATTATCTTATAATAGCCTGAAAAAAGATTCTAATGATGTGCTTAATATTAAAGAACACTTTATCAACTCAATTAAAAAATCTATACCAAATATTAAAATAAATGGTAATTCTTCAAAAGATAATTCATCATATACAATTTTAAATCTTTGCTTGCCAATATCAGTTGAGAAAAAGACTTTATTGAATTTTAAATTAGATTTAGCAGGTATAGCTTGCTCAGGTGGAAGTGCATGTCAATCAGGAAGCAATAAGCCATCACATGTTCTCTCAGAAATACTTTCAGATTCTGAAATGGAAAAGATATCACTAAGATTTTCTTTTTCCAAATTCAATACCATTAAGGAGGTAGAATATGTCGTTGATTTTTTGGGAAAATTTATAGATGAGAATAACTAAAATTTTAAGGAATCAATAACACTTGTTGAATTTCCAACTAAATCCTCCACATGTATTTCGACTTTATTCATTTTGTTTAGCTTTATTAGTGTGTCATTTTTGAAAAATATTTTTTTCAATTTTGGTTCATATTCAAACAATGCCCATTGGTCATTAATTTTACCTTTATAATTTTTAATACCCGTTTCTTTATCGTTTATGTAATATTGAATTTGATTTTTATAATTAACTCTTTTACTTCTAATAATTGTTGGTGGTAAAGAATCAATATCAATGTAAAAATTTCCCAATGTTTTAGTTTTAAATTGATAATAACCATCTATTAATGTATTAGTTACAAAGTTTTTTGAGCCGTCATAATTAATTCTAGCCAAGTATTGTCCATCATTTAAACTTTTACTTAGATATTTTATTTCAAAATTTTTCAACGCAATTAAAAATGGATTATAAGCATATAGAGTATCGTTTTCATATTTATATAAAATTTTTGACTTTCTATCAAATGTGTTTTTTTCTATAATTAATTCATGAC
>Ga0115012_10001930_pt1 | contig 12010 bp, 6 predicted proteins | sample TroAtlMetagenome_FD_88706 | JGI IMG/M metagenome (GOLD analysis project Ga0115012, IMG submission 88706) | Marine eukaryotic phytoplankton communities from Atlantic Ocean - Tropical Atlantic ANT10 Metagenome | ecosystem: Environmental > Aquatic > Marine > Oceanic | place: Tropical Atlantic Ocean...
CCAGAGCAAAGCAAGAACGACGCTAAAGTGATTTACGCGGCTTCAATGGAGATGCCCCCGAAGGAAGACCCAGAAATGAGAACACCCTCTCCAACATTATACGACACGGGCAAGATGAAAGGCAGTATTGCTAAAGAAATGGAAAGCGCACTAAAGGGAGCGAAGTTCACAGGCTCTCAAGCAGAAAAGTTAGCGCACCTTCGTGTCCTAAAAAGAGACCTTGGGGCACTGACCAATCCACCAACCGACATCGAAGAGTGGGATAATAGAATCACACTATACTCCCAGCGGTTTCAAGAATACAATGCTTCTCCTACATACCAAACGTGGATAGAACACGCTTCCTCTGAATTCCCAATGTGGGAAATACCATTGCTTGAGAAAGGAAGGCTTCTGATGGAAGCAATTGAAAATTATACACTTACCGATGAGGAAGTTGCCCGTGTTCGGCAGGAATACTCATCTATGAGCCTTGACCTCGCTAATCCATTGGGGAACTTGCTGACAGGGCTGGACTCCGAAGAAGACGAAGACTTCGAAGAGGGTGAGGAAGATGACGAGACTGAATGAATACGTCATATCTCACGCATACGGTCTGCCTCAAGAGCATTCTGCAATAGGCCAATCAACTGTTGCCGCTTCTGGCTTCGATGTAGAGAATGGAAAGTGGTTTATCATTCTCAATGGAACTGTGCAAAAGCAGGACATTGCTAAGTCAGTAAAGAGTGTCATTGGTAAGTCGAAATACTTCACCACTCAAGGTAGAGTATACGAAGTAACTACCGATTCAAAATACAACACGGAGGTCGTAAAGTCAAATCCTCCCGGTCAAGTTCAAACCGTAGTAAGTGGCGGTGTTACTTCTCAACGTGTTCGCAAGAACCCCGTCAGTGTGTCAGATTTCCGTTCAGAAATGAAAGGTATGCTCGTTAGCGACCCACGCCGAGACTTCAAGGTAATTGATTCACCTGCTCCGTTTGGGGGAGAATCTTTCCGAGACGTTCTGTTCTCATTCGTATCATATCGAGGAGAATCATACGGATGGTCCAAAGGCAACAAAATTTACCATCGTCGCGGTTCACTTATTATGCCCAAACTGAAAGTGAACAGGGCAGTAGAAGGAGCAAAGATGTTCTATCATACGCATCCTTCGAAAGATGAGCCATCCCTATCGAGTGCCGACGATTACCAATTCTACTTCGACCTTGCATTTGCCTTCGGCATCAAGCACTTCTATACAATAATGGAGAACCGTCTTGACCATTTCGAAATCACAGTCAAGAAATCTAAGGAAGAAGACTATCTCAAGATGGATGAAGATAAGGTTCTCGATGATATAAACGGTATCATTGATGCTTCAGAAGCAGATATCACCAAGAAGCACAAGTCTGACAAGAATATGGAAGACGAGAAATTTTACGCTAAAATGACGAAGGATACCGTGACACGACTTAACAGAAGGTTCGGGGATTTTGCCACAATCAAATACAAGGGCCACGCTAACCCTAAGATTGTCCGTGAAAACCCGAGTGATGCCGGATTTCGCCACAATCCACCTATCAGAATATCACACATCCACAAAGCATCACAACTCGAAGAATTACGAGACACCACCAACAACTTCGAACACTACGGGGCTAACGAGTATGGACACTCACAATACGTCTACTGGTGGGTCGACCATCACTTCTCAAGCACCAACATCCACCCACAGGGAAGACTCTACAAGTTGAAAGAATTAGGACTCGGCGACGACAACCGACGACTCCTAAGAGCATACATGGAAGAAGAAATAGCACCGGGCTATTCTAAACTTGATATCCTTTTGCTATTGGCTCTCTACCACGACGTGGGCAAGAAAAGAGAGAAAGAACAAGGGATTCATCATTCAATTATCGCTTCGAACATGTTCCAAGATGAAATCGGCCCCGAACTGAACCTTCCAAAAGAAGTCTCGGATGTATGTGCACTATTGATGCTAACCGACTGCGGAAGAAAAAACACCACCCCCGAAGCATTCAAGTCTCAAGCCGGAGATTACCTCGCAGTAGCATACGCTTTACAGATTGCAGACATGCTTGCTCACCACCCATTCATGTTTACCTCGCTGGCTTCAGAAGCCAAGCAAGAAGGTCGCATTGACAAGGCAAACGTAGAACAATACAAGGTAATGGTGTCCCAAGAGTTATTCGGCAAGATAGCAGACTTCTTACAGACAAGGGTTAAGACAAACCCTCCCCCTGTTGCCAAGTCCATCATATATGCTGGTTCATATGATTCACCAATTGACGGAGACATAGCCGAGCAATATCTCGAAGTCAAGAAAAAGCATAATGGTCAACTGTTCATACCAATAGAAGAATCAGATGCTACTGTTACCTTGGGACTTTCAAGCGGTTCGTTCAGAACAACCATGTCTCGGGCTAAAGGCCACTTCACAGAAGAAGACCCATTCGGGGCAGACCTTGCAGTTTCTCTTTACGAAAAGATAGGCCGGGTATTATCAGATTTTACCCCCGGTATTTCATTCGCAGAAGCACCAGAACCAGCAGTAATGGTAAACCCAAGACATGCTAAGAAGATACACGTAGTTACTGTCGCGGGCCCGACAGTAACAGGTAAACAAGCCGTCATCGAAGAAGTCGCACGCATGACGGACGGCGTAGTTATTCCAACAGTGACCACTCGACCAAAGCGTAAGCACGAAGCCAAGTCTACCGACCGGATATTCGTGTCTGATTCCAAGTTCAAAGAAATGATTGAACAAGGCGAATTCGTAGAATGGAACAAGGCGAAGAACGGATACATGTTTGGTCGCAGGTTTTCCGACTTCACAAAGCCGGTAGCCGTCGTGGATGTTAACCTCCGCAATGTATCGAAATATCAAGACGCATTCCCGAATACCACTTCTGTGTTCCTTGACCCCGACATGACGCCTGCTAAACTCGCAACCAAACTGCGGTCAGAGGTTGCCGTCACAAAAGAACAAGCGGCAACAAAAGCAAAACAAATCATGAAGCAAGTCGCTGACGCTCAACATGTTCCATTTGACAAAGTTATCAAATCCAAAGGGGACAAACCCAATGCGGTCGCAAAAGAAATTGCAGACGACATCGAAAAGCAAAACCCCCCAGAGTTACTACCGGTATACGGTTGCCCTGTGTGTGATGTAAAAGCAATGACCCACACCAATTGGTATTGTAAAGAGCACGGAGAAGTCAACCAGAACCCCCCCATCAAAGACATCATTCGTGCGAATGACCAACAAATCGTCGATTCATACAAGACCAAGGTCAAACTTGTTTCCCCTCTTGTCCAATACGAGCATCGGGTTATGGGAGTGTTCGAAGTTCCGGTCGTTGAAAAGAACCATCAGACCGGAGACCTTGTCAACAAAGGTCCTGTGAGGCTGTTGTTTTATTCGAGAACAGGAACCGGTTCGGAAGGCAAAACCAAGGAAGAAGACATCGCTAAAGCCGGAGCATATTGGCAACAATACAAACAAGACGAAAAAGAAGGAAAGCCGAGAGGAAGACTCGCATTGGTAGCAGAATCTCCATTCTTCCGTAAAGTTGTCGGAGAAAAACACGGTTCTCCATTTGGCATGACCTTTGACCCAACCATGTTTGCTGTGATGTTTGGAAAAGCCACAGATGACCGATTCCATTGGATAAACAAATATGGAGAGAAGATAGGTGGGGCAGGATGGTATATCAAACCATCCTACTCAGCCAACCCCGCTCACGCTTCCCACCATACCGCTAACACCGTCCCAACATTCCCATCAATTGATTGGGAAGAAGACTACAAGCGTCGCTTCGGACACAGAACCATGTTCTACGCCGGAGTGGCGATTGCGCAGATGATGCCCAACCCATTCAAAGACTCTCGAGTGGTTCCAGAACACAAACTACGAAAACAGTTCACTTCAGACGGTATGAACTTTGACGTCAATGTCTTCATGGCCCACCACGATGCTTGTCTTGAAGAAACAGAATGGGGAAAACTGCAACAATCAATGGGACTTGATAGGTCATATGACCAACAATACGCACGAGCAAACCCAAAATCCCGAGAAGAATGGTTCATGGATTGGGCTAAACTTATCAACATGAAGAACAAGGAACTCGAAGCATTCCTTAATTCTCCACTCGGAAAGAAAGCAGGGTTATCTGCTTCCGAGGCCAAGGAGCAAGGAATACACTCTGGCCGAGTAAGCGGGAGAGCCATCTTGCGGATGAGGAAGAAGATTGGCCTCGGTGGTCCAAAGGATTACGTCAAAGGACCAAAGCATGCAAGCGCACTGTTTATCTTAGCACAGAAGAAGTGGAATGACAACGATTGGGAATGGTGTGCCCGACAAGTAAGATTCAACAAGCGGTTCATGGGAGACTGGATGGGTAAGCGTAAAGGTCCACTTGTCCGAAAAGGACAGCCTACACGCAGACTACTTGCACTATGGGTATGGGGATTCGACCCATGGCGATATGCTCGCAAGGTCGAGAAGCGTAAGACCATGCCGAAGTGTCCAAAGGTTCCGTGGATTGGAATGACCGAGAAGCGCATGTATGGAGTTCAATCAAGCGAAGTAAAGATGAACCCCCCGTCAAAATCAATTCGATTGGTAGATTTAATTCCCCGGATAGACATGAAAGGCTTGGTAAGAGGCATGACCCGGAGAATGGAAGGAAAGGCGGGTATGCCGGGTAAGCACATCAAAGGAAAGTTTACGCCGGAAGAAAAGCAAAAGCGTCAAAAGAAACAATATGCCCAATTTCTCAAAGACCAATATGGTTATACTGGTAGTTCTCCGATTAACGCCTTAGAAGCGATTTTCGCCACGCAGTTGAAGAAATTCAAGAAAGACAAATTGACACTATACCGAGCAATTATTACGGTCAACGACGAAGTGGCATTGGCCGAATCATGGGACAAATATGGTGTATTCGAATCATGGGGGACCAAGAAACACAACGCAGATATTTACTCTGCCGGAAGCAATGTCGTTAAACTCATGAACTCTGGTAACCAAGCACTTATCGAAGGAGAGATATATTTCGGAGACGTCAATTGGGTGCAAACTATCCACAATAACATGATATTTGGTAAATCAGAAGATGAAATAAACCCAGACCCAGACACCACCATTTTTGTCAAGAAGGTTTCCTTCTACAAACTGGATGACAAGGCTCGCAAGAAATACGCTGATGCCGTAACCGGAATTGGTGCCAATTGGAAGCCATGGATTGACCCAGCGTTTAAGCCCGTCAATGTATGGGAACCAAAAGAGCATTTCCCGATTTATGGCCCCGATTACAACGACCTATTCGGCCCTGCAAAGGCAAACCCCCAAGACAAACTACCATGGCTCCCAGAACCAGCAGTAGACCCTGCAACAATCGAGCCTCACCTTGATTGGCCAAAATTCACTAAACCGGAGTGGCTACCAAAGAGTATGATTCCTAAGACCGCAGTGTTTTCTCCTTCACGAGCAACCACAATACGCGGGAAGAGAATGGTCAAACCAGCATTCTATTACATTCCTCCAGCAGACCTCAATGCTTTAATCAACTCACAGAAGTATCTTGAGTTACAAGAAGCAGACAGACAGCGCAAGATAGCCGAAGCCGAAGCACTCAAGAAACAATTACAAGATGAAGGTCAAACATTCCTCGGCGATTGGAAAGAGAATCCTCCGACCACATTCAAGAAAGGGGACATAATTTACTACAACAACGACACTCCAAAGAGATGGCAAGGTAGAAAAGGTCAACGAGACACCCTCATCGAAAAATATGATTCTTTCCGAGTTAAAGCGATTTGGCTTACAGACGGGCCTTATGAGATGACGTATGAATTAACACCAATAAAAGCATTCAATGTAAAGAAAACCATCAAGTTGGGTCGGAAGTTTGTCGAAGCGAACTTCATCAAAGAGCCCGATATGGGTAGTTCGATGTTGCCAGATTATCTGGTAAACCCGTCCAACATTCCATTCCCCGTCCCCGAAGAATACCAAGAGGAACTTGAACGCCGTCTTACCGAGGAGATGACCTCCGAAGGATACAGACCTCTTACTGTGAAAGATGATTTCATACCCGACGCATATGAAGACAGTCCATCCGATTTCGAATACGCTCAAGGAGAGTATCAAGAATTCCTCGAAGAGATAGAGAAGGGCGACCTTGACGAAGCATATGCCGAATACAGCGACGTAGAAGGACACGTAGCATACTACCTGTGGACAAATCATCGAATAGAGATGCCCGTATACACTCATTTCCATTACCAGAAAACACTAAGCAGGGTTTCTACGTTCCGAGAATTATTTTCATATTACGGATTAGTGTTCGACACAAAGTATCTCAACGAGGGTTCCAATTACGAAAAAATATTCAAAGTCAGAAAGGCTCTCGATAAGGCCGCAGACGACCAAGGTAAGCCACGCACCACAGACACCGACGAAGAGATAGCCGAGAAGGTGGCGAGGGCTTTAGCAACAACTGTCAAGAAAAACCCGCCCAACTCTCTTGGCGAAGACTTTGAGTGGATGATTGACAACGCTTACGAGAATCTAACCAAGAAGATACGAGGAGAGGACCCAGATTACAATGGTCAATTGTGGTGGAATGAACAGAAGCCTTGGATTAGAGAGAAGTATGGAATGGCTCCCGTCGAAGGCGCAAGATGGTTAACTCCGATTTACGAAGAAGGATTTGACCCCAATAGCACAGAAGGTGAATTCACCGAGACAGACGAAGCAACACCAATACACTTCTTGAACCAACTCAAGAGAATACCACTACAACGAGAACCGACTGCACTTAGAATACTACAAGTCGCTCTCAACATAGGTCAAGGGCTTGCGGCAGACGCTATCGAAGAAAGGTATTCCATTGTGGACTTCATTGCCGTCGAAGCGGGTGTGAGATGATGCCGGTCGAAACATACACCGGAAAAGACGGCACTCTGCTAATCTATTTGGATGACGCAGAATTCAACAATATCATCTTAGAATATCTTCGTAACGTTCCCAAGGACCAATGGCCCTCTTATTTGCAAGATTCCGCGCAGAACATGTTCCGTATGACAGGTATCGGATACTATCCAAACGGTATGGCGACAGACGGTAAAGTATACATTCGTTGGAAATGGCGAGGAGATGCAGAGTTGCTCGCACATGAATATGGACACATACTTGGACATGACCACACAGATTCCCTATCTATCATGAATGCCGTCACGCAATTGCGGTTCTCTGACCCACACAATTTAGAGCAGAAAGCACAGGATAATTTTCCCGAACCATGGCGCAAACATATTCAGCCTCACGAAGCCTACCGGAGAATGGTGATAGGGGGATTAACCCTGTCTGCCGTCTGGGCGTGGATGATTTGAGTAGCGATGGAAAGGTATTGTCTAAAGGCTTCTTGAAAGACATTCAGCAACGACATACAGTGATTATTGGAATGACTCGTTCTGGTAAGACATTCCTGTGTAAGCATATTCTGGAAGAATTACAGAACATGAATACACATACTGTATTCTTTGACCCGAAGCACGACGACGATTTCGCATCTCTTGGAACAATATGTAGAACTCCCATGCAATTCTATGCTCAAATCATTGCCAAGAATCCCCGAATTGTATACCGACCGCCGGGGACAAAGGAGGGACGCCAACAGGACCTTACCAAGATTATTGACTTGATGTTCAACCTGCAAAAGAATAAGAAGTTCAAGAAAATCAGAAGAGTCTTCGCCATCGATGAGATTCAATTGATGGTAAAGAAAGGAGGACATGACGGAATAGAGAAGTTATGGACTGTTGGTGCGGGGCAAGGCATTGTTGGGCTTGCGATTACGCAACGGGTGCAATTACTAAATGAGACGGTTTGGTCCCAATCTGAAAACAAATTATTGTTCAAAGTAGAAGACCGCCCCGAGTATCTCCGTAGTCGCAATCTTGAACACTTCGCCGAGTTGCGAGACTTCTTCCTCGACATTGCTCACAGATATTGGTTTTACTATACGACCGGCGGCGGAGATTGGTTCAGACATCCACCCGTTCGAGAAAGACCCAAGTATCATGGACCCCTCCGCTTGAAACGTTAGGCATGTTACTCGTCACAATCCCCCACGCTAAACGAGAGGCGTCCGGAGACCATGATGAGGGTGCCATCCGCATGATACCCCACCTAAAGAGGGCACTCGATAACGAAGGCGTAGATTACGAAATGTTGGTTGGCGACACTTACCGAAGTATCATCGACCTTAACCGTGGCGAAGCAAGGAACACAGAATTCGCTAAAGATATGCGACAATTACTAAAGAAAAGTAAGTATCATATTGATTTGCATTCATTCCCCGATGTTTCACAAGATGCATCGGAAGAAGAATCAATAACTGCTATGGGCGACGATATCCGCAATTGGGCGGTGTCAGATGTAGTGTTCCTAACAATCCCAGAGATTACCGACCCAGTGTTCTTAGAAGAAATGAAAATGGGCTTAGAAGAAACAGTAATTGTAGACGACATTCAAACAGACGACTACAATTTCGTTACTGTCTTTGCGCAGGTTGCGATGGATGTCCCGTCCATCCTCCTTGAACTGAACGAGGGGTCTGTCCAAGCATACCCGGCTGTGGCGGCACAGATTGCCCGGGTTGTTGGACGTTTACTTGGTTCTGTTGTCGCATGAATTGTGTGATAATAAAATTCACACCAGCAGAACGAGAAGGCCACCATCTCATCCGTATTCCGTATTCGATAAAGTCATACACGTCTTTATCCAAAGTAATAGAGATTTTCTCCTTGGCCGCCATCTCTCTTTGTGGATGACGTGGCCCTGCCATGTATGTCCGATGTTAAGGGTAGACTTGACTGTTCCTATCAAATCGAGTCGAGTTATAGGTATCCTACTCCATCCTACTTTATCGCACCACCCTTAATATGCGTATTCGGTTTCGGGTTGGAATAAGGGCGATTGTTATGGCACTGAATGAAGTTATCATCGTAAACCCATCTGGCAAGCGAAAAAAGACTACACGGCGTCGAAAATCCCCTAACAGGAGTGCGAAAAATATGGCTCGAAGAAAAACGACAAGAAGCAAGACAGTGCGGCGGCGGAAGTCCCCTGCACGTAGAAAATCAACGACCCGGCGACGGAAATCACCGGCACGACGCAAGTCAACCACACGGCGGCGGAAATCCACCACACGGCGGCGCAAGTCACCAAAGCGGCGGCGGTCCACAACTCGCCGGCGGAAATCCACCACACGGCGGCGCAAGTCACCAAAGCGGCGGACCACACGGCGGCGGAAGACAACTCGGCGGCGGAAATCACCAAAGCGGAGAACCACTCGGCGGCGGAAGACAACTCGGCGGCGGAAATCACCAAAGCGGCGGCGGTCAACCACTCGGCGGCGGCGGTCCCCAGCACGGCGGCGGCGTGTCTCACGGCGGCGCACTGTTTCACGGCGGCGGTCCAGCGGTGGCTCCCGGAAATTCAACTTCAAGAACGTTAGCAAATTCGTAACCGACAACATGACCGGTCTCGAAGCAATCGGTGCAGTGAGCATCGGTCTTGTAAGCGGTCTAATGCTACCCGGCTACGTCCAGACAGGACTTGCTAAATTAGGAGTTGGTTCCAAATACACTGGATGGATGTCCACTGGATACACCAAGTATCTGGCTGGTGCGGCTACAACATCTGTTGCAGCATTCGCTCTATACAGTATGAAGGCTATCAACTTGCAGACTGCATCCGCAATCGCTATTGCTGGAAGCGCAATCAACGCAATGAACCTACTTGCTAACCACGGCCCACTATCCAAATACATCCCAACCCTATCCGTCAGCAGTTCGTTGAGCGGATTCGGTGGATACGGATACCTTGGTAACCACACCCCATCCCACGATATGGTAGGAATGGGCGCAATGGATGACGCAGACGGAATGTTTGGAGTCCACCAAGGATACGGCAACTCGAACAGTAACATGTTCGGTGCTGGCCGCGAGATGAACTTCTACTGAAGCCAATCAGCACTCCCTCGGTAATCCGGGGTAGGTTCGCCTACCCCGGTGTCCACGGGAGTATGAGGTGATAACGTGAAGACAGGCGCAAGCATTGCATGGCACGCAGGTGTCGGATTGGTCTCTGCCGGTTTGTATATGCTCGTAACTAAGCGAGGATATTCAGACGTCAAAGGTAAAGACACATGGGGCACCCTGTTGTTACCAGCCGCCGCAGGCGGCGTTGTTGGATACGCACGAACACGGAATGACGCTTAACCTTCGATAGTCTCGAGGATAGGGATGCCACACGTCCGGCACCAGCCGGTAGAATGGCATACGTCGCCCAAGTATGGGCCGCATACGGTGCACAACAACTTAGGTTGCGATACTCGATGTAGTGCTTTCTGCACGTTACAGCGTAAGCGATAGTTGGATTTATACACTTCTACTAATTGTGTATAAAATGAGAATTGCCTCGCACTTTCAATTCTCATTTGTTAAACACATACATTCACGTATGAATTCAAAACTCGTTTAGTCGCTTCTTAGAAGGTTCAACTAACTGTCCTGTGACCCTCATCTTAGCAGATACACGCACGTAGTTTGCTACGGTTTCTCCACGACGTTCTGCTTCTGCTTGTAGCAGTAAGAATAACTCGTGGTCTACACGCACACCTATGGTATGGGTCTTCCGAGAGTTGCCCTCTGCCATACCCTGTCATTCTTCGTATTGGTTATGAGGCTACCGCTATGATTAACTTTGTTTAACAAATGTTCTCAAACGTATTCGTTTTCGAGCACTCCTTCATATACTACAATACCTACCCGGAACCAGCCCACACAATTGGGCCACTAAAAAACAGGAGATGAAAAAAAATGGAACTACGACCATACTACGACAGACCAACTGCGGTAATCAGTGATTACCTTGCACGAATAGACCAAAAAGTGCGGGCTAACTACCCACACTGGGGTTACGAAAACAAAGGTGTTTGGCCAAAAGGCGAATACGGAAAAGGTATTCTACGGGCTGACCAATTTTCCCTATTGGGAACATTTGGACAGTGGCTTATCCCTTCCTCTGGAGCAAACGGCAACTCAACAACAATTGCTGTTGATTCCTTCGGATGGGCACAAAGAACACTTGACTTCAAAACTCTGGAAGAATTCTACTACCTATTGATGGGAATTCAATACCCAGTTACCCCTCTTTTGATTACAGAGCACCAATGGCGGATTTCCGGTATTGAGACCCCTGTTATCGACCAACAAATCTTCGAGGTCCTTGAAGAACCATTTGTATGGTATGAAGAGCCTATCGTTATCGAACCAGAGAAGACTGTCGTCTGTGCTCACCGGGTCGTTGGTGGACTTTCCAACTTCGGAAACGGAACCATCGCTGGTGGAGAAAAGTGGCGTATCATCGGTTCAGTGGTTGGACAACACCACGAATTGATTCAGCAACGGCAATCCATCGGAGAATTGTCCTGAGCACCTTTGGTGACTCTTTTAGGAGGTATCAAATATGGGAGCAATAGGAGGGCTTGATGTCGCTTACGGCGCATCAGCGCAAATTATTCAAACCAATGTTCTGTTGGTAGATAACACAGGAGAAACAGCCACAGACGTCAACCCAGACGACATGGCGAACTTCTTGTCACTATTCAACCGGACAATGTCTCAACAAGCACGTGGACGCTCGGTCCTTGAGTGTGATTACATCGCCGCCGCTGTCGGTCCAACCGGTAGCGCAGGACAAACATCACACCGCTCAGTTCTCGAAGCAAACATTTCAGCAATCACCGAAATCCCTGTTGCGGGAGCCGGCTCCGGAGACGGAAACGGAATGGCTGGTGTAACCCCTGTCTCAATCATCGCTTGCGGTGCTATTGAGATGGTTGCCGGTTCTGGTGCTACGGCTAACACCTTCACAGGTGCAACCGCTGGAGACTTGCTTGGTGGAACAGGTGGATACGTATCACAACTGAACGGA
>Ga0115012_10001931_pt1 | contig 12009 bp, 9 predicted proteins | sample TroAtlMetagenome_FD_88706 | JGI IMG/M metagenome (GOLD analysis project Ga0115012, IMG submission 88706) | Marine eukaryotic phytoplankton communities from Atlantic Ocean - Tropical Atlantic ANT10 Metagenome | ecosystem: Environmental > Aquatic > Marine > Oceanic | place: Tropical Atlantic Ocean...
AATCCGGCGACTTGTCGGCGTTATGGAACGACACCCAGGACCGGGACTACGCCAGCTTTTTGATGGGCCGGACCGGTCGGCGGTTGTACGAAGGCACCTTGTTTGGGTACCGGGCGGCCAAGACCGATGGCGAAAACGGCGAAATGCTGAAGTACATTTGGAACCCCGATGCCAAGCAGTCGTGGTTGTACGATTTGGCGATGGACCCGGACGAAGCCGTCGACATGTCGTTGTCCCAAGCTTCCGTGGTGCAAGCGATGGAGCGCCAGGTCCGCAAGGAATTGGGCACCGCAGCACCGGAAGGGGCGGGGGCAACGGAATCGGAAACCGAGGCCCTCAAAGCGCTTGGGTACCTCGAGTAGCGGACCAGTGAGTCAGTCGATCCGTTCGTTGAACTTCACGGTGACGGGAAAGAAGAGAACGCGGGCGTCAGCGGTGCCTTTCACCCGCACGCGCAGTTTCTTTCCGCCCATGGCGGCCAAGCCCACGCTCAAGGCTTGGGCCATGTTGAACTCGACGTGAATGGGAATTGTGGTGGCTTCTTTGCGGCCAATCCACATGCCGTCGTATTCCACGGTGTCGCTGGCGAACTCTTGGCCGGCCACCATGATGCTGTAGTCCAGTTCTTTCAGCTTGATGGGCAACCACCCGGTTCGCTGGGCGCTGACCTCCACATCGAAGGACCCGCCGGCGATGTTCATGTCGAAGTTCTCCACGGATTGGGGGCGAATCTGAACCGGGTCTTTGGCTTCGGCCGTGGACAAGGTCGCGGCCAACAGGAGCATGGGGGTCATGATGCGATCACTCCTCGGGTACGAATCGCGTGGCTCAGGTGCAGTTCTTCTGCGCCGCTCAAGCTGACGTCGAGGAAGTCGGATTCATTCAAGCCTTCCCAACAGTCCCATTTTCCGGCCAGCGGATCGGACTGCACACCGAGCAGCAGGTAGGGGACAGCCAGGGCGTAATCCCGCAAGTGGCGCGGGTTCATGCTGCGTTTGAGCATCCGCTTTGCGAATCGTTTCCGCATGTAAAATCGGCGGTTGAAGTGCCGCTCGAACCGGTAGATGTCTTCGGCGCTGATTTGGGGTTGATTGACCAGCACACGGGCTTGGCCGTAGTCGTCCCATGACGCGGCGGTCAACCAGCCTTTCTCGGCCGCTTCTTTGTACATCGCGGTGCCCGGGTAGGGGGTCGAGATGAAGAGTTGGACAAAGTCGAAGTCGAGCTTCAGGGCCATGTCGAGGCTCTCTTGCATGGTGGCCCAGGTTTCATCCAGGCTCCCGATGATGAAGCTGGCGCGGACTTCGATGCCGTGGCGGTGGGCGATGTCGACCGCCTTGCGGTACCGCTCGTAGTCGATGGATTTGCCGATGCGTTTCGCGATTGTTGGCGAACCGGTTTCCACCCCGACCAAGACCTGATGGCAGCCCGCGGCTTTCATGGCCGCAGCGATTTTGTCGGAAAAGCAGTCGCCCCGAATGAAGCCAATCCAGCTCACATCGAGTTGTTCGGCTTCCAGCAGCGCGCAAAACTCGAGCACGGTTTTCTTCATGACGGTGAAGGTGTCGTCGTAAAACTGGAACTGCCGGATGCCGTAGTGGTCGTACAAGTGTTTGACCTGCGCCACCATGCTGGCGGGGCTGCGGCTGCGCAGTGTGGTCTTGGCGGAGTTGCAGAAGGTGCACTTGCCCGGGCAGCCGCGGGTCATCAAGAGGTTGATGGCCGGCAGTTGCCGGTAGGTGGTCGCTCCGGGGTAGTACTTGCCGAAGTCGACCATGTGGTACGCCGGCATCGGGTAGGCATCGAGGTCCATTTGAACCGGGCGGGCATCGTTGTGCACCACACGGTCTTGGACCCGGTACGAAGCGCCCGGGATCGATTCGGGCGCCCACCCTTCGACCACTTCCACCGCAGCGTGTTCGCCATCGCCCCGGATGACCAAGTCGATGGCGGAGTTCTGCAGCATGCGTTCCGGCATCGCTTCAGCGTGCACGCCACCGGCCACCACCGTGCAGTCGGGGACTTCTTCTTTGGCGATGCGCGCGATCAGGTGAGCGGCCAGAACTTGGCTGGTCAGCACCGAAAGGCCAACCACCCGGGGCCGATGCTTGCGCATCAGCGCTCGGATTTCGTGGTCGTCGAGTTGTTCGGCGTGCGCATCGCAGACCACCACAGAATGGCCATTGGCCTCCACGTTGGCGGCGATGGACAAGACCCCCAAGGGCGGGAGCGTACTGATCAAGCGCGCGCGCCCCTTGGCTGCGGGCCAAGGGGGATAAATGAGCAGCAAGTCGATGCGGTCACTCATGGTGCCCCAAGGTAGCACGCCCACAGCGGTCCCTCAGGGTTAAGCTCGGTCCACGATGAACCGTTCCAGCAGAACAACATGGGCATTCGGTGCCGCGGGCGCACTGGTTGCGGTCGCCGCGGCGTCCAAGGTTCGTGCGGCGTGGGACTACGCGGCGGCGTCCGATCCGGCATCGGCTTCCGATTCATTGCCCTTGTATTTGGGCGCCAAAGCGGTCGCCCAAGGCCTGGATCCGACGGATACGGCCTCTCTTGAGGCGGTGTATGCGGCGGCCGAATTGAACGTGACCAAGGCGATATTCAGCGTGTTGTACCCGCCGAGCTTGCATGTGTTGCTGCAGCCATTGGCTGAACTGAGTCACTACGGGTTTTTGTTTTATTGGCGGCTGTTGTTGTTGGGGACGCTCGTCATTGGGCTTGGGTGCGCGGGCACGGTTGGCCTGGATCGAAAACGGGCACCGCTCGGCGCTGCCCTCGCAATCTTCGGTGCATTTGCCTTGTTCCCGCTGTTCGTCGACGTGCAGTTGGGCCTGGGTCAACCCAACCTCATCATCGTGGGGTTGTTTGGTTTGGCCATGGGGGCTGTGGCCCGCGGATGGGCGGTGCTGGGCGGACTCGCTGCGCTCATCGGTGCGGCGATAAAACTGGTGCCTGCGATTGCGTTTTGGCCCTTGTTTTGGGGCCGCCGATGGCGCGCAGTGGGGGTGGCCACGGTTGCGGGTTTGGTGCTCGCGGGCTGGACACTTGCGCACGTTCCCTTCGATCGAGTGATCGACAACTTGGCCTCCACGCTCGCGTTTCAGCGCACGGTGGAACCCCACTGGTTGCACGATCCTTCCTTGCCGGATTGGGGCCGTTTCGTCGGCTTTTTGCGGCGTCCGGCGTTGCTGGTGCTGTCGTTGGCGCTCACGGCCGGTGCGGTGTGGGCCAACCGGTTTGATGCAGGCGCACGGGGCGAGGCCAGTGCCGTGGGCATCGGGTTGTTGGCCACCGCATTGGCGGCGGACTCGGCGGGCGTGGGTGCGTATTACGCCACCATGGCGATGCCCGGAATGGCCGTATTGATTTCTTGGCCGTTGTCTTCCCGTGCTTCGCGCACAGCGTGGCTCGGAGTCCCGGCGGCAGGCTTGGTGGTCTGGCTCACAAACGGCGGTCTGATTTACAGCACGCCGGATGTGGAGCTGAAATTGGTGGTGGCGTGCACTGGAATGTGGAGCGTCATCGCTTGGCGGATGGTTCAGTTGTCGCGTCCGTGGTCCATGGGGGGGCGTGGCCTTGCGGCCGGGTTGGTTGTTCTTGCGCTGGTTCACGCCAGTGTTTGGACCTGGCGACCCCCATTCCGGGGACACAAGGCATTGCCGGATGCTTCGCCCGGTTCGTTGACCACGCCGAATGCACCGCCGGTGGCGCCCATGCCGCACGATGGAACCCCCCGGTGATGCCGGACTGTGCTACACCTGCATTCACGGTAGGTGTTGCTATGCTGGTGCCGGTCCCGGTCTTCAAAATCGGAGAGGTGCGCTGAAGAGCGTTGCCTGGTGGGTTCGATTCCCATCACTTACCGCCATTCTCGTTCTTCGTTCGCACCGGGCGGGCTTTGCGTTGCCCCCGGAGGGGCCCTGTGTCAGAGTGGGGCATGCGAACTGCACTGTTTTTGCTCGGTATGTGTGTGTCTCCCCCGGCTTCTGCGGAGGCGACCACGGTCCAGTTTTTGACTGAGTACGAGTCGGCCTCGGAAGACGGTCAGCGGTATTTGGAGTCCTTTTTGAAGGGCGTGGTGGCGGCCTACATGTGGACCAACATCACCCTGAAGTCGGAGGGTGAACCGCAACTGTTTTGTTTGAATGCCTACGGGGGGCAGCAGTTGGAAGACCCGATTCAGGTGCTTCGCTTTGCCGCAAAGAACCAGCCGCAGACGCGGATCTTGCCGGTTGGTATGGCGATGCTTTTTACCTTGAAACGGCGTTGGCCGTGCGCCAAGCCGGAGCCAAAGTCCGGGGATCCTTCGGACCCATTGGATTTGATGCCTCCGCAAACCGAATGATCCGGTTACGGGAGGAACAATCACCGGAGGAACGATGCGTCGTTTGATCACTGTTGCAGCGCTGGCCACCATGGCCATGGGATGTCCCGAACCGATTGAAGGCCCCATGGGTGCTGTTCAAGGCACGAACCCACCTCCGCCGAACGAAGCGCCCATGGGTGCGAGTCCGGGCGCGGCCCCTTCCGGCGCATTGCCGCCTCCCAACGTGGGCACCTCCGACAAAATGGCGGTGCCTCCGGGTGCACCCGGCGTGCCGGCCGATCAGCTTCAGCGCGCGATTGGCGCCCTCAACGAGGACGCTCTTTCCGTCAAGCAATCGATCTTGGACTACGTCGAGAAGAACGGAACCAACGGCGCGCTCACCTTTGACGACGGTCAGGGTGGCACGGTGGCCGGACAATACGTTCGCACTCACGACCCGGTTCGATACAAAGAAGGCAAGGGCTACATCGCGTTGAGCGACTTCCAAGTCCCCGGCGCCGCCGCGGAAGCCTTTTACCAGTTGGCCTTCTGGGTCAAGAAAGACGGCGACAAAGTCCAGGTGTTTGAAGTGGACCTTCAGGCATTCCCGGCGCAACGGAATGGCGAATGGGTTCGCCTTGAGTTGTTCACTGTCAACGACACATTTGCCAAGCCGCTCCAATAAGTGAAGTCGGTTTGATGAGCGGTCCGCCCCGATAGGGTCGGGCCGTTTTTGTGTAATGGCTCACCACCCCATCATCTCGGTGTTCACCATGAAAGTTCGTTCCCTTGTTTTGCTGGCACTTGCCGGATTTTCGCCTGCGGTCTTCGCAGAAGAAGCCCCCTCCATTGAGTCACTTACGGCGGAACTCGAAGCGCTGACTTCCAAGATTGACCGGGTGGATGGTCGGCTTGTTTCCGCCCAAGCGAAGGGCCACATTTTTGACCATGTGCTGATGCAAGCTGCGGTGTTGGTCGACCCATATGAAAACGTCGAGGCACGCCAAGCGGCGGCGGTTTGGCTTTCGGAACTGCCCGGCGTGAACCCCCTGGAGTTTCTCGATTCAAGCTTGGTGGAAGGCCGGCGGGAAGCGCCATTGCAGAGCGGTGAGGCGCTGGGCGTTTTGGTGCACCAGAAGTCTTTTGGGTTTGTGGCTTCGGCCGCCCGGGACCGTAATCCGCAGTTGCGAAAGACCGTCATTGCCGTTGCCCCCACGTGGGGCGATGACGCAGTGCGCTTGCTGCAAGAACGCGCAACACGCGAGGTCTTGCAGCAAAACTTGCAGCGGCTTGCGTTGGACGGGTTGGCCAGCATTGGCAGTACGGCGGCGGCCGATGCGCTGTATGCGATTGCCTCGGACACCCACCTCAATGAAGAGGCCACTGAGCGCGCACGCTCGCTATTGACCGAACACTTTGCGGCCTATTTGCTCGAAAAAGGAGGGCTACCGGGCCGCAACAGCGATTCGATTGGCCAAGGCGCCGTTGTCGCGGGTTCTGGAGTTGTGGGGGGAGTCTTGCTCTCTTCGGTGGGCGTCTGGGGTCAGTCGGACATGGGCGTGGGTGTGGGGCTGCTTGGCGGCACCGCGATCGGTGTGGGTGGGGGCTATCTGTACACCCGCGACCGTTCGGTCTCCCGGGGCCAAGGGTTGCGGTATGCATCGAATGTCGCCTGGGGTCTCGCCGGTTCGCAAATGGTGAACGCATCGATGAGCGTCGACGAGGAGAACTTGGAAGCACTCGTTCGAACCGTTGGCGTCAGCACCGGGGCTTGGCTTGGGTACCGGGCCATGGAAAACGATCCGGCGTGGGGCGATGTTCTGGAAACAAACGCAGCCGGGTTTCTGGGTGCCACGACGGTCTTATCGATCCACAGTCTATCCATTGCCGCGCGGGACTCGATTCATGAAGAATCCAACGAAATGCTCACCGAGGATGCCCGCCAACAGTTGTCAGAGGGTGTGTACCTTCGCCGGGATCGGGAAATTGGATTGACCCTTCTTGCGGGGAGCGCGGTTGGGCTGGGTGCCGGCACGGCATTGCAGGGCACATGGGAGCCCGAGTCCGCCGACTTGGGCGCTTCGGTGCTGGGGGCATTTGTCGTGAGCGATGCGTTCGGCGTTGCCGAGAAATTCGAGCCCTTTGATGCTCATTTTTACGAAGGAGAGTGGCGCACTGTGGGCAGCAATCTTGGCCTCATTGGCGGCCTCACTGCGGCTCACCACCTGGATTCGGACTGGAATATGGTGGGTCTTTCTGCGGGCTATTCGGTGATCGGAAAGGTCGCGGGCAATGGGCTTGGAGAGTTGTTGCGCTTGGAAGAACGGGCGTTTGTGAGCACTCCACTCAGCTTGGCGGGGACGATTGGCGGCGCGGTCGCGGCGGGTTCTCTGCGCCCCGGCCATGACGATTTGGCCGCGGTGTCGCTGGGGACGGCAGTGGTCACCGCCAATGTTGGTGTGTTGAACGAAAAACTCCTCGCCATGAATGCCGTGAAGGCTCCGACTGCGGACGGTTCAACCTTGCTGGTCGGTGCGGCCACGGCCGGTGGACTGTTGGCGGCCAGCAATGGCTTCCAGATCGACCCCGACCGCTCCTTGTTTGTGACGACAGGGGCCGGGTGGGGCGTCTACTACGGTTCGCTCGCTCAGGTGATGATTCCGGGAGAGCTTGAATTTGAAGACGCGGCTTTGATCACGGTTGGGGTCATGGACCTTGGCATTGGCGCGGCCGCTTACCTCACATCCGATGCGGGGGGAGTGGACCCCCGCGACACGTTCGTGCCCCAGTTGATCGGGGTCGCCGGCGGTACATTGGGCGCACTGGGCGTCATGCTCGCAAACGCATCCCCGGAAGCCATCGCCGCGGGCGCATTGCTCGGCAGTACGGCGGGATTGGCCGGTGGAGCGATGGCGGCGCCCAAGCTCAAGCGCAAGCAGAAGCCGCGCACCACAGCGTCGTTGGGCATCGATGCTCCGGGAGTGTGGAGCTTTCTGGCGTTGCCCTCGGTCAACGCCGATGGAAGCCTGGGCGGCAACGTCCAGTTGAACGTGACTGGGCTGTAGTTGGGCCTCGGGTCAAGATTGATCTGGCCCCGGAGCGGGCGGCTCAGTAGGCTTGTCAGATGCAAACCACGCCATTTTACCCGCGCACCAGTGCGCTGTGCACCAGCTTCGCTTGGAAAGAGTGGGCTGGGTACGCCGCCGTCTGCCATTACACGCCCCATTCAGAAGCCGAAGTCTTTGCCGTGCGCAGCACAGCGGGCTTGTTGGATGTGTCGCCGCTGTTCAAGTACGATGTCCGAGGCCCCGATGCGGGGGCATTTTTGGCCCGGATTTGGACCCGAGACATCAGCACGATCGGCGTGGGTCGAGTGGTTTACAGCGCGATGTGCGATGAGCAAGGTTGGCTTCTGGACGACGGCACCATCGCTCGGCTGGGCCCCGACCATTACCGTTGCACGTCGAGCGAGCCGTGGTTTTCGTGGTTTTTGAAACACAGCCGTGGCTTCGATGTGGAGATCACCGAGACCACGGATGAGATTTGCGGGCTCGCTTTGCAGGGGCCCCGATCCCGCGCAATCCTGAAAGGCATCACCGAGTTCGACATGGACCGGATGCGGTTTTTTCGTGTGCGCAAAACCCTTGTCGGAGGCGTTCCCGCTTGGGTGCAACGCACGGGGTACACGGGCGATCTCGGCTACGAAATTTTCTGCGAAAACGAGCATGCCCTGGCCTTGTACGACGCCATCATGGCGGCGGGCGAACCCCACGGCTTGGTTCCGATGGGGCTCGATGCCTTGGATGTGGCTCGGATTGAAGCGGGCTTTGTGCTGCAAGGCGTGGATTACATCACGGCCAAAGACTGCCTCATCGATGGCCTCAAGTCGACGCCGGACGATGCCGGTCTCGGCTGGACGGTGGACCTCGAACGGGAGCCATTCATCGGTTCTGCCGCGATTCGAGCCGAGCGCGAACGCGGCCCCGCCTGGGATTTGGTGGGCTTGGAAATCGATTGGGAAGCGCTCGATGAGTTGTACAACGCGGCCGGAATTCCACCGCATTTGGCGCCCGAAGCGTGCCGGTTGAGCGTCCCCGTGTACGACGCCCAGGGCCAACAGGTGGGCCAAGCGACCTCCACGACATGGTCGCCCACCTGCAAACGCTATTTGGCCTTGGCCCAGGTGCGCCGACCGCACCACCGCATCGGAACCGAGTTGCGCATCGAGCACACGCCGTTGTTTGAGCGCCAAACGCTGCCCGCAACGGTGGTGGAAAAGCCGTTCTTTGATCCGCCGCGCAAGCGCGAAACCCCCGGTGCGGCAAAGCCGCAAACGCCGGCCCCAGAGGTGCAATCATGAGCCAGAAGTACGATGCCATCATTGTTGGCGGCGGTCACAACGGCTTGGTCTGCGCCGCGTATTTGGCCAAAGCCGGGCGCAAAGTATTGGTGCTTGAAAAGCGCCACGTATTGGGCGGTGCAGCCTGCAGCGAAGAGGTCTACCCAGGCTTTACGTTCAGCGTGTGTTCTTACGTTGTGAGCTTGTTGCGGCCTCAAATCATTCGCGACCTGAAACTCGCTCAGTTTGGCTTGCACGTGTTGCCGTTGGAGTCGACGTTTTCGCCGTACCCCGATGGGCGTTCTTTGATGCGGTCTGCGGATCCGGCAGCGACCCGTCGGGAGATCGCAGCGTTCTCGCCGCGCGATGCGGATGTCTACCCGCTGTTTGGCAAGGCAATGGGCCAGTTGGCCCGGTTTGCCAAGCCCATCATCGACGAGCGCGCACCCGACCCCTCTTCGTACCGACCCCGGGAACTGATGCAGTTGCTCAAAATGGGCAAGCAGTTCCGGGATTTGGGCGATGACTTGGGGTTGCTTCAATACAAACTCACCACCATGTCGGCCGTGGACTTTTTGGCGGAGTGGTTTGAGACCGACGAGTTGATTGCTCCCATGTCGTGTTCGGGCATCATTGGCACGATGCTGGGTGTGAAGTCCCCGGGCACGGCCTACGTGCTGCTTCACCACTACATGGGCGAAATCGACGGCGCGTCCCGTTCGTGGGGTTTTGCCCGCGGAGGAACGGGAGCGATCAGCATGGCGATAGCCCGTTCGGCCGAACACTTTGGGGCGGAAATTCGCACCAATGCGGGCGTCTCTCAAATCAAGGTCAAGGGCGGCGAAGCCAAGGGCGTGGTGTTGGAGGACGGCAGCGAGATCGATGCGCGCATCGTGATCAGTGGTGCGGAACCCCGACTGACCTTTTTGGGTTTGGTGGGCGAAAGCGAATTGCCCAACGATTTCGTCACCCAGCTCAAGCGGTACAAGCTGCGCGGCAGTTCCGGCAAGGTCAACCTGGCCCTCGACCGGTTCCCAGACTTCAAGTCTCGACCGGGCATTGGCATGCACGTTCGGGGGGACATTTCGATCGCGCCCAACACCGACTATTTGGAGCGGGCGTACGACGACGCGAAGTACGGCGACTTCTCCAAGAAACCGTTCATGAACATTGTGTTCCCGAGCGTGCTCGACCCGGACATGGCGCCCGATGGCAAGCACGTGATGAGCATTTTTGTTCAGTACGCGCCGTACCACCTGAAAGAAGGGCCTTCGCACTGGCCCGAAAAACGGGAAGCATTCGGCGATGCTGTCATCGACACATTGGCCGAATACTGCCCAACACTCAAAGACAGCATTCTGCATCGGCAGGTTCTGACGCCTTGGGACTTGGAACAAGAATTTGGTCTCACCGAAGGCAATATTTTCCACGGTGAACTCAGTCTGGAGCAGTTGCTCTTCCAGCGTCCCGCCAGCGGTTGGGCCCAGTACAAGACCCCCATCCGCAAACTGTGGTTGTGCGGGTCGGGTGCACACCCCGGAGGCGGGGTCATGGGGGCGCCCGGCCAGTTGGCTGCACGAGAGATTCTGATGGGAGGAGCCTGCTGATGGGAACCGCACTGGTCATAGGCGGAGGTCCGAACGGACTGGCAGCCGCCATTACGCTCGCAAGTCGGGGCCACAGCGTGACTGTGGTTGAAGCACGAGAAGCCGTTGGCTGTCGGGCTGATTTGCTCGGCGACACGCGCACGGTTCAGCCGTGGGCCGTGGAATCGATGGGGTTGGATGTTGAATGGGAGTCGAGCCCGCCGTGGCTTCGTGTGGGCCCAGATGGTGTCCAACCCGACGACGAAGCGGCCGAAGGCGTTGCGGCTTGGCGGACCGAAGTGGCCCGGTTTGCGACGGTCGTTCGCAGCCTCAGTGCCGCCCCTCCACCGAACATTCAAAGCGACGCATCCTTGTCCGCGCTCATGGGGCCCGCCTTCGCGATGTTGAAGTTGGGCCGGTCAGCGGGGCTGGAGTTGGCTCGCGTTGGCCCGTTGTGCGCCGAAGACTGGCTCGACGAGTGGGGCATCGCCCGTGACGTGCAAGCCGGGCTCATTGCTCCGGCGTTGATTGGAACCTGGATGGGGCCGCGTTCCCCCACCAGTGCCCTCGCGGTGCTGTTTCATCACGCCTTGTCGGGTGACAGCATTCAGGGAGGCATGGCCGCGTTGTTGGCCGCCTTGGTCAAGCGCGCCAAAGGCGCTGGCGTGACCGTACGCACTTCGGCTCGGGTGTGCCGCATTGCCGTGTCCGATGGCCGTGCGACGGGTGTTGTGTTGGACGACGACAGCGCGATCCATGCGGACATTGTGCTCAGCACGGTGGGCCCCAAACGAACATTGTTGCGCCTGGTTGCCCCGCGTGACTTGCCCATGGGCGGAGAACAAACCGTTCGGACGGTTCGCACGCGCGGGATCGTTGCTGTGTGGAAGGCGCGGGTGTCCGAGCCCGCGTTTGGTGGCAGCCGGTGCGCCGTGATTGGGGCCGACACGGTGGTGCTTGAGCGGTCGTTCGACGACGCCAAGCACCGGCGGGCCCCGCAACGGCCCACGTTGTTGGTTCATCAAGAAGCCGGACGGCTGCTCGTGCACGTGTACGGTGCTGCGCATGATTTGGACGGCGGTTGGACCGACGCGGCGAAAGTCGCGCTGCAGAAAACCCTGGAAACGGTCTTGGCGGAACACATGGATGTGGCCACCATCACCGACGCAGAGTTGTGGACTCCAGCGGATCTCGAGTCGGAGTATGACCTCGAAGGCGGTCATTTGTTCCACGGCGAGTTTGCTCTGGACCAGTTTTTGAGTTTCCGGCCGCATCCTTCATTGAGCGGGTACACGACGGGGATTCAGGGGTTGCTTTTGGGGGGGGCTGGAATGCACCCGGCCGGCGGCTTTACCTTGTGCCAAGGAATTTTGGCCGCCCGGCAGGCATAGAAAAACACAGGTGTGATGCACCGTTCTGGAGCTTTGGTTGCGCAGAGACGGACTGCTGGCGCGGCATGCTTCTGTAATGAGCATCAAATCCGCGGTACCCTGGGACCAACCAGGAGACCCGCTGATGAAATCGCTTCTTTTTCTACTCGCGATTGGCTGCACCAAAGACAACGACGACAGCCTCGACTCGGGCTCCGTCGCCGTTGACAGTCCGGCCGAAGACACGGCTGATCCGGCCGAGGAAGAAGAGCCGATTGTTTTGAACGGATTGTTCAGCGCGGGATTCGCGATTGGTGCGGTTCCGGGTTTGATTGTGCCGCTGCAGTTGGAAGTGGCGATGAGCGCCGATGACGAGGGCAATCGAACCATCGACTCCATCGA
>Ga0115012_10001933_pt1 | contig 12005 bp, 14 predicted proteins | sample TroAtlMetagenome_FD_88706 | JGI IMG/M metagenome (GOLD analysis project Ga0115012, IMG submission 88706) | Marine eukaryotic phytoplankton communities from Atlantic Ocean - Tropical Atlantic ANT10 Metagenome | ecosystem: Environmental > Aquatic > Marine > Oceanic | place: Tropical Atlantic...
GCATATGTTTATTCTACCAGCAGTCTACAGAGTGCTGAAGAAAACAGATAAGTGGAAAGAGTTTGATTGCTCTGATAAAATTGTATCATGTGGTGCAGATATTGTACCTGAAGGAATCAAAGAAGATGTTCTCTCAAAAGGTGCCATAAAGTTTCACCACTTGTATGGCTCAACAGAAGTTCCACCTGCCATATCCAACTCAGAGGATGAGAGAAGGATAGGACAAAATTTATCACCACTGATTGACTACTACGTTGAAGACAGTGAGTTGTTTATCAAGTGGAAATCACAGGCAAATTTTTGGCAGTCTGGTGATTTAGTTGACGATGAGTTAAAGGTGACTGGTAGAAAGAAAAACATACTGGCATTAAACTGTTCACGCATTCAACCTGAGACTATTGAAAGGTATGTGCTGGATAACACAAATGTAAATCGTTGCATGTTGACAATCAAAAAAGACAAGGTATGGATGTACTTTGACGGAGATGAATACCCATCAACTGTCAGAGAAACAATACTAGAATGGTATAAAGACTCGCCTGTCAATGTCAGAAAAGTAAATAAGATAAAAGTCAACCCAATGAATAAACTAATTAGAACCGCAGAGTACGAAGGAGTTTCGTGAAATGAGTCTAGACGTAATAAAGGTTCAAACAGGTCTTCACATCAACATACTGAAGAAAGAGATAAACGAGATTCTTAAACCACCAACATCTGACAAACTACTGTTCAGACGTTTACAGTTAGTGGATGACTTGAAAGATAATGGTTGGCAAGACCCACTGGGAGGATACGACCATGATAACAGAAAGTCTGATGACGAACCACAAACCTCATTCTGTACTCATACGTATAAAGAATGTCGTGAGAGAAACTTCCTGAATCCAGACTGTGTCTGTGGTCTAAAGTGGGACATACCAGCTTTCCCTGAGATGGAATATACCAACAAGACACTCAAGAGGTTGGGAGCTAAAAAGTCAGCGGTCTCTATCATACCACCACTAACTATTATACCACTACACAAAGACCCTCTATGGAAACTACAGATTCCACTGGAAACAGATGAGGATACATTCTTTATGATAGGTAAAACAAAAAAGGATGTCAGGAATGTCAACCTTCACGCTGACGGAGCTTACTACTATCTTGATGTTAGACAATATCATGGAGTATGTAATATGTCGGACAAACCAAGAATACATATCATAGCCGATGTCGAGCGATCTTGAAATAAGACCAATGGGTCTTAACGACTATTATCAAATCAAAAAGTCAATTCGCAAAAGAGACAAACTTGCCTATGATAAAGAGTGGTTGAAGTTAGACCGAATGACAATGTGCTATTGTTTCTACTACAAACACGAACTGGTTATGTTTTCAGGTATCGATTATCTTGAAGATGAAATGAGGATACTTACACGAGGGACCACATTCAAGGGATGTCCTAAACCTTGGGGGCCTTCGAAGGAAGAAAGAACATTTCCAACTGTGATGGCGGGTGTATCAGTAAAGTATTCTAAATACATAGAACCAACTCGTAAAATTGTCATCACAATAAATAATGAAACGAGATTCGGTGAGGTGATGAGAAATGCTAAAAAACACGACTGGATGGTATACAGAGAAACAAAAGACATTTACAACGTACCTCAAGATGTTTATGACGTTGACGAAGAACACTGTCATAAGATGACTGAGAAGTGGTGTAACAAATACGGAATCAAATACGGAGAAGAAGATGTTTGGATGTGAATACACAACTCAAAACGTCCCTGCAAAATATCACGAGGGTTTCCCAGATAAGATAGTTGTTGGAAAAACAATACCAGAATTCGTAAAGGATGTAGGTTCAGAGGGTCCAACAGCAGAACCTATTGAATACACGAAAATTGATTTTTATAATATCATGAAACGCGGAGTATTGTCTGTCGGAAAGTATGAAGAAGTCCCACCAGTCATAACTCATAGTCTATATTTTTTCACTGAAACGGAGACTGAGTTACAAAACACAATAGATACGATTGGTGACCTAGAAAATGTGGATGACCATTTCAAAGGAACTGGAACCACATTGAGAAAGTTTCAAGTCTCCGAACCACTCATGAAAAGAATCTTGACGATGATGTTTGTAGGAAAGAAAACATCGTTAACCCCTGTCATCAAAAACATTCAAGATTTGGACTCACACTCATCATATTTAAATCCAGTATTTCCAACCGACACAATTGTCACCACCAAAGACTGTCCTTTTTATTGGAACGAATGTGCAGTGTGGGATATTATGAAACCAATTTGGAACGACCACCTTGCTAAATGGCCTACCCAATAGGGATATCAGACTTTACCAGACTACAGATAGAACTTACCTCATTTTGTAATGCAGCATGTCCTTCCTGTGAACGGGCAAAGTATGAAGTCTTACCAGAACACATCTACAAGAAATATCTCAACTCGATAGAGATATCCCTAGAAAAAATTAAAAAGTGGTTACCTCTCGATAAGATGACATCGTTGAGACACCTACATTTTTGTGGGAACATCGATGAACCAACTCTTCACTCTGACCTCTTTGGAGTATGTAAATACTTTGAGGAGAATACACCTGACCATGTCTGGATTCACATATCGACAAATGGTGGAACAAGAAATAAAGAGTTCTGGGAAGAGATGGCTAGTCTCAAAAGGACACTGATTGTTTTTGGAATAGATGGTTTAGAGGATACCAATCACATCTACAGAAAGAATGTCAGGTGGAGAAAACTACAAGATAACTTTCGAACTTACATCAAGGCTGGTGGAGATGCGGCGTGGCAGTTCATCAAGTTCAAACACAATCTCCACCAAATAGAAGAATGTAGAAAACTTTCAGTCGATGAAAGTTTCGTGTCATTTAACACTGTAGACTCAACTCGTGAAAACTTTGAGGTGGAAGCGGTCGAGACAAAAATAGAGACCAACTCTTGTGTGAGGTGTAAAGCAACTTACGACAACTACGAACTCGAAAAGTCTTTCTTTATTGATGTCAGAGGAAACGTCTGGCCTTGTTGTTGGATGGGAACAAAGGATGTCATAGAATATGAGTTCGTTCCAAAGGTTGGATATAAGTTTGGTCACTTCCTGAGTCACAACCTTAACTACGAAAAGTTTGAAGACATCATAAGTGGTGATATGTTCTCATATCTATATGACCATCAAAAGGACTTTGACGTTTGTAACCAACATTGTAAAGAAAACATCTCTGATGTATTTACTTGGGACATACAGAAACAATGGAAGAACAAAAGACTTGCAATAGATTGAATGGGTATCTTGACCTGACAGCTCCAGATGGTCGTGTCACACCATGTTGCCTTCTCGATATCAAAGATGGGTGGAAGTCAAACATCTACGATGGTGTGAACTTCGATGACTGGAATGGCAACTTGAGAAAAGGTTGTTGGCCATGTACTGACAATGAGAAGAATGGTCATGAGTCAATGAGACAGACCGCTATCAAGAACGGAATGCAAATCTCATTGTCGTTCACTTGTAACTTCATGTGTCGTATCTGCAAACCTTCACTATCAACTCGCTGGGAGAAAATGATAGAAGGGGAAAACTTTGAGAAGTTTGACAAGGACCATTACTATACTGACCCAAGAAGGAAACAGTTTGTAGAACAACAAAAGAGGTTTCTCAATATGGTAGACCTTGATAGAATGGAGGAGGTTTATATTGTCGGAGGGGAACCATTCTTTACCAAAAGATTACCAGAATTTCTAGACAAACTTCCAAGGAGTTGCTCCTTGAAGTTTAACACCAATGGTTCCATTTTTCCTTCGGATGCAATCGTCAGTAAACTCAAAGAGTTCAAGAGTGTCAGAATGTTGGTCAGTATTGATGCAATAGGAGACCTCGCAGAATGTATTCGATATGGAACTGTCTGGAAAGATGTTGACGAAAACATTCAACGACATATTGATACATGGGATGAGACTTGGATATACTCAACCATCTCGGCTCTGAATGTGAATAGGATGGAAGAGGTCTATGACTACGCAGGTGAGCGTAGTAGAATGAACCCAGTGCATTATCCAAACTTTTTAAGACCAGAACAAATACCAATAGGATACAGGAAGAACTGGGGTATCTCATCTCTTCGTGGTATGGGAGACTTCAACAATATTATTTGGAGTGAAACACCTGTCAAGTCTGAGTCATCTACTTTACTTGACTTCATCAAAACTTGTGATAGAATACAAGGTAAATATTTTCGTGATGTGAACCCAGAAATATGGAACATCTTACTATAATAGGTGACAGTTACGCTGACCCCCGATATAAGTGGAGGGAAGAACAGTGGATGTGGATGTTACCTTATGAGGTTGAAGTCATCGCTGAGTCTGGTGTCGGACCAAGATGGCAACTAGAACACCTCTTTGGTAGAGAGGGTGAGTTTCTTCTCTTTCTACTCGCAGACCATAACCGACTACACTTACCCTGTGTAGAAGCGTGGGATGATGGAGTGACCACCGCGGTCGAGGCTATGAATGTCTATCATTATGGTAGAATGCATCCAATCAAGAAACAGATATGTGATGTCCATTATGCCTACCACGAGACAGGTATCAAGGACATACAGGCTGATATGTATGCTCAGTATATACTCGCCTCAAAGTTCAAACGTATTTTGGTATGGCCCTGTGCTGATGTTATAAATAGAGAGAGGATAAACATTCCACTGACTGGGCATGTGGTAGAAAAACCTCTTTGTCAAATATCTGATTTGGAACAATCGTCAAACCACTTTTCTTCGGCAAACCACGAAATATTTGCAAAACAGATAACTCGATACTTTGATTATTGTATTGCTCCTGACCCAGAGGAGCTTATCACAAACGTGACCTTCGGTAACTTCATCTATGATAATTAGCGACAACTCAAAACGTTTCCAAGTTATTTGGGACTTGGGGAGGAGATGCACTTATGCATGCACCTATTGTCCTCCGCACCGAAATAATAAATGGTCGCCTAAGTCTAGTTTTGCTAGTCTGGAACGAACATTGGAAGGAATACACGATTACATTGGGTTGATAGAATCCTTCAGAGACTTGGACCACAAGTATATGAGGAAACTCTCCTTCACGGGCGGAGAACCCACGATACACGATGACCTATGGCCTTTTCTTGAGATGGTCGCCGAAAAATACCCTGAGTATTCAAGAGGGATAACTACCAATGGTTATTTCGGCGACAACATCCTACAGAAGATGAAAGACCTCACAACTGGTGGGACCATCTCCTACCATCCAGAAGCCACACCCGAACAAAAGAAACGAGTCGTAGAAAATATCTTCGAACTCAAGGACAAGTATTTCGTCAATGTGATGTTTCACAAGGACTACTTTGACGAATGTAAACTCCTATCCGAAAGACTGAAGAATGAAGGAGTTAACTTTTCGGTTCGTCCCATTGGAGATGATGGAGATGACCAAACCTCAATAGACAAAGGATACACTCATGTTTATACGGACACTCAACAGCAATACTTTAACAGCGTATTTGGGAGAGAAGAATCCCTGGCGTTGGGAAGAGGATGCTGTGGCAAGAGAAAATTTAGCTTGGATGGTCACGTTAGTAGCAGGGTTGACAATACAAACTTTTTTGGGTACTCCTGTTTCAATCATTTTTATTTTCTGTACATCAATTCTGAACTTGACCGCGTTTGGACCCACCAGACGTGCGGAGTCAACTGGATGGATGGAACAGTTAAACCACTTGGCACTGCCAGTTCCTTTGGAGAGGTCGTGGATGAACTCAGCGATCTGGTGTTCAGAAGAAGACTACCGATTGTAAAATGTCCAAAGACCTATTGTGGTTGTGGAATGTGTACAGATAAGACGAACAGAGGAGTTGAACCATTCATGACGAAATGGATAGAAGGAATGCAACCACACTTTGTTCAGGGTCCACCCACCACAACAAACGTGAATACAGTAAGAGAAGAATTTGCAAAACTCGACACCATTCAGAATTGAACTAGAGATTTCCTCACTCTGTAACGCCCTCTGTTCTGGTTGTCAACGAACCATGATGGATAATAAGGGGCAAAAATATTACAAGGGTAATATCTCGCTAGAAAGTCTGGAAGGGTGGTTTGATGGAGTAGACCTCAAGGATGCTCGTATCAAACTGTGTGGAGTTCTGGGTGACCCGATGATAAACCCAGAATGTGCAGATATCGTTTCGTATCTGGTTTATGAGAAGAGAGTCCGATATATTGAGATGTCAACAAACGGAGGAACTCGACCTTTGTCTTTCTGGAAAGAACTTGCTGACATATCAAGTGCAAGTGACGGAACATTTGTCGTTCACTTCTCTCTTGATGGAGTGAAGACCAATGACTACAGAGAAGGTGTAAACGTAAAAAAGGTGTGGGAAAATTTTACCCACTACGTTGAGTCACAAGGTCATGCGATATGGCAGTTCATTCTATTTGACTATAACAAACATGAGGTCCAAGAAGCAAGAGAGATTGCTGAAATGATGGGTGTCAAGTTTTATGTTCGTAAGTCTTGGAGAAATACTGCTGACAAGTCACCCTTTAAGTTGACAGGAACAGACTTGGACCACTGGGATACGATAGAAGAAAAAACTCGTTCAGGGAACTACGAAAAAACAGACATCAAGTGTAGACATAAAGCTGAGAACGAACTCTTCATAACATCAAACGGACAACTGTGGCCTTGTTGTCATCTACATGATGAACAGGTCTCAGGCAAGACTGACATCCTCACTAAGGTCGGACTACACAACGATTTGACAACATCAAGTTTTCATGATATACTGTCTTCATCTTGGTATAAGAATCTCTTAGAAGAAAGTTGGGACAGAAACCACCCACTACACTTACCACGTTGTTATCTATCCTGCGGTGATAATGGAAAAAGACAAACCCAATTCCTCTAGATGTGCCGCTCCCTGGCGTCATATGGTCCAGAATCCTAATGGAGAGTTTCGTCCTTGTTGCATGTATTACTTTTCCCTTGACGGAGAATACAAAGACGTAGAAGAAGCCTTTCATTCATGGGAGATGGAAGAGATACGAAATAAAATGCGTCGTGGTGAGAAACTCAAGGGTTGTGAGAAATGTGACATCGATGAACGTCACAATGGAAAATATTGGCCTTCATATCGAAAACAATTCGGTGAATGGTATGGACAACCCGATGACCTAGAAATAAGGTCACTAGAAATATCTACGTCCAACATCTGTAACTTCAAATGTATGACTTGTAACGAAAGGTTCTCGTCTATGTTTGGACCCACAAATAAGAACGAACTTCCTGACCCATCCCTATACGAAAAACTAGACAGACTGAAACTTCTTGGTGGTGAACCATTTCTTGACCAGAAGAACAAGAAAATACTTTCACAGGTTCCACGTGAAAATATAGAACTGATGGTTGTATCCAATGGGTCAATCTTCCCAGACGATGAGACCATAAAGTATCTACAGGAGTTCAAAAAAACATCCATCAATATCAGTATGGACGGAATAGGTGAGGTTGCTGAGTTTGTTCGTCACGGAACCAAGTGGTCAAGAATAGAAAGAAACTTTAGGAGATGGGAACAACTTAGAGACCACCATAAGAAGTTCTTTGTCCAACCACATTTCGTATTTCATTCTATCAATGCTCCTTTCTTTGAAGAGTTTTACGAATGGGTAGGCACTCCTGTAGAAGATATCTCGTGGGATTTTCTTCTTGGACCAAAACATCTGAACATGCAGTATCTACCTGTAGATGTCAAAAAATACATCGTAGACCACAACCCAACGTTGGAAGATGCTCTATCTAAATACCTAGTTGAGTTTAAGTTCGATGGTTCAATATTCACCAAGTTAATGTCAACCTTGAAAAACTATCCAGCGAAATTAGATGAATATGTGGAATTCCTCTATGGTCGAGTGGCTCGACATTGAGGTTACTTCTTATTGTCCGTTGAAATGTCCAGGCTGTTTAAGACAACAACTTGGACACTATATCGAACCACATTTAAATAAGAAGAAGCTAGACCTAGACTTACTCAAACAACGCATCAACAAGGAAGACCTTCCTAACCTGAAGACAATAAATTTCTGTGGTTCCATAGACGAACCTATGACCCATCCTCAGATAGAGGAAATTGCCGAATGGGTTACATCGAACGGATGGTTTCTAAACATAAATACTTCTGGGTCAGTTCGAATGCCCAAGTTTTGGAGTAAGTTTGGTTCATTTCTCGGTTCTCACTCTCATAGTGTATTATTTGGCATTGATGGTTTACGCGACACCAGCGAACGATATAGAATCGGAAGTGACTGGAAACTCGTTAGGAACAATTTCCGTGCCTTCATCAGTTCAGGGGGGACTGCCGTATGGCAATTTATCGTCTTCGAATGGAATCAAGAAGAGATGGAGGACGCCAAAAGGATTAGCACTCAAGAAGGGTTCAGTGGGTTTCGGGTCATATGGTCGCATCGAGATAAAAGTGGGGAGGTGCGCAAGAGAGGTGATGCATTACAACAAGACACACTGTCAGGACTACCCACTAAATCCAGCGAGTCCATATTACGAATGGACCCCCTATCCTGCAGATACCTTCAAGCCAAGCGACTTTTCCTTAACCACCAAGGAATCCTACTCCCCTGCTGCCACTTCCACTCTGATATTCTCAAGACGATATGGGGCAAATGGGATCACGACACGGACCTTACCCTTCTCTGGCAGTCAGAAGGAGGAGAAGCTGTAAACATTCACAACAATAGTATACCTCAGATATTAGATGGTGGTTTCTTTTCCGGCATAACTGAAAGTTGGGAAGACAACCCATTGACCCGATGTGTTAATACATGCATGAGTAAAAATTATGACAGACTTGAAGACTATAAGTGACCCAATAAGAATACCTCAACATTCACCCCTCTACGGAGAAGTCAAGACAATAGGAATTTGGATGTCAGGAGGAACTGACTCCTCACTTTTAGCATATCGTCTTGCCGAACAGATAGAAGACCACGATACTGGAATACGACTTCAACCATATTGTGTTCGTAGGACAAGACCATACAATCCTTTTCACGCTGAGGCAGTTCTTGAGTGGATAATGAACCAAGGTTTTAAGTATGTGAATGATATGATTACATACTATCCAGACCAGTCAGACCCTCATCAATGTGACATACAAGAATTTGTTGACAGAGATGTGGAGAACTTTTCCAATGGCAACATCCAGATAATGTACTCAGGTATTTCACACAATCCACCTTTAGACATCATCAAGTCGACTCCAGGCTGGTATATGACCAAAAATGGTAAACTACAACATACAGAACCAAACAGAGATATTTTACCCAAGGACATTGAGACTTGGGGTAATGAACCAGAACATGGACACTATATTAATCCGTGGTCAGTTTACACTAAGAAAGATATTGCAAACGATTATCGAGAACGACAAATAATGGAGTTATTCCCTCTTACTCGTTCCTGTGAGAGTGATAAACATCCTACAACTCATTGTGGAGAATGTTGGTGGTGTCATGAAAGAAAATGGGCCTTTGGAACTTTATGATTGGAACACTCAGGGAACTGGGCCACACCTTAAAGTTCGTCTTAGTAACATCTGTAATTTCAAGTGCCGTGGTTGCAATCACGAGTATAGTAATCGTTTTCTTGGCTATAGGAAGAGGTTACTCTTGGGTCAGTCGGACATTGACTTCGATTCGTTACAGACTCTTCATGTCTCAGGAGGAGAACCATTTAAAGACTACAGAACAGAATGGCTCCTCTCAGAAGTCAGACCACACACCAAGGTTACGATACACACAAATGGTTCGATATACCCAGACTACAAACTCGACCCCCAATGGCAAATAGCAATATCACTCAACGGAATAGGTCCAGTAGCTGAGTTTGTTGCACACTCAGGTCTAAAGTGGGACGAATACAAAGAGACACTGACCATATGGAGAAAGAACCACCCTGTATATTGGAAAACAAATATTTCACTTCTTAACTGTATGGACTACGAAAACATAGTCAGGTTTGCTTATCCAGTTGTGACAATGCAAGAAGGTTTTCTTGACATAGCTCATGCTCACCCCAAAGTCAAGGAAAGAATACCGCAGTTTCGTAGATATCTAAATAGTAAACAGTATAGACCAGACTACCGAAACGAATTCCTTAAAAATATGGGAAGAGTTAATAAGGTTCCTGAGTCACTACAAAAACTTACTGAATGGGTAAAAGCTTATGAATAAAGATATTGAAACGGCTGTCAAAAGGTCACAAAGATGTCAAAGAAACTGGGACTTGAACAAGACCATCCCAGAGAATGACCTTCAGACAATCGTCACAGCAGCAACAGAATGTCCATCCAAACAAAACATCGACTTCTATCAAGTTCATGTGGTCAGAGATAGAGAAATAATTGAAGACATTCACGACAATACTTTCTTTGAAAATGACTATGACGATGGGAAGGGGAGAACAAACCCACAAGTCTTAGCAAATGTTGTTCTTGCATTTACCAAGAATGATATAACAAAGAAAGACCAGAATCAAGAAGTGCATGACTGGTCAACAGACACACTAGACAAAGACCTACATCAATCAGTAGGTGTTGCAGCTGGTATGGTCAACCTCAGTGCATCTCTGATGGGATATCAAACTGGATGTTGTGCTTGTTTCAAGTCGGATGAGATAAAGAACATTCTTGGAACAGAACAAGAACCTGTCCTTCTAATGGGTGTAGGTTTCAGAGATGAAGACAAAAACCGCAGACAACATCATGTCACCGATGATATGATTCCATCCTTCAATAAGGAAATAAAAGTAAACTATCTGTGAAAAGTATAGACATTTTTGGAGATAGTTTTTCTTCACACCACGACGCCAGGTATAGTGCTGATACTACCTGGCTTGACCGACTGGTAAACAACTACGACATAAGAAATTTCTCACGTAGTGGAGTGGGTGCTCATTACTGTATCAATAAGTTTTTAAAACTGACTGAATACAGTGACTACCTACTTTTTTGCATACCAGACCTTCATAGACTCAATCTAAAATACATCACTGACAAGACAAAACAACTTGACAGTAGTCTAGTTTATGATACAATGAAGAGGTTGTCTTATGACTTCCCAGAACATATCGATGAGAGTGTTCTTGAGTTTAAAGATAGAATTTATCAAGACTATCAATCTTTTTACCAGATGAAAATGGATAAGTTACTTGAGCCACTTATGGTTCAGTACATATTCTCCAAACCATATGAAAAGATATTAGTATGGCCGTCAAGTGGTTTTGGTTTCTCACAAAAAGATGTTATCATACCAGAACATGGATATGTGGTTGAAGGTAGTCTAAACTTAATATCAGCCTTTGAGTCACGTGGTGATACTGATGGTTCAAAAGTGTTTGGTAAAGATACACGAAACAATCATCTAAGTAAAGAGAACCACCAAGTTATGTTCGAAAGTGTGTTTGACTATTTTGAGAATGATGTTCCTCCTAACCCAAGGAACTTTCATATGAACATAATAGAGAAAGTGGACAACTTCATTTATGATAATTGATAAAGACCCAGTAACTCCAAGTCCTACGTTTTGCGCCCTTCCTTGGATGCACGTTTCCACGCGTCCAAACGGCCATATGCGGACTTGTTGTACTGCCAACGCGTCTGGTGTTCAGGACAAAGACTCGACCAAGAAGACAGTCTCCGAAGCGGGAGTGATGCGTAAGGATGATGGGAAACCAGCGAACCTTGCACACACTCCTATGCTTGAAGCGTGGAATGCGTCCTACATGAGGAACGTCCGTAAACAGATGATGGCTGGAGAAAAACCTTCGTCCTGTCTAAAGTGTTACAAAGAAGAGGAGGCAGGTCATAGGTCCAAACGTCAATGGGAAACTGCGAAGTGGGTTGGCGAAATAGGATTAGACGAAATTCTCATAGACTATGACTATGAAACGGGCACA
>Ga0115012_10001940_pt1 | contig 11984 bp, 7 predicted proteins | sample TroAtlMetagenome_FD_88706 | JGI IMG/M metagenome (GOLD analysis project Ga0115012, IMG submission 88706) | Marine eukaryotic phytoplankton communities from Atlantic Ocean - Tropical Atlantic ANT10 Metagenome | ecosystem: Environmental > Aquatic > Marine > Oceanic | place: Tropical Atlantic Ocean...
TCACTGAAACACGCGCATGGCGAGCTGCACACTCACACGGCAAACGGGACACTGCTTCGCCTGTCCAGCGCACTTGCCGCAGAGCTTGAAATGCCTGGTTAGGTTCAGGATTGGGGTTGGGATTGAGGTTGGCACTTAACATTCGAGTTGGCACCTCACCCGCACGGGACCAATGCATGCGTCACTTCGTTTTCAAAGCAGACGATGCAGGAGACGGCCGTCGCGAGCGACTCCGTCGCGGGCGAGGGCTCGCGAGGCGGCAGTGAGGCCTTTGCGAGGGGCACGACGACGCTCGGGCCCGCCTCGGGCGACTTGACGGGTGCCTTGGACTTCTTGGACTTCTTGGTGAGCAGCACCGGCGCGAAGGCGGGCGGCGGTGCAGGCGCGGGCGGTGGTGCGGGCGCGGCCGGCGCGGGGGCCTTGAGTGGCGCGCGCTTGACGATTTCGACTATGGCGCGCCGCGCCTCCTTTGGCGGCGGCGGCGCGGCCGCGGGCGGCACGTAGCGCGGGCCGCGCGGCGGCTTGGCGGGCGACTTGGCGGGCGCCTTGGCCACCTCATTGGGAAGCTGCGCACGTCGGAGTCTTGCATCCTCAGCTTTCTTAAACGCGGCGAGGTTGAGTGCGCGCACGGCGCGCAGCGACTCGAGGCGCGCGCGTTCGGCGGCGCGCGCCTCCGCGAGGGCGGCCCGATCGCGTGCGCGCGCCTGGGCGAGGACGGCGTCGATGGCGGCGCGCGCGCAGCCGCGCGAGGCCCGGGCGCGTGCGTCGTCGGCGCGCCGCGCGGCCATGAGCACCGCGCCGACGGCGTTTTGGGCGCACCGCGCGACGGCGCGGCTGCGGTCGGCGGTGCCGGACGTCTTGGCGGTGGGCGACCGCTTGTGGTGGCGATTGGCGCTGCCGTTTGCCGACCACGCCGCCGCCGTCACGATCTCGCGGGAGGCGGCCATGACTTCCCGCACACGCTGCCTGTGGTAGCTCGGCCTGAAGGTGGGGTGCATGTCTTTGAGCGTGTCCTGCAGCAGGCGCTGCGAGGCGCGGCAGGTCTCGTCCTCGTCGATGCCGCTGGCCACCGGATTGTCGAAGCAGTAGCTGCGCACCTTGACGATGCCCAAGACGTTCTTGCGGTACCATTCGTCGATCACCAACTCGTCGAGCACCTTCCACTCGCGCTTGCTTTGGAGTCTGATGGCGGCCGTGTGCGGCCACTTGCCCACCTCGTTCACCATGCGCTGCAGCTCGGGATGGAGCTCCGCCCGCGCACCGCCGCTGCGCTGGTTGGTCTCCGCGAGGTCCAGCGCGGTGATGAGGGCCATCAGCGGGTACAGCCGCGGCCGGTAGCTGGGGTAGGTGCACGAGTAGTACGGATTTCCCCCGAGCCAGACCGCCCGATCGCACAGCGTGTCGATGCGCGAGTAGCACACGCAGCGCGTACCGCGCGCCCTCGACCAGAAGGCCTGGTAGTCGAGGGGGGCGCTGTTCGGCATGAGCGGCCAGCCGACTTTGCGCAGGACCACGAGGTGCTCGACGGCGCTGTAGTAACACCATCGTTGATACGGCGAGAAGACGCCGACGAAGGCGTCGGTGATGCTCGCGTACGCGTTGCGGCAGGGCAGCGTCTGGATCATCGCGGCGACGATGGGCCACACGGTGCGCGTCGGCGTCCCGAGGCCGGTGGTGTCCTGCCTGGTGCTGTTCAGGTCGCGCATCTGGATTTCGCGAATGAGCGGGTCGAAGTTGAGCCACCAGCCGCGCGGCACGTCGGGCAGCGAGATCTCGGGGACGGGGACGAAGAGGTCGGGGTCGGGGAAGAGGAAGAGCACGCGCCAGAAGAGCCGCGGGTCGTCGGACTCGACGCACGAGCAGAGCGTCTGCAGCTTCATGACGCTGCGGAGGGTGGTGTCGCCCGGGCTGACGTTGACGTGGGCGCTCTTGCGCGCGTCCCACCGGACCGGCCGCGGCGTCACGTGGGGCACCTCCTCGACGACCTGCACGAAGAGCAGGTGGCGCGCGCAGCTGAGCTGGACGATGGGCCGATCGTCGGTCCACCCCTCGAGGCCGCGCGCGCACCACTCGATGGCCATCGGGTCCGCGACGTCGCTGCTCAGCCGCGCGATGACGGCCGCGCGGTGCGCCACGAGGCGCTGGCGCAGCTCCTCGCCGCTGCGCCGGCCCTCGTCGCACCAGTCCTGCGTGCGATCACCGAAGGTCGCGCCGGGATCCGAGTCGGGGTGCCAGCTCCGCTTGCAGTGCGCCGTGGCGTTCCACTCCCGCTCCCAGGGGTCGGGGTGCTGGTCGGCGTGCTCGCGCAGGTGCGGCTGGAGGAGCCGCGGCGACTCGTAGGCCTGGCCGTGGGCGTGCATGGGGCAGCGGTTGGTGTGGCACATGGCGAGCTCGTACTGCCGCGACGAGATGCGCTCGCACCACCACGCGACCACCTTCATGGTGTTGGAGGAGGCGTCGATGCACGTGACGTAGGCGCGCCCCGCGAAGTGCGTCTTCACCGCGTCGCGCATGGGCATGCGCAGGACCTCCTCGACCTGCCACTCGAGCTCTTTGGGGTAGGGCCCCTCGGCGCGCCACAGCTCGTGGCGCACCGAGGGGCCCTCCGGGTCCTTCGCGGACCGCCGCACCAGGCGCGCGTGGTTGTGGGTCTGCACGATGAGGCGCACCGCGTGCACGAGCTGCAGCAGGACGTCCAAGTCGCCGATCAGCGGCGCCTCCGACGCACAGTTCAGGTGCGCGACGCTCTCAAGCGCCATGAGGATCTTCTGCGACTGGCCGAGCAGCGAGGGGTCGCCGTCCGTGGCCGTGTGCGACGGCACGGACACCCAGTGCGTGAGCATCGTGTGCAGCTGCTGCGACGGCGTGAGCGTGCCGAACGGGGCAAACGGGAAGGCGGGCCGCGTGGACATGCGCCCCCCCGGGAGTTTCCAGTCGCCCGACGGGTAGTGCAGGCGCAGCACGCGCTCCGCCCTCGCGAGGTGCCACACGTACGCGCCGTGCGGCGAGCACAGCCACGGCAGCGGAAAGCGCAGCGGGCACGTGAACTGGTTCAGGTCGTCGATGCGCAGGCCGCGATCGTTGCACAGCGACCAGCACAGGTGCACCTCGAGCGTGGTGAAGCGAAAGAAGAAGGTGTCGACGAGCGCGACCGTGATCTCCTTCAGTTCCAGGAGCATTTCGGCGACGGCCCACACCCACCAGCGGCGCGTGCCCATCATCTCGCCGTTTAGGAACCACGTGGGGCACAGGACGATGGCGTTGTGTATGGTCTTGATCGAGAAGTCGCGACCGCCCTGGGACGCACGGCGGAACATTTGGCGGTTGTTCAGCATGGGCACGAGGTACGAAAACCGACACGGGCGGTCTTGCAGCAGCGCCTCCGTGAGCTCCGAACAGAGGCGCCCCAGGTACCGCACGGGGTCGTCGCGGAGCGCCCAGAACTCCTGGTCGATGTCCCTGCACTCCGTGGGGCCGATGAGCGTCCCGGGGAGCGGCACAAAGTCGTCGATGTGCACCGTGCCCGTCGGCGCGCCGGCGCCGCGGTGCATGGTCGCCATGACGTGCGCCTGCTTGCGGGCGTCGCCGCAGGGCCGCGCGTCTTTTCGGAAAAAGGGGTCTTCCTGCGGCACGAAGCCCACCGAGCGGGGGCCGAGGACGCCGAGACGCGTGAGCTCGGCCCGGGTGTACAGGTAGTCGACCGAGCCGGGAACGATCAGGCGCGGGTCGCAGACGTTGCGCAAAAACGTGTTGAGAAAGGCGTACTCGGGCGAGTGGTCGACGAATTTCTCGCCGTTCAGACGCGCGAGGTGTTCCTGCTTGATCAGCGAGACGATGCAGGGCAGGTCGCCCACCGAGACGGGCTCGCGCAGCGTGTACGAGTTGGCCGCGGCAAGCTTGGTGCACAGTTCGTGGTCGCGGTGGTAGCCGTCCAGGCAACAGCGAGGCGGCGTGGGCCGTGAGAGGTTGGTGGGGCGATCGCCCTCTTCGTTGAGCGTGGTGGATGCGAACATTCGAGCGGTGCGCGGTGCGTGGTGCGTGGGCGTGTGTGTGTGCGCGTGTGTGTGGCGCGCGCGTTTGGGAAGCATATGGACTGTTGGCGGACCTTTAGCGAAATCGATCGCGGGCGCGCGGAGGCGCGGGCGCGCGGACGCGCGGACGCGCGGAGGCGCGGTGTTAAAAAAAAAGTTCGCTAAAGGCGCGCCGCAGTCCACATCGCGCCACAGTCCACACACACACACATCGCACACACCGAGATGGTCGGACGCGTTCGCCACTACTACACGCTCGCGCCCTTCCTGTGCGCCGAGCAACCCGATGTCGTCGAGCTCTTCACCAACCTCGACCTCTTCTCGCAAGTCGAGCTCGTGCGACTGAGCAAGACGTGCCACGCACTGCACGCACTCTTTGCGGAGGCCCGCAAGCGGTGGGACGCCATCTTCCGCAAGGCCGAGGGCGCCGGTCGCGAACTGTGCGCCGACATGCAACCACGAACGTCCTGGTGGACCCTCTTCCACTCGCGAGTCGTTGGGCTCGTGCTCGAAGCGCCACTGTTCATGGTGAAGTCCTTTCTGGGCCTTGAGTGCACCAAGAGGGACGTGGCGGAGCACCCCGGACTCATGCTGTTTCTGATGGGCCTGGCCGCCGGCCGTGGCCGCCTCGACGTGCTCAAGTGGCACCACGCGACGACCGGCAGGGTGTGCAGCTACGTCGTGCGACACGCACTCCGCGGCGGGCAGGTGGACGTGGTGCGCTGGGCGCTCGGCATAGAAAAGCTGCCTCGCGACGCCTTCAAGGTCGCGGCGGATGCCGGACAACTGGCCATGCTCAAGTGGCTGTGCAATGGCGACGAGCCGCCCCCGGCAACCGGCGACGTCTTCGTCACGGAACGCGCCCGCCACTTGGCCCTCTTTGGGGAGCAACGGGGGTACGTGATCGTCACGCACCGTCGCGACCGCGAGCTTTGCACGCTCGCGGCGAGAGGCGGGCATCTCGCGGTGCTCCAGTGGCTCGTCGCAAACTGGTTTTCGATCAACGTGCCCGTCTGCTACTCGATGGCGCATTCGTGCGGACGGTCGGACGTGGTTGCGTGGATGGAGTCGGTCTACCCGGCGGCACTGACGGAGAAGGGTGCGTTTGGGAATTGAGTGTGCGTGTCAAAAAAATAACTGCACTGGGACAGTCCCGTTAGTAGGGCCGCGCCACCAATGGAGTCGTTTCCGCCGCTTCACCGGCTCAGCCTCTCGTCTGCTTGGCACGCACCACCGCGCGCCGTTGGCGCGCCGCTTTCGCAGCTGCGATTTAATGGGGTGCGCGTCGTTGAGAGCGATGGCAAGACGCCCGCGACATGCCCAATCTGCTTCGGCTCGCTCAATGAGGATGGTCTACTGGGGTCGCCTTGGAATGGGGGTGCGCCCTATTGGATCTCCGCATGTCGCAACATGCACTTGGTGCACAAAAATTGTTTGAGGCAATGGCGAGAGCAAGGAAACGTCACGTGCCCCGAGTGCCGTGAACCGGCGCTGGACCCGTCGCCGGCCCCGCCGCCAGCCCCTGCGGCGGCACCGCCACCGGGCGCGGTGCGACGGCAACCCGCTCGCGAACCGGGACCGTTGCGATCGTCGGCGCGGAGGCCCGTGCCCGACGAGTTGCCGGACGACGCCGAGCTGGAGGCCATGGTGCGCGAGGAGCTGGATCGCCCAGTGCCGTCACTGAGGCGCGAGCGGGAGGAGGAGGAGGACGACCAGGATGGGCGTGTGTCGCGGCACGATCGGCCGCGCACTCGCGCCTTTACGACCACATGCACCAGTTGCCGGAAGCGATTCCGTTTGTGGGTGCCCGAATCAGACGCGGCGATACGCATCGAGTTCACGTGTCCAAACTGTGGGTCCAAGCGAATGGTCACCGTTCCGCCAGTGTTGCGCGGCGGCTGAATGGCGCGGCCGCAGGAGGGTGTGTGAGCGTGTGGGCGTGTTTTTTATCAAGTGTTAAAAAATCAGCTATGCATCACCCACGTCGAGGCCGAAGCCAACCGATTCATTAACGCGTTGAGACGCGTGTCGGTTTCGTAGAGGGCGCGCTCCGACGCGTCGGCCTGCGCCCTGGCGGCTTGCAGCTCATTCACCGCTCTTTGGAATCGCGCCAGCGCGTCGTCCACCGCTTGTGCGTCACGTTTGGCGCGGTCGTGCACGGCGCCGCGTTGTTGGTTGCTCTCGCGAATGGCCAGAAGCACGGCGGCGCTGTCCATGCCGGCCACCTCCGCCTCCAGGCGCGTTTTGACGGCCTCCTGGTCCCGCGCCCTTGCGTTTGCCCGTTCGCGCTCGCGCTGCAACGGCACGTCCGCAAACTCGCCCGGCGGGATGAGCCGCCGAAAATCGCCGAGCTGAGCGAGCGACGGCGGCTCGCCACTCGGTCCCGCCATTGCGCACCGCCACCACTACTTGGTCGTTCAACGACAGTTATAATATTCTAAACAGTGCCCCCCCCACCCACAAACAACTACAATGTGCGCTCAAGTCCTCGGGATCTTGTTTCTTCGGACGTACACCTCGTCGTCCGAGGGCCGCTCGTACCGCGCCACCACCCGGTTTTCCTTGTTCATGAACGTTCGATGCAGCTGGTCCGCGTTCCACCATTTCACGCCGACGGCCACATTGAGCGCCCGCGTGTTGGGCGCGGTGCGCACGCCGATGCTCGAGCCCGCGCTCGAGAAGTGCGATCGCGACGCGGCGGTGTCCATCACCGTGCCCACCTCCCAACCGCCAACAATGTACTCGCCGTAGTCCTCGCGGAGCTCCAATCCGCAGCGCGACTTGCTCACCCGCCGCCGGCCCTTCTCGTCCTCGGAGGCCCCGTCGACAAACTGCGACTTGTCCCTCTGAAAGAACCGCGGCGCCGAGCTCTCGTGGAACTGCGAGCTGGTCGCCAGCTTGACGCGGAAGTTGGTCAGCACGCTTCCGCCGGCGGGGGGGTTGGCGTACGAGGCGGGCAAGTCGACGCCGCCAGCAGTGCCCTTGGACATCCAGTCGCCAAACGTGGCCTCAAATTCGGCCCGGTTGAGGAGCTTGCTCCCCGCGCGATCATTAAAGTAGGCTAGCACGTTGGCCTCCAGACCGGCGCCGCACGCACCGAAGCCGTCGGCGGCCACTCGGGCGGTGACGCTCGCGGGCAGATTGGCGCCGTCCCACCACACGTCGGCCACGATGACCACGAAGACCTTGTCGAGCGGCAGCACCTCCATGTTGGGGTCGCCCGTCCACGTCGACGTGACGCCCGGTCCCTGCACGCGCACGTTGAAGAGCTGGCCGTCGCGCGCGTCGATGTACATGTCCGACTCCCTGTCGGACGGGTCGTTGACGCCCTTGGAGAGCACGACGCCGTCGGGGCGCCAGTCGGTCAGGCCCTTGGTCTCGAGCGCGTGGTCGAGCGCCGCGAACGCCACGGCGTCGCCCAGCGCGCGCTGCAACTGGAACGGCTGCAGCGGCGGGTTCATCGGCGTGGCGCCCCCCGCGATGGCGGCCAGCGCGCTGCCGCCCGGCGTCGCGTCGTAGACCGCCTGATCGAGGCACCGGCCGCGCAAAAAGGGGCCGTCGTCCTGCGCGAACACGCCCTGCAGACCGTCGCGGCCGGCGGCCGTGGCCGCCGATGTGGCGTAGCCGATGGCGTTCGCGACGTCGGCGAAGGGGTCGCCGGGGGTCTGCATCTGGATGGGCCCGATGGCGCCGATGGGGGCTCCCGGGACCCACTGGATCCCGAGCTTCTGGCCCGTCTGCTGCAGCTCGGTGAGCGTGCCGTTGGTCACGGCCGACGCGTCGATCGCCGCGCCCAAGTCGATGGCCAGGTGCGCCAAGCAGTTGTCGAAGTACCGCTGCAGGTACTCGAAGGAGCACAGCTGCTGGAAGCGGTCGACGCCGTTCATGCCCGGCACGATGCTGCGGACCGGCATCGAGGGGTCGGGGTTCGAAAAGGGGAAGAAGGCGTTGCGCGGGAGGCTGTTGTCGACGCCGCCGCGCGTCTTGACGCGGCGGCCGAGGATGAAGGCCGCCGTGAAGTTGCGGAGGTCGTCCGTCTCCTTGACCACGTCCAGCGTGTACGCGGCCGTGTCCTCCCAACCGGGGTGGCCCTTGGGGTGCTTGGGCAGGCCATACGGGCTGGTGGTCGAGGCCGGCACGAGGCGCGCGTAGGGGATGCCGATGTTGGAGCCCTCGTTGGGCCGCGCCTGCTTGATGCCCGACGGCGCGACGCCCCCCACGGGCGTGTTGCGGGTGCTGGCGGGCGGGATGGCCCCAAAGACGCCCGGGGGCGGCGTGTTGATCGTCTTGGAGCCGCCCAGGAAGGCATCGCGCGCCGGCGGCGCAATCGAAACCATCGAGACTCGGTTGCAACCGAAAGGTCGGCCGCAACCAGTGGCCTTTTGAAAGGTGGGGTGTGTGAGCGTGCAGGGGAACGCGCAAACCCACGCCCCACCGCCGGGACCCCACAATTGTTAGCGGAAGTGCCAAATGATATGAAAAACGCGCCACACGCCGTGCCCCGCTACGGGCCCTGGGCCTGATACACCAAGCCTTTGTGGCGGAGGGCGGCATCGACGTGCGCCATCATGTCCGCCTCGATCTCCTTGGCCTTCTGGTGGTTCGCCTCCAACTCCGTATTGACCCACACGAGCATCGCCTGGTTGCTCATCGTGAAGGGCGACAGCACTTCGCTCTGCGCGACGCCGTGCACCACGCGCAGCAGCTGGTAGGCCGGCGCATTGACGTCGTCGCAGCATGGTTTCTTGGACACTCTAAAGCGCAGGCCTCCCTCGTCCACGATGCTCGTGTGCAGCAAAATCGATACGTCGTGGTCCTCAGGCGAACACGGGCACTTGACGCACACCTCCACCCAGTGCGGATCGTCGTGCCGTGCCTCCACCGACTCGGCATACTCCCGCTTCAGCTCGCGGACGATGGGCACCAGCGCGGCGTTGGTGTCGCGCAGGTTGCTGCGCGCCGCGTTCAGATCGAAGTCGGGCACGAGGGTGCGGTACACGTTCCTGGATCCCTGCGGTGGGAAGTTGCACTGTTCCCACACGCACCCAGGCGCGCGGAGCATCTCCCGGAACCGCGTGCAGCGCTGCTGCAAGATGTGCTTCGCCTTACTCAGGTCGCTCCACTCCAGCGGAGATGCCCACACGGCCACGGCGCGCTCCTCGCCCACCAGGTCCGTATGCGTTGCGAGTGCGGAGTGCCACGCGACGAACGGCGTCGCGAGGGCGACGCAGCAGTCCACCCCATTGACGCACTGCTCGTCCTGGTACTCGCACACGGCCAACTGGCTCGCCAGTTCGATTCGCTTCGTCGTGAAGTGGACCACGTCGGACGCACGGAGTCCGTCGCAGTCCTGATCGCTGTCCGTGTGCAGCAGGAGCACCATTTCCGCGAACGCCGCCGCATCCGCGATGCTCAGGCGGCGGTCGAAGATCACATCGCGGGCGAACTGCGCCGGTGCATCCACCATGTGTTCCGCAAGGCCGACCAAATGCGACACCCCGAGCTGCTTGTAGGTGTTGCGGGTGCTGCGCAGCCGCCCAAAACAATCCTGAACGAGCCACGACGTCATATCCTCCGGGTCGATGTCGGTGCGCCCCAACCCCCTCATGTGCTTCTCGTGGAGCTTCGCGTTGGTGTGGTGCTCCCTCCACGTTAAAAATTGCTTCTCCACCGCAGAGATCTCGAGCGGGTACCCCACCCGTCCCCGCTTGTGCTCTGCGAACTCCGTGAGCACCTCCTGCAGGCTCGTGTCGTTCTCGGTGCACAGCGTGTGGCAAGCGGCCAGCCAATACTCGTCGCGCGGACAGACCGGCTCCTCGTCCAGCACCTTTTCGAAACTGTACATTCGCGCGGTGCGCGCGCGTGCGCGTGCGTGTGCGTGTGCGTGTGCGTTGGTGGGTGGTGGGCGACTGTGCGATCGGCGCTTTTAGCGAAACTTGCTGCACCGCGCCCGCGCCCACCCAACGAGATCGCGGACGCGCGGCGCGGGCGCGGTGGAACAAGTTTCGCTAAAAGCGCCGATCGCACAGTCGCCCACCACCCACCAACGACGCACACGCACACGCAGCGTACCCATGCCGCCCCCAGAGAAGGAGACCGCGCCAGTGGACAACCCCAACAAGTTTCCCCTCTGGGACAAGGGCGGGAAAGACAAGGGCACCGATACGCTCTATTGGCACCCCGTGCACAAGTACGCGGTGATTGGCACCCATGGTGGGCGGCAGTATGCACGGGCTTGCGAGGGGAAGCACTGGACCATGCCCTACCACCGAATCTCCCAAGAGCACATCGATGTGGAGCTCGCCAGAGTGAAAAAGTATCTGCGCGTGCTGGACGGCCTATCCACGTCGGCGTGGGGCAGCCCATACAAGCTATACGGCGAGGCGCGCGACCTCACCCCAGCGGAGGAGCAGGTGCGCAAAGCAAAGCGGACCGAGGCGTACGCGCACCTGCGAGGGCTCATCAAGGATCAGGAATTGCGCGAGCTCTACGTGAGCCAACATTTCGGCAATCACTACGAACCCTGCAAGTTCAAGACGAAGGACGCCAAGACCCCGATGTGCGGCTACTGCGCAAAGCGGTTGGAGACGCAGATGTCCTTTCGCGCAAGGGCCAACCGCGTGTTTGATCAGGCGGCGGATGGCACGATCGCCGTCAAGGAGGCGGACGCGCAGTTCGCCCAGCTGCACACGCAGTATTGGGCAGTGCAGACGACGACGAACATCGACATGTTTAAGGTGGATGCGGTGCACAACGCCCAACGGACGGCCTCGATCGACGCCCTGCTGCGGCCCCCCATCTTCAACCCACCGCAGCGCAAGCCCGGCGCGCTGCGCGACACCGCGCCCGACTGCGCCGCGTTCGTGGACGATGGCGCGCTGTGGAAGGCAACGTCGGCCGGGCTGTCGATGGCGCCGTCCAATCCGGCCGATGCGGCGCCCAACACGCGCTACATCGTCAAGGGAAGGGGTGGACACAAGTACGTGGGCGTGCGCGCAACCACCGAATCGGCGCGCCAGTCGGTGGCGGCGACCGCGACCTCCTCCGACGCCAAGGCCCCCGCGGAGGCGGCCGCGACCTCCTCCGACGCCAAGGCCCCCGCGGAGGCGGCCCCGATCGCCAAGTCCACCAAGAAGTCGCGCATCGACTCGTCGAGCAAGACGCCCGCCAAGTACACCTACCGTCGCGCATGCGATGCGCGGGCTTCGGTCTGCGGACGCATGGGCGACGACTACTGCACGGACGTCGCCGACCGGGCCATGTGGGTCGATGGCCGCTACTTCTGCACGAAGCACCACCGCGCGATCACCTACCACCTCAACTACGAAGCGGACATGAAGGTGCGACTCGAGCACCGGAAGGGCCGCGAGGCGGTCGAGCGCGGAGAGTGGGACCCCCGGTGCGTCAAAGGCTCCAAACAGCTCGCCGCGGCGTTCAAGCAGGCGTGGAAGACCGAGCTGCGCGCGTACGGTGACGACGCACACGATCAGCAGATGCCCGACTCCGAGTGCGATCTCGAGGGCCGAATTGTGTACAAGCACTACAAGATGCTCTGTCCCAAGGACGAACCGCGGTACAAGTGGTGATCGAGCGCCTCACCGCGCCACTGGCGCGGCCGCGGCCGCGCGAATGGGCGCGGACCGCGCGAGAGCGTCCGCGGCTTGCCCTCCCCCTTTGGCTAAATGTCCGCTGGTTATCCCCCCAAAACGGGTCTTTTGGCAACGAGCGGGTCCAAAATCTATTGTGGCCTACCCGTTTTTCGCTGTGCCTCACGGGGGGGGGAACCGGGCGAAAGGTGAGTGGTTTAGCGAAAAATGTGAGTTGTCTGTCTGTCGTTACACGTTCGTTTCGCGCCAAGCGACCGTTTCGTTTAACTCCGCGGCCGTTACGCGTTCCTAGGATTTATCTTACCGGTACGAAGTAGAACCTACCGCACACGCGCCGTCGTGGCGA
>Ga0115012_10001941_pt1 | contig 11983 bp, 10 predicted proteins | sample TroAtlMetagenome_FD_88706 | JGI IMG/M metagenome (GOLD analysis project Ga0115012, IMG submission 88706) | Marine eukaryotic phytoplankton communities from Atlantic Ocean - Tropical Atlantic ANT10 Metagenome | ecosystem: Environmental > Aquatic > Marine > Oceanic | place: Tropical Atlantic...
AAAATAGAATTACTAGTGGTAATTGGCTTGTAAGAGATGTTTTACATGTAGATGAAACAACAAGAGAGATCTTTTTTACAGGCGGTGGAAAAGAGGAAGGAAATCCTTATCATGTATACCTTTATAAAGTAAATTTCGATGGCTCTGACTTAACTTGTTTAACGCCAGAAAAAGGAACTCACAGTATCAATCCATCAGAAAATTGGAATTATTTTACAACAACATATTCCTCTACTGATAATCCACCAATTACTCTTTTAAAAAACAGAGATGGTAAAACCTTAAAAGAAATAAATAGAGTTGATATTTCAGAACTGTTTAATAATAATTGGCAAAAAGCGATTGAGTTTTCTGTCAAAGCAAGAGATAATGAAACTGATTTATACGGTATTATGCACTTGCCTAGCTTTTATAATGAAAAAGATAAATATCCTGTATTAAATTATATATACCCAGGACCTCAAGCTGGTAGTGTTAGAAATTATTCTTTTTCAACAACTAGAAGAGATTTTCAATCTTTAGCTGAGTTAGGTTTTGTAGTTGTAGCAGTAGACGCAATGGGTACACCTGGAAGATCAAAATCTTTTCACGATGCATATTATGGAAATATGGGTGACAATGGATTGCCTGATAATATTAAAACAATTAAAGACCTTTCCAAAAAATATAAAGGCATGGACATAGAAAGGGTTGGTATTTGGGGGCATTCTGGTGGTGGATTTGCATCAACGAGAGCAATTTTAGAATATCCTGATTTTTATGATGTAGCTGTTTCGAGTGCAGGGAATCATGATAATAGAAATTATGAAGCTGATTGGGGTGAAAAATGGCAAGGACTTTTAGAAAACATCAAGATTGAAGACAATGAAAGATCAAATGATTATGATTTTAATAAAACAAATTACGATAATCAAGCAAATCAGTTATTAGCAAAAAATCTTAAAGGGAAATTATTGTTGGCTCATGGTAATCTTGACAACAATGTTCCACCATACAATACTTTACTAGTAGTTGATGAGCTAATTAAAGCGAATAAAGATTTTGATCTAATAATTTTCCCAAATAAAAGACACGGGTTTGGTGATCAGAATAATTATTTTACAAGAAGGAAATGGGATTATTTTGTTAAAAATTTAAAAGGACTTGAGCCTCCAAAGAATTTTTCTTTAGATAATTAAATTTTTTTATTTCTATCATATTTACAACAATGATGTAAATTTTCGTAGGCTTCATCTGTTGCTTTAGATTCATCTGTATCATGACCAACTTCAGAAATTTGCCTTTTAATATCAAGAAGAGAGACTTTATTACTATTGTAAATAATTGAAAGTTTATTTTTAGGTATAGACCAACTAGAATATTTAACTCCCTTGATTTTATATGTAGCTCTTTGAATTCTGTCTTTACACATTTCACACTCACCTAAAACAACAAACTGTGCTTTACTAGATTTACTATTCTCCTTTTGAGCAAAAGATAAAACAGGGAAAAGTAGAAAAATAAAGAACAAACATCTCATAAGGCTAATTTAATATTTTATATCGTAATCCAACATAATAGGTAGAACCAAAAATCGGGCCATGTACAATTGAAGCATCAAAGTTTGGATCAAAAGGATTATTAGCCATAATTATTGGACTTTCTTGTTTATAGTTGTTAATGTTTTCTCCACCTACATAAACATCTAGATTTTTAGAAAAAACTCTTGTAATTTGTGACATTATAGTAAAATGCGGATTTACAAATTCATTATTATCTCTTGGATTGTCCATTAATCTTTGTTTGCCTAATCGGTTATATGTTATATTAAATTTCCAATTTTTATCATTGATTTTATTAGATTCTATACCATAGTTAAAAAAGATAATATTTCTAGGTTGTAATGGTTTTTCTTTTAAACCACTTTTATAATATGATTTAACATCATATTTTTTGTATGCAGCAGTTATATTCCAGTTGTTTTTTGAAAATAAAAATTCAAGTTGATAATTATCAGATTTTGATTTTCCGAATGAAGAATTGTAGAAGTTAAACTCTCCAAAAGTCTCAAAGTCAATAATTACTCTATTATCAAATATCGTTTTATAAAAATCAAAAATTAAATTTCCTTGACCCCCAAAAAGAAAAACCTTATGATCTAAACTAAATCCTAGATTAGTCGCTTTTTCAGGACCTACACCATACAAATTATCACTAAAATTCTTGTTTATATTTTTTCGATTATTAAGAAAAATACCTTGATTTTCAGCAAAAATATTCGCTATTTTTCTTCCTGTACCAAATGAGCCTTTTACAGAAAAGTTATCATTAAGGAGATATCTAAAATGTAATCTAGGAGTAAAGAATGATCCTAAATTATTATGAATATCGTATCTCAATCCAAAAATTAAATTAAAATCAATGAAGTTATCAAAACTATATTCAAAAAATCCTCCAAATGAGCTATCAATTCTATCAATATTAGATTTGAAAACATATTCACTATAATCATCACTTGAGAAATTTAATCCTGCTTTGATTTTATTTTTTGAATTGAAAAGAATCGAGTTATAAATTAAATTAACAAATAAACTCTTTTGAGAAATATTATAATCATTTAATCCATAATATGCCTCTTGATCATGAAAATTATAAGCCAACTGAAATCCTAGACTTTGATATGGAATTTCAGGATTAACATATCCAAGCTTAAATGAAGAATCAAATCTATTTGTAAAAATTTTACCTCCCCAAAAGCTAGACAGGTCTTCTTTTTCATTAAAATTTATACTACCCATTTTCTTAAAGTCATCTAAATACCTAATATTTAAAAAACTTACTAGCCCTTTAGCAGTATCGGTATATTGCCACTTACTTAATAAGTTTAATTGATCTTGAATTGGTTTATCTAAGAATTGATCTCCATTTTTATCATTTGCTCTTTTTCTGTCATTATAGTGAATAAATAATGTATTATGCATTTTTTCACTCACTTTAGATCTTATATGTGCATTTGCCTCAAACCTTCCATCAATACTATTAAATAGATTGAAAAAAAACGGCATATCAGTGTAAGGCTTTTTAATCTCAGTATTGATTTGGCCTACAATACTTTCATAGCCATTAGTTACGCTTCCCATTCCTTTTGTAACTTGTATACTCTCAATCCAAGTTCCAGGTGTAAAACCTAAACCAAATGTTTGAGATGCACCTCTAACCATTGGAATATTTTCTTCAGTAATTAAAATGTATGGGCTTTTTAAGCCTAACATTTCTATCTGCTTAGTTCCTGTAATAGCATCACTGTGATTAACATCAACTGAAGGATTGGTTTCAAAGCTTTCAGACAAATTACAACAAGCAGCTTTTAATAGCTCATCTTCACTTATTTTAATGATGTTTTGAGGCATCAAATAAGTCCTTTGCATCGAATTTCTTCTTTTTGAAACAGTAACTTCATTAAGACTGTTTTCATCTGAAACTGTAAGAAAATGATTTATAATTTTATCTTTTTTTACTAAAACAGTATCAGTTTTGAAACCCAAAAAACTAATTTCAATAAACTCTTTATTCAAAGAGTTTTCTAATTTAAATAATCCTTTTTCGTTTGATATAGTTCCTCTGTCCGTATTCAACCACTTTATGGTAGCTCCTTGAACAGAAATTTCTTTGTTGTTTTCAATGTAAAGGATTTTACCCTCTACAACATCTTGTGAGTAATGATTTAAACTAAAGAGTATTAATAAAATTAAATAAATTAATTTTTTCATAACATTACTTGGCAGTCAAAATTACTTAAATTTGATGACTATAAATAATCAATATCTATGGATATAAGTACTCTTGAAATTGTTGGTTGGATAGCAACTTTTGTTGTTATTGGATCATTTTTAGTAAATGACATGTTAAAGTTGAGATCGATAAATCTTATGGGCGCAACATTATGGTTAATCTATGGAATAATAGCAAGCTCCTATTCGATAATTTTTTTAAATGTTGTTGTTATGAGTATACAGATATTTAAGATAAATCAACTATTAAAAAAGAAATAGCTATTTCTTTTTTATTTCAACCCAAAAGGGTAAAATATTTTTCCTGTTAGATCTTAAGAAAGGTATTAAGTCGTAATTTCCTTCATATATTTTTATATCTTTCATCAAAACAAATCCATCTTTATCGACATTAACCTCGTTTGAATAAACATTATTTCCTAACTCTAAAGTCATTTCACCAACTGAAACGTCTAGATTAATAAATTTAAATTTAAAATCATATACACCAGACTTAAATCTAGCTTTCCAAAAACCAAAAACTTCATTTTGACTCCAAATCCCTCTTTGTCCACTAGCATCATTTCTATTCAAAAAAGTTGGATTTTCATTTATAGTTCCAATATTTATTCTTGGCTTATTAATTAGATTTTTTGAATTAATTAATTCATGATAAATTTTATCCATGCTTGCTTTCATCTCTAATGCAATAGATTTTTCTTTAACAATTAAATTTTCGCTTTCATATGGATCTATCTCCAAATCATATAGCTCAAAATCTTCAATTCTAGAGTTATAATTAGTATTACCCACTAACTTATAGCTGCCAGTATTCAAAGAAATATTTTTGTAGAGTTCAGGTGATTTTCTTGTCCAGTATGAAAAAAAATCTCGTTCTTTTTTATTTATATTATTGTCAAACAAGTCTATTCCATCAATTTTTCTATCATTTGGAATTGGAAGATTGCAGAGTTTTGCTAAAGTTGGCAGAAGATCAATATGAGCTGAGAAAAAATCCAAATCAGATCCTTCATTATGAATCTTTGGAAAATTTAGATAAAATGGAACTTTAATTCCACCATTATATACCTGACTTTTCAATCCTTTAAGATTTGATACATATCGCGGTTGTTGTGGTCCATTATCAGTCATGAAAATAACGATTGTATTTTCCTTAAGGTTTAATTCATCCAACTTGTTTATTACTTTACCAAAATTTTCGTCAATATTGGTTACCATACCATAAATCTTTTTTGCATCAAGAATATTTTTTTCTGTCATTTTCAAACTTTCTCCATTAATATTTGTTGGATCTATATCCTTATACATTTGATAATATTTATCAGGAACTTGCAATGGGGTATGTGGTGCATTAAATGATAAATAACAAAAAAATTGGTTGTCTTTATTATTCTCAATAAACTTGATTGCCTCATCAGTAAATATATCAGAACAATAACCATCGTACTTTTTTTGTTTATTATTTAACCATAGAATTGGATCAAAGTAACTTGTACTTCCTTTGAAATAATTGGTAAAATCTCCAACCTGACCAATACCTCCTGACAAATGAATTAAAGACTCTTGAAAACCTTGATCAGTTGGTCTTGATGGATAGTTATCACCCAAATGCCATTTGCCAAAAATTCCAGTTTTATAATTATTCTCATTAAATATTTCTGCAAGTGTTATTTCACTTGAGGACATAATTGCTCCACCATTGTATGTATCTGTAACTCCAGTTCTAAGGGAATACCTACCTGTCAATAAACTTGATCTAGTTGGAGCGCAAACTGGTGAAACATTAAAATTATTAAAGCGAATACTTTCACTTGCAAATTTGTCTAGGTTTGGTGTAATCAAATGAGGGTTGCCATTATAGCCTATATCCCCATATCCTTGGTCATCTGTAATTACTATAATAACATTAGGATATTCAGTTTCTAAATTATTATTACATGAAAATAATAAGGTAGAGAAAATTAAGTAAATTAATATTTTGTATTTCATGTAAAAAATTAGTTTTTTCTAATCTATTACACCATCAATATCATACTGAGAAACAAATTCCCAAATCAATCCGCTTGTGTTTTTACCATTGTAATTTAATTTGTCATCCCAGTAGTGTTCACCATCATATATTTTTATATGCTCAACATATCTATCACCCGCATCATTGTAATAAATATATTGTTCAATTGAACCATCTTGATTGCTCAACATATCCTCATTAAGTGTATTATTAAAATTTTTCCACCAGTTAACAACATCTGGAATTGATGTACTTCCTAGATTATCTCCGTTATATAAAACCGTTGAATCAGCAGTCCCATGAATATTAATCATTGCTGTAGGATACTGGGCGTCACAACTTTGATAACTATCATCTATCATAGTTCCAGCTACTGACCCAATAGCAGCAAATTTTTTTGAATTACATGCTAAATAATATGAAAAGAATCCACCATTTGAATAACCTGCAGCATAAATACGTTTACTGTCAATTACTGGATAATCAACTAATAATTGATCAATTAAATTTTCAATGAATCCAATATCATCGGTATTGCTTTTATTATCAGTAGAAGGTTTAGAAGAATTCCAGTGTGAATCATTAGTGCCTGGCAAAGAAGTGCCTTGAGGATAGACAATGATAAAGTTTTTACTTTCCGCTAAAGCTCTCATATCTGCTGTATTAATAAATTCAGATGCAATTCCTCCAAAACCATGAAAATTAAACATTAAAGGGTATTTAATTTCAGGATCATAAGAATTAGGAATATATATAAGATAATTTCTATTTACATTATCATGTGAAAAAGTTTTTGTTTCAAGTCCAGTTATAATTCCATCTTCATCTACTTGAACTTCATCATCTCCTTTACATGAAACAATAAAAACTATTAAAATTGAAAGGAATAAAAATCTTCTTAAAATCATAATAAAATTAAATTTATTTAGATTGAGGAATTTCACGATTAATCTCCATCATATCTACAGATTTTTTTTCATCACCCAATAAATACTTAGAGAAATGATTCGCTCTCATCCAAAAATTATATTCAGACATATTTCCAAATCCATGTCTTTGACTTGGTAAAATCATAAAGTCAAACTTTTTGTTTGCTTTAATTAAAGCATTAGCCATTCTTATAGTTGCACCTGGATGAACATTATTATCCATATCTCCTGTTACCAAATATAAATGACCCTTCAAATTTTTTGCAAGAGACTGGTTTTTATCTACATCATATTTATACTTTATATTTCCATCATCATCCGTTTCCTCCATTATACCATGATGAGTTTCGCTCCACCAACTATTATAAATTGAATTATCATGATTACCTGCTTGAGAATATGCAACTTTAAAGAAATCTGGGTATACTAAAATAGCTGCAGTAGACATAAAACCTCCACCTGAATGACCATAAATTCCAACCCGGTTAATGTCAATAAAACTATGTCTATTAGCAAGTTGCTCAGCAACATATTTTTTATCTGCTAATCCGTAATCTCTTAAATTTCCATAACCATAATTGTGATACCACTTAGATCTATCAGGGTGTCCTCCTCGATTTCCAAGTGTTATTACTATAAATCCTAATTGAGCCATTCTGTCTAATCTGTCCATTCTAACAGAAAAAGATTTATTCACTGATTCAGTTTGTGGTCCAGGATATACATACTCTAGCAAAGGATACTTTTTACTTTCATCAAAATCAAATGGCTTATATATTACACCATATAAATCTGTTATACCATCATCAGCTTTTGCTTTAAAAGTTTCAGGAAATTGATAGCCAGTTTCTAATAATGCACTTAAATCAGCTTTTTCCAATTTCATAATTACAGTCCCATCAGAATTTAAAAGATGAGATTCCGGTGTTGTATTAACTCGAGAAAAATTACTAACAAAATACCTATGTGTATCAGATGGATAAGTCATAGTATTAAAATTTCCTTTATTTAATAACTTTGGAACTCCTCCATTAAGTGAAATTTTATACGTGTGTTCATAGTATGGATCAATTTTATTATTCACACCATGTGCCGTAAAGAAAAGGGTATTTGATTTTGCATCATAATGTTTAATGTAGTCACTATGATAAGAACCTTTGGTAATTCTATTTAATAATTTTCCTTGATTATTATATCTATAGAAGTGTGCCCATCCATCTCTTTCTGACCAGTGGATCATTTCCGTTTCATTTTTAATCAAATACAATGGACGAGTCTCTATATAAGTATTCATTCTCTCTTTAATCAATACTTCCATCTCACCGCTATTGATGTCTGCTCTACATATATCTACTTTTTTTCTGTCCCTGCTTGTAATACTAAAATAAATTTTTCCTTTATCAGAAAGCAATAATGTTGGTTTAAACTCATCGTCTATAGTAGAAGGTTTTCTTGGCTTACTATAAATATTAATACCACTTATGTATGAGACTGTTTTTTGCGTTGATGAATCAATTTTTACTTTTTTTATGTCTTTACTATTTATATCAAAAATTATTATCTCATGTGTATATTCTGCTTCTTCACCAGCCATATGATATTTATAGGTTTCTAAAGTTGGTCTTTTTTTACCCGTAGAATTAATAACCCATAAGTCTTTAATTTTTCTATTATCTAACTTTTGAAAAATAAAATTTTTTGAGTCTGATGACCAATAACCTCTAACAGGAAATCGATCATTTTTTTTCTTTTCAATATCTTCATTGTCTAAACCTCGTCCATAACCACCATAACCATAGTGTTCAACACCATCCTTTGTCCATTGATTTTCAACTATTGTAGAATCTTTTTCATCCTCGACAGCTTTTAGAAAATTTTCTTTATCCATCCAGTATAAATTAAATTTCTTTGAATACAGTACAATAGTACTATCAGGTGAAACATTAGCCCATTTTTTCCATTTTTCTTCTTTTTTCTTTTCATTATTGATAATAGTTAATCCATTACCTCCCAATTTGTATTCTAAATAGAATACTTTCTTCTCTTTTTTAGATTTTTTTAAAGTATCTGTTGACTTTATTAGCTCATTAGAAGTTACTCTGAATCTGATTGCGGTTTCATTTTTAACAAATTTGAAACTGAATTTTGGCAAGTGTTGTCCGTCATATGGATCCTTTGTTATCTCAGTCAACCATGCAGCCATTTTATCATTATCAAATAATGGAGTTTTTGTTCTTTTATCAGCATCAACTATATAATAATCTGATCCTCGTGTTGTTTTATACTGATACCAAAATTTATTTCCATTTTTAAGCCAATGTGGTCTAACAGCAGTTGAATGTACCAACTTTGCAACATTTTTTGGAGAAAATTTATACGCCAAATCATAATTTGCTTTTTGATTTTCTTGTGATTGGCTAAAACTTATACAGCCAAATAATATAAATAAAGAATAAAATAATTTTTTCATAAACACCTACAGTTAAAATTAAACTTTAAAAGATAAAATTAAAAATACAATTTTTAGAATCTTTTAAAAAAATTCCATACATCATTAAAAATATTTGGATTTTGCCTGTGTAAATTGTGTTGCCCATTTTCAACTCTTAAATACCTAATCTCCTTGTTATTATTACAATTTTTAAAAATATATAAAGTATTCTCATCAACAGATTTAATTTGGGGTGGAGAATCACATTGAAACTTTGAAGCCCACAGCTCTGCACTTTTAAGAGCTTCTAAAAAAACATGTCCAAACTTTGGTCCTCCATCAATTGGAATTGTTGAGTCAGCAGCACCATTTATTTGATAAACTGAAACAGGTTTTGTATTTTCTAAAATTGGCATGCTTTCCATAAGTTGACTTACTATTGGAGCTATAGCTCTAAAATGCGAAGTGTGAATTCCTAATTTATTTACCATTCCAGAACCATTTGAAGTACCAATTGCATATACCTTATTCAAATCTAGGTTCTTATAATTTTTTAATTCATTAACTATAAAATTGACAAATTCAACATCGTCAGCCTTTGACGGTTCAGTACCTAAATTCCAGGATTTAAGATATCCCTGAGGATAAATTCCTACGAATTCACCACTATCAGTGTAAGTTTTTAATTTGCTTACCCAACCTGTATTATTACCTCCTTTTCCATGAAAAGCAAATACAATTGGATAATTAATCAATTTATCTATAATTTCTGGTGTCTGAATTATTACTGGTCTTTCAATATTATTCCCCTCAATAGTTTGATTAATATAAATTGTTGTTGTAATTAATTCTTTATTAGGTTCTATATTATTTAAATCCAAGTTGTTATCAATCTTATCACATGAAATATTAAATAATGATGTAAAAAAAAGAAAGTAAAAAATCTTCATAATCATAAAAATTAGAACAACATTGAAATATAGGGCAAGTAAATAATGAAAAGTATAATTAAAGAACTAATCACTGCAAAAGATACTGCCCCAGCAGCAATATCTTTAATAAGCTTTATTCTTTCATCATATTCTGGATTAATTAAATCGCAAATTTTTTCAGCAACAGTATTTAAAGCTTCTGTAGTCAAAATAAAACCGATAAGTAGTATATGGATTATCCACTCTGATTTATTTATTTCAAAACAATAGCCAAGAAAAATAAAGAAAACACAAACAATAGATTGGACTTTAATAGAGTCTTCATTTTTTAAAAGGAAAATCATTCCCCCCATTGCGATTATTGCACCCTTAATCCTTTTTATTATAAAATTTATCATTTATTATTTTTCCATGACAAAAGCCAATCAATTATATCCTTATCAGCATATAACTTTCCCCAGCCTGAATGACCTGAATTTCCAATATTAAACTCAATATTTTTATTAACTTCTGATAATTGTTTATAAGCTTCTTCTGCCATTGAAAACTTGGAAGTTCTGTCATTTTTGCTGTGATGTAAATACGTTGGGATATGATTAATTTTATTTGACAAATCAACATATGAATAGGGTTGATGATGCGGGCTAAAAGGCATAATTGCTGCAAATAAATTTGGTAATTCAGCAGCTACTATAAATGTTCCTCTACCACCCATGCTCAAACCAGTTAAATAGATTCTCTTCTCATTTATTTTCATATTTAATTTTATATCATTTACAACATCTTGAATTCTCTTAGGGCTCCAGTCAACACCTAATTTTATTGGTGCTGCTATAATATATTCATCATTATCAGACATATAAAAATTTTCAATTGATTTTGCTCTTCTTGTTAATGAACCAGCATTTGAATTAATACCACCATGTAAGAAAATGACCAATGGATATTTTTTATTTTTTTTATAATTTTTAGGGGTTCTAAGGACATATGAATAACCACATAACCATCTTAGTGAGTCATTAGCACAATCCTCAAAATCATGGTTTGGCTCAACATAATTATCAGTCCAGTTAGTACCATTAATCCAAGGATCGGACTTGTCATTTGTCCACCAAGGTTTTCTATTCCAAATTTCCCAATACTTATCATCATTTTCATATAGAATATTTGTAAGGCTATTAATCTTAATTAATTCGTTCTGCTTAATTTCTGGCCAATCAGAATTAACTTTTGTAACTAATAAATTTGGATTTGCCTTAATATTACAAGGCGCACAATCAGCTTGAGATAAAAGTATTAATGGAAATAATAATATTATAATTATTCTAAGCATAACTTTTTTTGAAATATAAAAATTATTTGATTGTATGAGCAATATTTTTCCTATTTAAATTACTTTTGGAAATTAATTTTTATGGATACATTAAGTCACGCTCTTTACGGAAAGGGCCTTTTTGGATATAAAAAATATAGGTGGTTTTCATTTTTATTTGGAGCTATGCCTGATTTGTTTTCTTTTGGAATTTATTTTATTTATCTGTTTTTATTTAGCGAATTTGAATTTGGAAGACCATCTAGAGAAGAACTTCCATTTTGGGTCTATGATCTGTACGATATTTCTCATAGTATGATTACAGCTTTAATATGTATTGGAATTACCTATAAGATCAATAAAGATTTTGCATGGCCAATGTTGGCCTGGCCAGCTCATATAATAGTTGATTTTTTTACCCACAGTATAGAGTTTTTTCCAACTCCTATTTTATGGCCATTATCAGATTTTAAATTTGATGGTATCCCATGGTCGAATCCATATGTATTAGGAATTAATTTTATACTAATTTTTTTCTTGTTTTTCTATAGATGGAAAATAAATAAAAAAAGCCCTGAATGACCAGGGCTTTAATAGT
>Ga0115012_10001942_pt1 | contig 11983 bp, 9 predicted proteins | sample TroAtlMetagenome_FD_88706 | JGI IMG/M metagenome (GOLD analysis project Ga0115012, IMG submission 88706) | Marine eukaryotic phytoplankton communities from Atlantic Ocean - Tropical Atlantic ANT10 Metagenome | ecosystem: Environmental > Aquatic > Marine > Oceanic | place: Tropical Atlantic Ocean...
CCGCAACACCCGCACCGCGGCTTTGAAACGGTGACCATTGCCCACACTGGGTTCATCGACCATTCCGACTCTTTGGGCGCCCAAGCCCGATTTGGTTCCGGAGACGTGCAGTGGATGACGGCCGGACGCGGCGTGGTCCATTCCGAAATGTTTCCGCTGATCAATGCCGATGAAGGCAACCCCGCCGAACTCTTCCAAATCTGGCTGAACCTTCCGGCCCGCAGCAAAATGGTTCCGCCCTACTTCACCATGATTTGGTCCGAACAAGTCGCCGACACCGTTCACACCGACGCCACCGACCGCCGCACCCGCGTGCAGGTGGTGGCCGGAAAATACGGCGACACTGCCGGCGCGCGCACGCCGCCGGACTCGTGGGCCAACAACCCCACACACGGCGTCAACATCTGGACGATTCGAATGGAGCCCGGCGCGCAATGGACCTTGCCCGCCGCCGCGGAAAACCGCACCCGCGTGCTGTACGCGCACCGCACCGGCGGCATGAACGTGGGGGGCACAGACATTGCGGCCCCCTCCGGGGTTCAACTGCAGGCCGATGCGGCCGTTGCGATCCAAAACGGCGACTCAGCCACCGAACTGTTGCTGCTGGAGGGCCAACCCATCGGGGAACCCGTGGCCCAGCACGGTCCCTTCGTCATGAACACCCGCGAGGAACTTCAGCAAGCCTTCGCTGACTACCAGGAGACGCAATTTGGTGGGTGGCCATGGCCCGAAAACGACCCCGTGGTCGACCGTCATGAAACCCGTTTTGCCCGTCACGCCGACGGTCGAGTCGAGCGCCCAGACGCGGACTGAACGTCAGCAGCTGCAGCACTCGTCCAAGGTGTCCGACGAGATGCCGGGCTCGGTTTCCGCCGCCGTGCCCTTAAACAAGTCGGGCAACGCTTGGAATGGAGGCTGGCCGTCTGCCGCACTGCGTTCCGAGTCAGAACTAAACTTCTCAAAGCGTTGATCCAAAGCCGCATCGTCTTCGGCAAATGTGAAGCCCCAGGTCTTGGTGACATCGACGCCATCGAGCCACACCTCGAACACTTGGCCCTTGGCCAGTTTCGGGTGATCCAGACGCCAATCCGTCATGTTCTGGCGCTCCAAGAAATTCGTTTCACCGCAAAACTGGTGTTCGATCAAATGGTAGTTGTACACGCTCAACCGACCCGGTTTCATGTCAGCGGACGCCGTCAGGGTGACCCGAACCGCCGCTCCCGGAAGCTTGGCTTCTCGACCCGACATCCAAGCCCGATGGTTGGCGGCATACGCCGCGTACGTTTCACGGTTGTTGGCCACTTCGACCGTCTTCGTCGCGTTGTATTTTTTGTACTCCGCTCGGTGCGTTTCCGTGGCGCGGGATTCAAGCTCCTCTGGGTCAAACGCTTCTTCAGTCTTGGGGTCGAAGCAATCACCGCATCCGCAATCGAACACCATGTACTCCATGTATGTCTGCCAAGACATCACCGACTGATTGAAGGGCACCACACCCGTTGGCTCGTCGTAAAGCACGCAGCCGGCAGCCCCCAACGAGTCGACAGCCAACACACCGGGTTCAAAGGTGCCTCCATTGAACACGGGCTCTTTCAACACGCCGCTGTTGCCTTCCACGCGGGTCCGGGCGTTGCCCCGTTTGCCGTGGCACCCCGCGATGCGCTCGATGGTCAGTCCGGGAGCGTTGTCCGTCGACTTCAATGTCCGCCACACCGTCGAGGTGGGGGCACCGTAGTCCGGGCCCGATGGGTCCACCGAATGCCACCGGGCTTTTGTGGCCCGCTTGGTCGTGGCGCCGGCTTCCGCCGAACCGTGGGACAACCCCACCAATGCCACCGCGACCATGCATATCGTCCATCGAATCATCACTGCCCTCCTTTGCGCGCCCCAGCCAGACGGCTGAGGGTGGATTTCATTCAACATACTACTTTCAGCGTTGCACGGTTTCTTTGACGATTTCAATCCTCCACGGTGCGTACACGCTTGGCATCACCGCAACAATCAACGTCGCTGTTCGCTGACCGCAGCGTCCAGAGCCAGTTCCCAAATCTCGACTTTCTCACGCGTTCGCCGACGGCGGCCGTCTGGCCCCACCGAAGGCTTGACCTTGCGTTGGAGCTTCTGCACCAACCGAAAACGCCCGCGCTTCAGTTCGGATTCAATTGGGTGAGGCACATCCGGCTGAAGAAGACGAATGGCATTCGAGAACACCATCACCACCCGACCATCGGCGGCCAACCGACCTTTGGCCTGGGTGAAGAACCGTTCGAACAATCCGTCTTGGTAGTGCAACGCTTGATCCAGCAAGTCGTCTTGTTCACCCCGAAGCCATGGTGGATTGAACACAACCAAATCCAAGGCGTCGGACCCATCGCCCAACAAGTCGGTGCATTCGACGGACACATTGGGGGGTTCGGACCACCGCGCCAATTCTTGCGAAACGCTCTCGATGGCGTTGGGATTGGAGTCGGTTGCCGTCACGTGTTCGCAGCCGCCCTTGGCCAACAAAAAAGCCAGCACTCCGCAGCCGGTGCCCACGTCCATCGCGCGAGCCCGAGCGCCACCGTACTGGCTCAACCAGGTGGCGAACAGCTCCAAATGCGAAGTTCGGGTCGGCGCGTAGGTGCCATAAAACGGGTGTAGCCTGCGGCCCAGCACCGCCAAATGCGTTCCCTGTTGGTGGCGTTGCCAGCCGCCGTGCAATTCCTGGACGTCGACAAAGGCCAAATCAAACGAATCCAATCCGGGGTACAGCCGTTCCAAAAAACCAATGGCCTCGGTGTCTTCGAGCGCCACCCGGTGCCCCTTCACCGGGGCCACCAAACGCCTGGCTGCGGCCCGGTATTTACGGCCGTATTCCCGGCGCGCCTGAAACGGAGCCGACCGTTCCGGACGCCCCAGCAGCCGGTGCACCTCTTCCAGAATCACCACACCGGTTCGGTAATGGTCGACCACCCGCAAGAAATCGCCGCCAACCAACGACCGCGCGCATTCGACGGCGGGCACGGAACTGTCCACCGATCGCGCTCCGCATTCGGCGACGGGTTCAGGGCGAAGAAGAGGTGTGTTCATGAAGGCATCCTCGGCGCACGACCGTTCGGGCTCACTGGTACACCCGCACATAGTCGACCGCGTAGCGCGTTGGGAACGCCAGGTCCTCCACGCTGCCACCAGCGCCCCCCAAAGCCAGGTTCAACAACAGCCGGTGAGGCTGTTGGAACGGGTTTTCTCCAGCGCACGCAGCCGAACCGTTCACGGTCCCCGTCAATGCAACGTCGTTCAACACTGCGCCATCCAGGCGAATGACCATGCGGTCGGCGTCCCACTCCATTTCCCAGATGTGAAATGAGTCTGTCCAATCCGACGCAAAGTCCGCCACCGGCCAATGCGATGAGTCCCAATGAGGCGTCCACCGGGAATTCGACCCCCACGCGAAATTCGCCAGGACGTTTCCGCCGTAGTTTTCCATCACGTCGACTTCGCCGTTCGACGGCCATTCGCACTCGACACCGAGGGTCCAGATTGCGGGCCACGTTCCCACCAGATTGGTCACCTTGGCGCGCACAACCAAGTGACCGTACTGCCACGAAAACTTGTCTTTGGTCGTGACGCTGGCCGAGGTGTGCGTGATGGTTTCCCGTTGGGTTCGCCAATCGCTCGATCCCGCGACATAGTCGGGGTTGGGGCGCTCCTCGGCGCGGCCTTCGATGACCAGCATGCCGTCTTCCTGAAATGCATTCTCAGGCTGGTACCACTGGAGCTCTTCGTTGCGAACAAAGCCGTTTTCAAAAGACCACTTTTCGTCATCAAGCGCACCTTCACCGTCAAACTCGTCCGACCACACAAGCTCCCTGTCGGACGCCGACTCATACTGAAGCCACAAATCATCGGCCCAAGCCGCACCGCTTCCGGCGTGCTTGTAGACGTAGATGGTGGCCTGGGTATTCGCAAAACCGGTCGTGAAGGTGAGCGAGCCTTCGGTGTACTCCGAGTCGGTAAACGGCACGCGCACTGTTTCGCCGCCGTAATCCTTCACCCCAATCAGCAGCGGCTCTTCGTCGGAATTCTTGCCCCAGCCCGACAACCGATACACGGCATTCGGCTCCAAGCCCTCCACGCGTTGCTCGGCGCCGTTGGTTTCGGTGGACTGCAAAGCCCACGAACCGCTCCGGGCGTTTTCTGTGACGCGCTGCGCCCCCCCCCAAATACTCCACGCCGCAACGCCGGACTCAAACCCAGCATCCACCAGCAGGTTTTCGGCCGGTGGCGGAACCTCATCGCCCGAGTCTTCTTGCGAACTTGGGGCCGACGAGTCATCCGCATCGCTCGGATTGGCGGAATCCGAAATGCCAGCAGACTCGCCTTCGTCCGCGGCCTCGTCCTCCCCCACAGGTTCGGTATTGAATCTTTGTTTCTCGCCCGACCCGGTGCTGCACGCCCAAACCGTCATCCCAAAACAGACTCCCAGCAACGCTCGCATGGCCACCCCTCAACCACCACCATACCGCACCTCGGTGCGTAAACGAGGAGGCCGCATGGGGCGCCGCATAAATCTTCGAGAATCCCCACGTTGACACTGCAAATTTACGCGTGTAGATCTCTGCGACACCCCGGCCCATGCCTTCGGAGAAACCCCCGATGCAAGAAGTTCAAGGCTTCATCGTGCTGCTCGATATCAGCGGCTACACCCAATACGTCCGATCGCACAACCTGCGGTGGGTCCCGGGACTCGGAAAACACTTTCGAGCCACCAGCGAAGCCCATGCGGAAAAGGTCGTCACCGACTTGCTGGAAACGCTCATCCACGCGACGAGCGAACTGCTTCACCCCGAAAAACTGGAAGGCGACGCGGTGCTGTTGACTGCTGTCGTCGAAGATGAACCGGCGTTTGCCCACGAGCTGGTTGAGTGCTTGGAAAACGTGTTTCGCGCGTTTCACACGCGCATCCACGAACTGATATTTTGCCAAGCATGCCTCTGCGATTGCTGCAGTCAGATGCAAGATCTGAAGGTCAAAGCCATTGCGCACCACGGCCCGTACCTGCTGAAAACCGTTGCGGGATTCCGAGAAATCGCAGGACAAGAAGTCATCCGGGCCCACCGTCTTCTGAAAAATGATGTCGACAGCAACGAATACCTGATGGTCACCGACGCCGTGAGGCGGTTGATGGACCCCCCTTCAACGTTGAGCATGAATGCGCACCAAGAAGTCGATCCGAACCTTGGGGAAACCAAGGTGTGGGTGCACTTCCCGCCGGATCACAGCCAGTTGGACCAAGCCCACTCTGACTCCTACCTTGCGCGCTACCAAAAAATGGAATCATATTTCAGCGCACCGGCCGATAGGGACGCACTGATTCCCGCGGCCAAGTAGACTCACGTTCGCCCGTTCAACTTGCGCACGAGCTTCGCACCGGACACATTGAACCCACACCATGGAGCCCCCTATGAGACCGTTTGTTGTCGCACTGACCGCCGGATTGTTTGCCGCCGCACCGGCCATCGCTGACGCCACTTGCACCCACCAGTTGAAGACCGCCAAACCGGGCTGGAAAGCCTACAAAACCACGGACAAATTGCCGGTTGGTGGAACCTTTTCCAAGGCCACCCTCAGCCCAACGGCTCCGGCAGCCTCCGTGCCCGAAGCCCTGGCCGGCGCCACAATGAACATCGTGGCTTCGTCGGTGGACAGCGGATTGGACATTCGCAACCAAACCTTGGTCACCAGCTACTTCTCCAAACTCCTGCCGGACGCGCCCTTTCGGGTGTCTGTGGCCAAGGTCGAAGGCGACAATTCATCGGGCACAGCGACACTGAACGTGGAACTGAACGGCGTCAGTCGTGCGATGGCCTTTCCCTACACGGTGTCCGAAGCCGGCGAACTCACCGCAGTGGCCACCATGGAGATGATGGACTTCGGCCTGAAAGCCGCATTCGATGCCATCCACACTGCATGCGAAGCCCTTCACACCGGTCCCGACGGGGTGTCCAAGACCTGGACCGATGTGGAACTGACCGTGAACGCCACCATCGAAAAAAGCTGCAACTGAAACGCGATCAAGACCTCGGATCGCACCGTTTGACGCCGACTACGCATGGAACGGTGCCACCGACTGGATTAGCCTTCTTCCAATGTCGCAACCCGCCCTTCCATGGCTGACCCGATTTTGTGCGGTGTACCGCAAGCACACCCACTCGGTTCGTCGGTGTTGGGCGGAGCCCCACGCCAACGGCGCCCTGGTCTCGATTGCTGTCCCATCCGGCATCGTCCAACTGCTGATTCATGCCAAAGACCGAGACAAGTTCTACGCCCAAACCGCATCACTCGGCATCTCGTTGTACGGCAGCGAACAGGACGGATTGAGCCCGAAACAAGCCGAAGGACTGGCCCGTCAGTTCATTGAAGTGTTGGTGCGGGCCGATTCAGGGAATCTGATCATCGAGACGGCCAAGGAATCCTGCGGCGGCCCGGAAACGCCCGTGCACCGGATCGATCCCGCGCAAGCTTTGGCGGCCAAAGACCGTCTGGCCGACGAAATCCATTGGAACTCGTTCATTGGCTACAAAGCCCTGGTCACCGAAGACCTGTACCCGCACACCAATCCACTGGGCGAACTGGTTTCGGAAGATGAAATCTTGAGCGGCTGGCAAAACACAGTCGAACGCATCAACCAGGGCACCGCCCCCGAAAAACTGGGCCTGTACATCCACTCGCCATTTTGCACCGTTGCGTGCACCTTTTGCTACTGCGGAAAAACCGACAACTTCGACCGCCAGATGATGGAGGACTACCTCGATCGTTTGCACGCCGAAATTCAAACCTTTGCTCCCATCTTTCGAGAGAGCACGTTCACCTCGGTGTACTTCGGCGGTGGCACCCCATCGTTGTTCACTCCGCCCGCGATGCGGCGATTGTTTGCCGACTTGTACGGCACATTCCACGTGCCCGAGGGCACCCAAATCATCTTCGAAGGAAATCCGGACTCGTTGAACGAACCCAAAATCAAGGTGCTCGCCAACGAAGGTCGCGTGAGTCGATTGACCATTGGCGTTCAAACCCTGGACGACGACGTGCAAAAGGTGGTCCGCCGATTCAACAAGCCGAGCCACGTGTCCGACGCCATTGCCATCGCCCGAAAGCACGGCATCAAGCACGTGAACTGCGACTTGATGGCCGGCATGCCTTTGCAAACCCTCGAATCGTTCCAGCGCGACGTCGAATACTTGTTCAGCCTTGAACCCGACTCGTTGCACCTGAACGGCTACCGGCCCTTGCCTCAAACCTTGTTGGGGTCCCAATCCAACCCCATGGACGACGAACAAATCGAACTCCGCAACGAGATGATTCGCTGGGGCGCGGAGTTTTTGGCCAACAATGGCCACACCGACGAAGCGGGTCAGGGCAAGCGCCGCACCCGAAACGCCGCCAACATTCAGGAATACGACCTCCGGCGCCAGAACTCTTCGCTGTTGGGCTTGGGCTACCCCGCACGGTCTCACAGTTTCGGCGGCCATTACTACATGCCCGATGGCCAACAAGGCATCGATGCCGGCCTTCAACAAGAAGGCTCAGGGAATCGCCTGTGGCGCGCCGTTGTGGCCGATGACACCGAAGAACAACACAAGTACTTTGTGAACAATTTTCGAACCGGTTTTCACCGGGCCGAGTTCGAGTCCATTTTTGGAATCGACCCCTATGGCGTCGCCCCCGAGGCCTTCGATAAACTGGCGGCGTGCGGGTTGGTGACCATCACCGATGACCGGATTCAGACCCACGTGAACAGCCCGGCAGAGGACCTGACCTACCGGACGTTTTTGTACAGCAGCAACCACATGGCGCGGGCCAAGGAAATTTGGGGCGGCGAGTACGACCGAACGGTCGACTACACCCAAAAGCTGAACCAACTCACCGAATCGGCGGGATAGCCGGCCGACCGGTCTACGGCTGCGCCAGGTAGCCACCCACCGCGTAGTGGACGGCCAAGTGACTCGCGTCACTGCTGCTGCAGTCGTAGCTGCCCCCCATTGAATCGACGAGCAACTCGACGGATTCCCCGGCGGGCACGCGAAGCCCGGAAGTCATGCCCACCACCAGATTGCTTTCGCCGCCGGCGGTGGCCCAACTGGAGGTCTGCATTACCGGAGTGCCCACCGAAAACTGACCCAACACACCCGAGTCACTCGTCACCGAAACGCGGGCTTGGGCTTTGCACCGATAGCGCGTCGAGTTGGCCGACAGCACCACATCGGTGATCACGATGTCGTGATCGGCCGGCGCAGTGAACAACGGCGAGGCGGATTCGCCCCACCGGGCGGTCCCACCGGCACTGATGACCGGGTTGCTTCCCAGCGAAACCGCTCCCGTGGCCGGGTAGCCAATGGCGTCTTGGGGCGACAACAAGGCCGTCGAAGCAGCGCCCAAACACAGGGCCAAGCCGACGGTGACTGAAAGATGAAAACGAGAATTCATGGGGTCCTCCACGTGAACCCCACTCTACCGCAATGCCACGGCCTCATTGGTGCGCAAAGGCCACTTCATTCGCAAACGCTGCCATCGCAGTCGCGAAAAGCCCCGTCCACATCGCAGGCGCAATCGCATTCGTGGCCGGGAAACGGCACCGCGGCGCCCAGGGGGTGCAGCGCATCACCCAAGGTGCATTGAACCGTCCATTGCAGGACCGTTGAACCTTCTGCCGCAGACCACGGCGTAGTCGTCGCAAACTCCATCCGCTGGCCGTCCTGAAGCATGGGACTGGTCAGGCGCAGCGTCATGGGTTCGAGCACCGTCGCAGCATCCACACGCCCAAGGTCAATCCGCACGGACAAGGCATCGCCCGGGAGCAAGGGGCTCACGTCCACCTCGCTCACAGCGGGATCGGACATGCCCGCCCACGAAGCCTGGGCAAACGCCGGGTAATAAAACGGCGCCACCCCAGTTTGGGCGATGCCCAACTGAACCGAAGCCTCCACCGAACCGTCGGCCAAACCCGACAACTCCAAGGAGGCCTCCGCCACCTCAAACCGGTAGCCCATCGCCATCGCCGCTTCCTCTGCGCGCGCCCTGTCGGCGCCCAAATACCCCACGCCTGCGCCGTTGTAGGCGTGGTAGTTGAGCAAGTAGCTGGCGTGGGTTTGCTCGATGCATTCCGTCATGTCTTGGGCGTACTCACCGAGCACATAGTCGTCGCTGAACACGCCGCTTTGAAGCTCGGGTCGCAACTCGCCGCCGATGCCAACTTCGTGCCAGCGTTCTTCGGCCCCCGCAGCGATCAAGCGGGGCAAAAAGAACCATTCGACTTCGCCCAAGGTGCTGTGGGCGAACGAATCGTCGTGAAACCCCAAGGGCAAATCCACGCTTCCCGAAACCGGGTACCGGATTTGAAGCTGGGTCGTGGGAAAGGCCGCCGCGTAGGCGTCCATCACCGCTTGCTGGGTGTCCGCCGAAGCGAACCAATCACCGTGCGGCCAGGTGTGCCATTCGCCCCAAAAGCCCAGCAAACCCAACTGCACAAATCCCAAGCGCGGGTCGCCGTCGTAGCGGGCGCCCAACGCTTCGATCACGCCCAGCATCGCTTCCAGCATTTCCGGGTCGTCGTAGTCCGGCGAGCAGCCACCGCCGTGTTCGGTGTAGACCGAGCAGGGCACGTCACCCACCAAGTGATCGGGCAAGCCGCTCGGGCGATTCGGGTAGTCCACAAAGACCCGCAGGACCACGTGATGATTGCGTTCCGCTGCGGCCACCATCAACGGTTCCAGACCCGCCTCCAAGGTGTCGCCAGACTCGTTCCACAAGTCTTTCAACGGCAGGTACAAAAACTCCATTTGGTCGGGAAAATCCGTGACGGGTGTGCCCCACAAATACGACGTCATGAACCCTTTGAGCGCGTTGTGCGCGGTCCGCTCGGGGGCGGATTCAAGCGCACCGACGGCGACGGAGTGCAGCATCGTGGCCGCAGACTCCGCGCACTCCGAACAGTCCGGCTCGACCGACCCGGAATCACCCGACCCCGAATCGTCCGGCGGAGGTTCGGCGGAGTCAACGGGGGCCGCTGAGTCCACGGGGCTGGCGGTGTCCGGCGGGGCCACCGTGACGGTGAGCCCGTCTTTGTCGGCATCCCCGCAGCCGAGGGCAAACAACGAGATGATGGTCATCATCATGGCTCCGAGTCCCACCCGCAGCACCAACAAACCCGCATCGGCATTCCATCGTTTTTCGCTCATGCACTCAGCCTACCGCAACGGCTCCGCAACCCCAGTCGGATTCAGAGCGCCAAGGACATCTGAATCATGTCAATCGACTCGCCCTCGTGCTTGATGGCCCCCACGCGACGGCCTTCGTGAACGTAGCCCAAGCGCTCGTACAACCGAATGGCACCGGGGTTGGTGTGAAAGACCTCCAACTGAATCCGTTCCAAGCCGTCTTGGCGTTCGGCCCAGGCCTGAAGCGCTTTCATCATGGTGGTGCCGTGACCCTGACCGCGCGCCTCTTTCAACAAACTGACGCCCAACGCCGCGCAATGGTGGCGGTAGGGCGCCTTGCCCACCGTGAGTTCCGCGCACCCCAACACCCGGTCTGCATCAAACAGCAACAGCACATGCCCACCGCCATCCAGGTACCCCTGAATCCACTCGTCTTGACCTGCGGCCGTGGGAACGCGCCTCATCGGCAGCACCCCGGGGTGGTCGTTGTTGGTGCCCAACGCAATCAAGAAGGCGCACAGCGCTCCCCCGTCGCCCAAGGCGGCGGGGCGAAGGAACAACTCGGCTTTCATTGCGGCCTCCGTGATTCAGCGCTTCGATTGTCCCACAACGCTCCTCAAAACGTTCAAATCCGTTTCAACCAGTTGCTATACTTCAGCGACTGTCCACCCGTGGAGCGCCCGTGAAACCCACTTTGATTTTTTGCTCACTGCTCGTTGCCACAGGCTGCACAGAGGCCTCGCTCAAAACCGTCAACGCCGAACCCACGGCCCTCATTGTTTCGCACGCCGACGGCGATGAACCGATGGCCAACGAAGAGGCGGTGCTGTTCGGTTCGGTGTCCGACACCAACCACCCGCCCGAAGACCTGGTGACCGTGTGGCGCGTCGACGGTGAAATCGCCTGCGAAGACGTCGTGCCCGAAGCCGATGGCCACACCGCATGCATCACCGCCTTGACCCCCGGCGACCGCACCATCGTCTTGTCGGTCCGCGACCCCAAAAACGCAACAGGAGCGGACTCAGTCACCCTGTCTGTGCAGGAACCCATCCCCAATTCACCGCCAGAAATCGACCTCATCGACCCCTTCGAGGGCGAACGCTACTGGGCCGATGAACCCGTCGAATTTCGAGGCCGGGCACTCGATGAGGAAGACCCCTTCTCCGACCTCCTTGTCTCCGTCGAGAGCGACATTCAGGGCATCATCGAACTCGACACAGCCCTCGACTCCGAAGGGCGCTTCTCCGACTTCGCCGACCTCGAGGCGGGCCTGCACCTGGTGACGGTGACGGTGACAGACTCGGCCGGAGACACCGGAAAAGACCAAGCGCTGGTCGAGGTCTTGCCCGCCAACGAAGCCCCTGCCATTGCAGCAGTCACCGTTTTGCCCAACCCCGCGACGGTGAACGACACCTTGACCTGCACCTACAGCGGGTTCTTGGATTCAGACGGCGACACCGACTCGTCTCGGTTCGAATGGACAGTGAACGGGGTCGACACACCCGGCGATTCCGCAACCTTGGCCGGGGCATTTTCAGCCGGAGATTCCGTTCGCTGCACCGTGACCCCGAACGACGGCACGATCGATGGCGAACCCCGATTCGACGAAACCGCGGTCATCAACTCACCACCTCGCATCGCAACGGCATCGATCCTTCCCGACCCCGCGGTGGCCGGTGACAGTCTCTCTTGCGCATACGAGGGATTCGAAGACGATGACGGTGACGCGGACGCATCCACCATCGAATGGGCGGTGAACGGCGTCGACGCCGGCACGGGATCCGAAC
>Ga0115012_10001943_pt1 | contig 11979 bp, 9 predicted proteins | sample TroAtlMetagenome_FD_88706 | JGI IMG/M metagenome (GOLD analysis project Ga0115012, IMG submission 88706) | Marine eukaryotic phytoplankton communities from Atlantic Ocean - Tropical Atlantic ANT10 Metagenome | ecosystem: Environmental > Aquatic > Marine > Oceanic | place: Tropical Atlantic Ocean...
CCACTTGCACGGCGGCGGGCTCGGGGTGGGCGGCGGCGGCGGCGCGAATTGGTACCAAGACCTGCGCAAGGATTTGATGCTTGCGTGGATCCGTTGCGACCCATCCCGCTGGAAGACGCTTTGCGACGAGTGGACCCCCGAAGCGGTCCCGCCGTGGGTGGAACACCAATTCGAAAAGGAGGCGTGGCGCTACGACAAGGGCCACAAGCGGCTCCTGGCGGCGCGGCGGCGGCTCGGGCGCGTCATCCTCCGCCACCACCTGCGCCGCGCCGTCATGACGCGCGCCATTGCGCTGTACTGGCAAGAGCAAACCCAGCGCGCGCTCTGCGCGCCCGACGGCACGGGCCGCGCGGCGGACAGGGGAGCGTTTGAGTCGGAGTTTGCGTAGAGCGGTCGCGCGTGTGTGTGCTGTGTGTTTCCGAACCAAGAACGCACTTGAGTCACTACTCGCCCTCGCGCTTCCGCTTCTCCCCCGCCGCCTCCGCCTCAACCGCCAGCTCCTCGGCGCTCCGCTTGAACTGGCGGCACGTGAACGAGACGCGCGGGCGCAGCGTCTCGCGCACCTCGTGCGTGCGCCGCACCGCCGCGTGCGCGAACGCGTCGAACTCGCACACCTTGCCGTGGTACAGCTCCATGTACGCCGAGCCGTGCGGGCCGTGGTTGTCCGGCCCGCGGAACTCGAGCCGCGACAGCGTCGGCGGCTGCCCGCCCTCGAAGAGCGGGCGCCGGTCCTCGGGCCGGATCGCCAGGCTCAGCGTCTTGACCGCGCCCGACGCCAGGTCCTGCGTCGCGTCGCAGTGCGCGCCGATCTTGGACTCGCGGTGCTCGTAGACGTTGACCAGGATGCCGTTGCAGTCCTGCAGCCCGTAGTGGGCGAGCACCTGCGTCACGTACGGCGGCAGCTCCCCAAACGGCACCGCCTTGGGCGTCTGCCAGTAGTACTGCCGGCCGATGAGCATCAGCCGGCGCTTCGAGCCCTCCGACCCCAGCGCGCGCGCCCGGCCGTGCGCGGCGTTGGCGAGCACCCACCGGATCGTCTGCGCCTCGTCGAGCTGGCGGCGCAGCGCGAGCGTCTTCGCGCACTCGGCCACGGCCCGGTCGCAGTCCGCCACCACCGACTCCAGCTCCGCCTTGGCGACCAGCGCCTCGTCCGACCCAGGCGTCGCGAGCTGGCTGTTGCGCTTGGTCGACAGGAGCCGCGCGTCGTTGACCTTGAGCATCTTGCCGTCCTGGTGCTCGCGCGCGACGACCAGCTCCTCGAGCGCCAGCATCTGCGCGGTCGTCTCGGCCTTCGCCGGCGGCCGGCCCTTGACGAGCGGCTCGCTCATGGGACGCGTGTGTGTGCGCTCGCAGGCGTCCGCGCGCAAGCCGCAGCCGCTAGCGCCGCGCCGGGCGCGCGTTCGTGCAGTCGGGCTGACGCGCGCCTCTCCCCTGACTCGCTGCGCGCGGGCGGGACCCCCACTGCGCGCGGCCGTGCGGCCGCGCCGGTAGCTCAGCCGGCCCCCTCCGATGTGCGCAGTCGCTTAAAGGTGTGAGCGGTGACGTGATTATCCTTGAAGAGGTGCGCACTACCGCACCCGACACACAAACACCACGCTCACGCCCCGTTCCTCGCACAGGCGGCCTACTGCGACCCCGGGCTGGTGTGCTCTCAGTAGTCCGACGGAGTCGGCGAACACGCCCCCTCACGCTGCCACCACGGCTCGCAGATCTCGGAGGTGGTAGTTCCGCTGCTCAGGCGCGCCGCCCGCTTAGCCTTTTTAGTAGCCTTAGTACGCGCCGCGCGGTCAGCTCTGGTGGCCTTCATTTCTGGAGTGTTCAAAGCAGCACGGATAGCATCGCCACGACGCTTGCGCTCTCCCGGGATGTTCCACTCTTTCTTGTTCTTGGCTCGGATCTTGGCGCGCATTTCGGGTGTCCGGTGCGACAATTTGTGGGCCTCAAGCCACTTCGCGTGCTTCGTTGGGTCGGCGTGGAAGTCTTTGATGACCTTGGACCTTTTTGCAAAGGCCTCTGGTGTAGCAAGTGTGCGCTTCAGCTGATCGCGGGTGGACTGGTGCAGCATCGGGTTCTCGTCGCCACCCCTGGTCAGGTTGTATCCACGATTGAAAGTGTCCAGCACCTCTATCCACACTCGTTCGCGCTCGTTCAGCTTCTCGTCGTCAACGATCTCTAACACCTCCTTTCTCATATTCTCCCATCCATACTTTTGAATGGCATTGTTCAGTGCTCGGCAAGCCCCGGTGTTGGAAGCAGCGCGATTCTTGTGTGCACGCCAGCGATCGGTCACCTTTCGCCGGCGTGTCTGTCCCACATACGCCTTTCCTGATGGCGCTGTGATCTTGTAGATGATCCCCATCGTGCGCAGTATGCAGCAGTCGGTGCTCCTGTGTATCAGCACGATCCTCGACAGCGGGTGCGCTCTGACTCTAGCCCCGGCTAGCGGCGAGGCTGACCTCTCGCTCGCGCGCTGCGCAGGAACCACTACACGAAGGAATGTCCACGCCTCGAACGCCGCGCCTGCGCAGCCCTGACGCCCGTGTGCGCTTGACAGATGATGGAGCTCACCGACGGTGCGTTCGCTGCTGCTGCGACCGTGCGTGCCTGAGCGTCCCCGTGCGCGCAGATCTGGGCAAGAAGGTCTTCGAGACCATTTCGATCACGCTCGTTTGTGACGAGTGTCTCAAAACTGATCATCCGGTCCGCACTACAGCACATGGTCAAGATGGCTACTGAACGTTTTGCGTGTGCTGCGCAGGAGAAATGCCGACATAAGCTCGCTTCGATGCCGCGCTGGCTCTCTTCGCAAAAGGTACGACCTCTCAACACACACACTCCACTGCTGACCCCGGACGCGTCGCGCAGGTCGAGGTCGTTCGCAAACTCCTCAGCGAGGACCCGGCGATGCTGTTGCGCGAGTCGCTCGGCATCTCGGCCGATGGCAGCGAGAAGGTGACGCACTACAATCCCCTGTCAAAACGTCAGCTCAACGTTCTGCCCGTGGATTGTGGTGCAGGCCTTCCACAGCTCCTCCATCGAGTCCTTCATCGGCCGCGCCGCGCCGCCGATCCCCTACTCCGTCCGCAACCCGTTAATGAACACGCAGCACGTCTTCACCGCCGTCGACCCCTCGGGCGGCGGCGCGAGCGCCTTCTCGGTCGCCACCATCGCGCAGGACCCCAACGGGTTCATCAACGTGCGCCGCCGCGCCCCCCAGCGCCTCGCCCGGGAAGAGGTCGAGCAGCATCGTCGTCAGCACGACGTACGCGTCGGGCGACTGCGCCATGCCCGCGATGAAGGGTGGCGTGGTTATGGGCAGCACGCGCGTCACGAGGTCGGCGACGAGCTCCGGCTCGCGCTCGGCGTAGCGCCGCTGCGTCGCGGGCTCGCGGTGCAGCGCAAACAGCAGACACGCGCGCCGCGCCGCGATGCCGCCAAAGTCGGGCGGCAGCGCGGAGACGCGCTCCCACTCGTGCCGCGCCTGCGCGAGCGGGTCGCCCACGCCGGCCACCTCCTCGCTGAGCACGCCCATGGCGTGCGCGAGCGCCTCGTCCAGCGCGTCCGCCAGCGCCGCGTCGGGCGTGGCGTCGGCCGCGTCGCGCTGGGAGAGCGGCCGGCCGCAGAGCAGCGTGCTCAGCACGCGCGGGTCGGGGTGCATCCTTAGTGCAACGCGCGCGCGCTGCGTGCGCAGATTCTGGGCTGCGAGCGGCTGCACACGCGCGACGTGCGGCACACGCACCGGCTGCTGTGCAAGCACGTGCTAGCGATTCGGCAGATCCCGGAGTTTGCGCACACGACCTGCGTGACCATCTTCGAGTCCAACCTGGCCTTCGAGTCGCAGCACCTGCTGCACGCGCTCGAGGCGGCCGGGGTCAAGCGCTGGTGCTCGCTGTCGGAGGGCCAGGCGGGGACGCTCGGATTTCTGACGACCAACGAGCGAAAAGAACAAATGTGCCTGCTGCTGCGCGAGGCGCTCACGGTGGGGAAGATCGCCTACCACCGCAGCTTCCTGTCGGTGGAGCTCAACGGACCCGAGGCCAAGAAGGCGCTGCAGGACGAGATGATGAACTACTGCGTCGTGACCGAGGCGGCCAAGACGACCTTTGGCAAGGGTGTGCTTCTTAGAAATCCTCCCACGACGCACCGTGGCCGCAGCACCACGCCTCGGCGAACGACACACCCACGCACATCATGAGGGCTAATAGGAACGCACCGAACGATGGGAGCATCCCGCGTGCGCAGTGCGCAAGACGTACACGGGCAAGCTGTACGGCCGCCAGGACGATCTGATCATAGCGTTGCAGCTGGCGATGATCGGCTGCCAGAAGTTCTTCCAAGACCCAAAGTACCGCGCCTTCCGCGGCAACGACTACACGACGCCGCAGGGGCTCACCGATTACCCGCGGCCATAGCAGCCGCGTGGTGCGCGTGGTGCGCGTAGTGCGTGTGGTGCGCGTAGTTCGGGTCGTACGGCAGCGGCTTGTGCGGTGCGTGGACGTCGTCGTTGTGTTTGAGTTGGTATAGCGCATAGGCCGCCTGGATTTCGGCGGCCCCGACTGTGAACACCGGGCGCGGCAGCACCACGCTCGGCCAGACGTAGACGGCCTGCATCTCGTGCGCCGGCCGCGCCGCCCGCATCGGCCGCACGGGCAGCGCCTTCACCAGCGCCCGGCTCGCGAGCGGCAGCCGGCCGCTATTTCGCCCTTCGTGCAGCACACGAAAGGAGCGCGCGTGCACCGGCGTTACCGGCTCCGCCCACCCCACTCGCCGCATGGTGCTCGAGATCCGCGGCACGGCGCACCCGCCACCTCCGCGCGGCGGCCGAGGCGGACCGGCCGACCTGTCCGCGGCGGAGATAGCGTCGACCAACATCGCGGGCGCGCCGTTGCTGAACGAGCACGACGCCAACGCGCGCGTGGGCACGTGCCTCGCGAGCTGGCAGGGCACCGACGGCTCGCTGCGCATCGCGGCGCGCGTCGACGACCCGGCGGCGGAGCGCGCGGTGCGCAGCGGCACGATGCGCGGGCTCTCGCTGGGCACCGACCTCATCATGTCGGAGGAGGGAGAGGTGCTATTCCGCGGCCAGAAGGAGTGCTCCATCTGCGAGGAGGGCAAGCGCGACGGCACGTGGATGACGCACATCAACAACGTGCCCGTGCACCGCACGGTGCGCGCGAGCAAGAGAGGTGCGCGCGCCGCCGCTAACCATAACCCGCGCGCGGCGCACGCCCGAGTAACCCGTGAGCCAGCGCCAATGGCCGAGCCCGCGCCGATCGCCGACGCCCCCGTGGTGGCAGACCAGAATCGCGACGACCTGGTGGAGCGCCTCAAGAGAGAGCTCGCCGAGAAGACCGAGGGCGAGGCGCGCGCCAACGCGCGCGCGCAGGTCTTCGAGGAGAAGGAGCGCTCGCGCGTCGCCTCGTACGCCGACGAGGCCAAGTATTTCCTGAAGGAGTGGATCCCGTCGGAGGTGGCGTCGGACCCGGAGGCGAAGGCCGACGTCGCGCCGCTCGGCACGTGGGCCGACGAGTTCGCGTCCAAGCAGGACATCGTCTCGCAGACGCCGCTCGCGCGCATGTGCTTCGTCGCTTCCAAGGGCGTCAAGCGCCTGCGGGACGAGGCCTCGCAGCTGCCCGAGATCAAGGAGTCGCTGGCGAGCACGATGAAGCAGCTGGAGGAGGTGACGGCCTCGAAGGAGAAGCTGCAGCGCGAGAACGACGACCAGCGCCAGCTGCTCGACGAGCGGCAGGCGAGCCTCGAGAAGCTCAACGAGCGGATCGCGGCGGCCGGCCTCGCGGCCGAAAAGTTCAACTTTGCCAAGGCGACGGCGCGCGAGGTGGAGCCGCCCGCGGAGCCGGAGAAGGTCGCGGGCACCACCAAGCTCGAGGCGGCCACGGTCAACGCCTCCAAGTCTGCCAACCCGTTTGAGGCCGAGCGCGACCACCTGCTCGACTTTATCAACACCGCGGGCGGCGGCGGCTCGGGCCGGATGAACGCCTCGGCGACGGGCCATGCGCTGCTCGGCCACCAGGGCGACGTGGACGTGGCGACGCTGCTGCGCGCCGCCTAGGGCGTCCAACAACCGCACGAAGGCGGATGTGCGCGGGAGCGACGGCGGCGTATTAAGTAGCTGGCCGTGGGCGCGCGTCGGGGGTAACGGTGTGTGTTACTGGCGAGGGTTGGCGCGTCTATTCCCCCCCCCACCCTTTCAAAAAAACGCTCGCGCGCCCGCCGCTAATCCAGCCACGCTCCGCGTGAGCGGGCGGGGGGGACGTGGAGCGGCCGATGCACGCGGCCATGGACATCGACGCGCTCTTCGCGCTCGCCGACGAGGCGCGGCTCGAGTCGCGCGGGGAGCTCGAAGAGCACTCAGACGAGCTCGAGGACACGGGCGACCTGTTCGCCAACGGCGACTCGATGCGCGTGCGCCGGCCGCGCCGCGGCCGGCCGCACATTGTGCCGCTGCCGGGCGGCGACTGCCACGTGTGCTTTGGCGCCGACTGCCCCAGCGTGTACGCGGACAAGGACAAGCAGCTGGTGTGCAGCGTGTCCGGGATCGTGATTGGCACCCAGTGCACGCGCGAGACGGACGCCACGTGGACGGGCCGCTCGACCGCCTCGGCCAACCCGGACGACTCGGCCGGCACGCCGGTGGGTGGGTGGCAGAAGCGGCGCGACATGTTTGCCGCGAGCCAGAAGGCGTGGATCGAGGCGCGCGAGATCAACGCCGAGGCGATGAGCGCGCACGACGCCTGGGCCGCAGAGCGGGAGCAGGACGGCGCGCAGGCGCCGCGCGCCTCGGCCAAGCGAGGCGCGCTCTGCGTCGATCAGGAGGACGCGCACGAGTCGTCGGAGGCGGCGAAGCGGCAGCGCTGCGCCGCGCGGCGCGAGGCGTGCTCGAGCGACGCGCTCCAGAAGCTCGAGGGCGAGGCGCTCGGCGTCATCGGCAAGCTTATGGTGGAGGAGGCGTCCAAGGCCGCGGCGCCGGCGCCGGCCTCGGCGCAGGCGCCCGACCCGCGGCTGCAAAACGTCGAGTTTGTGCGGCGGCTCGCGCTGAAGCGCTACGTGCGGCAGTGCGCCGACGCGTGCGTCTGGCCGAGCATGGACGGCGTGCACAACGTGTGCGTCGCGGCCAACGAGTTTGTGCGCGAGCAGCGCCGACGAGCGACCGACGCGGACGCGAACGCGAGCGCGAGCGCGGGCGCGAGCGCGGGCCGGACGCTCTCGGGCCAGGTGCGACGCATCCTCGCCAAGCTGGTGGTGGCGCTGTGGCACGCGGCGTGCCAGACGCCGCACATGACGCAGGGCCGCCGCGGCGGCGACTCGTTCCGCCCGTTTGCGGCGGGTGTGCTGTACCAGCTCAAGCGCGGGCTGTACCTCAGCTCGGGCGCGTGCATCATCCCGCAGCTGCACGAGCTCGCCGCGCTGCTGCCGGCGCTGCGCTGCCCGAACGCGACGGCGGCGGCCAAGCAGCTGCAGTCGTCGTCGCACCGCGGCATCTGCAGCCTGCACAAGTCGATCGCGAGCATGGGCGAGCTCGAGGGCCGCGAGCTGGAGAACGTGGCCGCGGCCTTTGCGGCGGCGGCGACGCAGTCGTCGCTGCTGCGCGCGGTGGTGGGGCAGCAGGCGGAGTGAAACGTTGTGAGTTACGTACGTCTCTATGTGACCACCCTTAAAACACACGCGCCCCACGGCTGCGGTCACGGGTCACGGGTCACGCCCTGCCCTTGCCAAATCCGCGGCCCTTGCCCCCAAAGCCACGCGCGCCCTTGCCAAACTGCGGCTGCGGCTGCATCTGCTGAAGCACCTGCTCCTGGCTCCAGGGCACGTGCACGCTGTTTGCGTGCGACTGCAGCGGCTGCGGCTGCGGCTGCTGCGGCAGCGGCATCGCGTACGACAGGGCGCCGAGGTGGTGCGTCCAGTCGCAGAGCTGCTGCAGCGAGGCCTGCGCGGTCATGATCGCGAGCTCGATCTGCACGCCGGTGGGCTCGGTGTAAAAGCGCTCCGGCGCGGGCTGCGACCCCATGGGCTGCATGGGCTGCATGGGCTGCATGGGCTGCATGGGCTGCATCGGCTGCATCGGCTGCATCGGCGGCTGCAGCGCGGGCGAAGTGGTGCCCGTCGGCTCGGCGGGCGAGCGCGGCTCGGACGGCTCCGAGGGCGCGGGTGACTTGGCGGCGGGCTCGTGTTCCGCGGGGGAGTCGAGCTGCGCGCGCAGCTCGGCGATGAGCGCGTCGGCCGCCTCCATGCGCGGGTCGACGAACGGCTCGGTCTGCACGGCGCACTCGGCCGCGGTCGGGCGCGGCGGCGGCGGCGGCGGCGGCGGCGGCGGCGGCGGCGGCTTGGCGGCCTTGGCCGCCTCGCGGCGCGCGTCTTCGTTCTTGCGCACGAGCTCTTCGGTGCGCACCAGAAAGGTCTGCGACTGCTTGGCGAGGTCGGCCTTTGCGTCTTCGAGCTCGATTGCGCGCTGCGTCGCCTCGCTGCGCAGCGTCGCGAGCGCAATGTCCTTGTTGTGCAGGTTCTCGCCGAGCTGCGAGATGACGCGGTCCTTGTCGTGCAGCCGCGCCTCGAGCGCCTCCTTGTGCGTCGCGCCCTGGCGGGCGTCGGCCTCGCGCGCCTCGCGCGCCTCGGTGGCGGCGGCCTTGGCCGCCTTGGCCTCGTCCTCGCGCCGCTCCTTGAGCTGCTTGATCTGCGCGTCCTTTTGGGCGAGCGCCGCGTTGCTCACCTTGTTCTTCTTGCGCTCGTCTTCGGTGGCCTTCTTGAGCTTCTTGTTCAGCAGTTCGATCTCCTCCTCGCGCCTCATCACCAGCGAGTTGGCGTCGGCGACCCTGCGCTCGAGCGCCTCCAGCTCGGAGCTCGACACGATCGCTGCGTTCTCGAGCGTCACGGGCTCGACGCTCTCCGCGTCCGCCGTGCGCCGCTGCTTTCGGCCCCGGCTTTCCTCGGCGGCCGCGATCGCCGTCTTTACGCTCTCGAGCTCCTCGAGCACGCGCAACGACTTTTTGACCTCCTCGTCGCGCTCCGCCTCGACGCGTGCGCGCTCCGACTCGGCGCGCACGCGCAAGCGCTCGTGCTCATCGCGCTGCGTCTGCACCGTCGCGAGCGTCTCGCGCGCAATTTTGAGCTGCACCACGAGCGGGTCGGCGGCGCCGTCGCCGCGCTCGATCCGGTGCACCTCGGCGTCCGAGGCGGCGAGGGCGTTCTTGTGCACACGCTCCTGTTCCTCGGACGTGAGCGGGCGCGCGCGGCGCTGCGCGTCGTCGAGCGAGGCGGCGCTCAGCTGCTCGCTGAACTCGGTGACGGTCTTGGTGCCCACGTACGTGCTCGTGCCCAGCTGGTTGCCGCAGGCCAGCTCCTCCACGCCGCGCGGGCCGAGCGTGGGGTGCGCCTCAAACGTCTCGGTCGAGAGCGAAGACAGCACCATCTGGCGATCGACGACGCGGCGGCGCGACTGGCCCGCGCTCGAGCTCGAGCTCGGCGGCAGACAGGGGAGCACCTCGACCGTGCTCGCCTCCCAGTAGTACGACTCGAACCCCGCCTGCCACTGCATCGAGTAGCAGACGAGCACCGAGCGCGGGTTCTCGGAGATGACGCCCTTGAGCATCAGATCCTTGCACGCCGGGTTGTTGTAGCACTCGACGTGTTCGGCGAGCGCGTTCAGCCCGCGCGCGAGCGTCTCGGCGTGCTGTGTGTGCGAGACGCTGCACAGCATGCGCAGCAGCGTGTCCTGCTCGGAGTAGAGCAGCATGCGCTCGCCCGAGAGGTTGACGATGGCAATGTACTTGGGGAGCACGCGCCGGCCGACGGGCAGTGGCAGGCCAAACGGCGCGGGCTTGCCTTCGGCGAGCGCCTTGTTCAGCCCGTAGATGAACGTGCGCCGCCAGTTGGAGCACTCCTCGATGGCGCCCTCGTGCCCGCCCCGGTCCACGCGATGGAGCACGCACGACGCGTGGTCCTGCAGCACGCGTCCGCACTTGGTCAGCTGCAGCTGTTGGAGGAAGAGGGCGTCCTGCTGCAAGCGATCGACCCCAGCGACGGCCCTAACCGAGCGCATCGCCCCCGCCGCCGGCATTAGCCACGACGAGCGCACGGGGTGGTATAGCCGCCACGCGCGGGTGCGCGCGCGTACGCGCAAGCGCGTGCGTGGGCGGCTGCGTGCGCGTTCTTACACACACCTTCTGCCTGAGCGGCAGCCGACGCTCAGCTAATGCCGGCGGCGGGGGCGGGGCGCCTCGCCTTCCAGCTCTCGGCGGCGGACGTGGCCGCCGGCGTGCGCGAGCGCACGAACGCGACGGCCGCGCAGCAAGCGCTGCACGAACTGCGCCACGCGCCGATTGTCCGCGGCGGCGCCGGCGGCGCCGGCGCCGGCGCCGCGATAGCGGGCCCGAGTCGCCTGTCGATGCGCTTTGCGCCAGCGCCGGCGGCGCACGAGCTCCCCTCTCCGCCGCAGGCGACGAGCCCCTTCACCTTCGCCACGATGGTCGGCACGCGACCGCGATGCACGCTCACCGAGTGCGCCCGGCCCGAGTGCGAAGAGCACGCCGTGCCCACGGCCGCGCGGCGGTCGCGGCCGCCGACGCCGGTCGGGATCCCGGTTGGCGTGCCCGTGGCACCGCCCGCGCCCGTCGCGACGGGCGACCTCTGCGCCTCCGACCCCGCGCTGACGCAGTGCGCCGACCAGTACGCGGTCAAGCCGTGGAACGCGCGACGACCGTGCTTTTGGCGCACGCTCGAGGTCATGCACGGCGTGCTCGTCTCGAACGAGCTCGACCCCGAGCGCTGCGCCGCGCAGAAGGGCAAAACCTCCGACCTGCTCGGCCCCACGGGGCACATTGAGCGCGCGGCCGCGTGGACGCACTGGGTCGGCGCCGCCCTCTTTTTGGCCTACGCCATCGTGCGCCAGCAGGTTGCCGACACCGAATCGGGCGCCGGCATCTGCGCGTCGGTCGCCGCGTGGAGCGTCGTCGTCACGATGCTCTCGAGCTCCTTTTACCACTCGACGGCGCCCGACATGAACATCTCGCTGGTGGGCCGCTTCCTCGACTACTCGAGCATCTACCTCGGGCTCGTGACGACCGCGCTCGCCGACATTGCCGTCGCGACGAACAGCTTTCGGAACGTGCCCGTCCTCGCCGCGATCGACATCCCGGTTGCGGGCGGCGTCATCTTCTTCTTCTTCCTGTGGCGGCGCGTGCGCATCCCGGCGCACGTGACCTGGACGCGCGACCTCTCGCGCGTGCCGCGCGAGCAGTGCCCGCTCGGCCGCGGGCTCTTCAAGATGCAGCACTTTGACCTGCACCACTCGCAGCTGCGCTACGCGACGAGCGTGCTGCTCACGGCGGGCTACTTTGCGTTTGCGCCCGCGGCGTTCGCGACCTTCTCGATCCCGGACATCGGGGTCATCCTCGGGCTGCAAGCGGTGGGCTTTCTCGTGCTCAGCTTCGGCATGTACGTCGACCGCGTGCTGATGTGGCCCGACACGTCGCTCGCGGCGGCCGACCGGCCCGAGTTTCCGGCGTGCATCCAGTGCACGGGCTGCGGCTGCGTGATGACGGCGCACTCGTGGTGGCACGTGATCGCGATTGCGAGCATCGCGCTCACGTGCTTTGCGCGCGAGTACGCGCTGCTCGCGCTGCCGGACTGAGTGCGTATTTATATGCTAGTGTATTGGAACGCTTTTCTCTACGCAAAAAGACGTTGTGCACTATGGCGAAGACGCCGCCCAAACACGAGAGAAGGTGCCAGACCACGTGCAGCGGCCAGAGGCGCGGGTGTTGCGCGCACAGGCGCTGCTCCAGCTGCCAGACCGCGTGCCCGACCGCGATGCACGCAACCGCGATCACGAAGCACGCTCGAGTCTGCCACGTCTTCGGGCGGCACGCGAGGTCGAGCCCGATCTCGAAGAGGACCGCCAGCCCGAAGCTGTAGACGAAGATCTCGTAGACGAACAGCGCGACGTACGCCGCCGTGGACAGCCCG
>Ga0115012_10001944_pt1 | contig 11974 bp, 5 predicted proteins | sample TroAtlMetagenome_FD_88706 | JGI IMG/M metagenome (GOLD analysis project Ga0115012, IMG submission 88706) | Marine eukaryotic phytoplankton communities from Atlantic Ocean - Tropical Atlantic ANT10 Metagenome | ecosystem: Environmental > Aquatic > Marine > Oceanic | place: Tropical Atlantic Ocean...
ATGCCATTTAAAACTGCTCCTGTATCAAGAAGCCCATAAGATATCAATTTTCTTAAATCCGGATAAAGTCCAGTAAAGTCTATCACAGATGAAACGTCGCCTGTATTAGGGTCTATAACGTAAACATATTCAGAGTACCATTGATTTGCCCAGACCTTTCCTTCTACAAACTCAAGTTCGTTTAATTGGCCAACCGGCTTTCCACCAAAATTAACATTAACATGCCCTATTGTTTTGAACGAGTTTGAATCTAAAAAGTACAGCCTGTCTGTGCCATCACTAAGTATTAGTTTATTATCATCATGAGTCAGTCCCCACCCTTCCGTTTCGTACGAAAATGTTCCCTGCCTTTCAAAAGTTTTCACATCATATACAAAACCTATTCGGCTTTTCCATGTAAGCTGTATTATATTATTGTTAATTAAAGTAATTCCTTCTCCAAAATATTTTTCAGGCAGAGAAATTTCCTGCAAGGTTTTTCCACTTGGTAATTCGACACGACGCAGGAAAGAACCCGCATTTAAACCTGTACCCAATAAAAGATCTCCCTCATAAAAAATAAGCCCTTGTGTGTATACGCGTTCATCATGAGGGTAACTCTCAACAACTTGATATGTCTGGTCTTGAGAGTAAATTTTTATTTCTAAAAAAATTACAGTATATATAGCGGCAAATGAAATAAGCATTCTTATTTTAGAATATAATACTTTCATTTTTAATTTAAAATATTCCTATATTTATTATGCATTATATTTTTTAAACAATCATTCTTTTACTGGTTCCCAGATTATCCCACCATAGCCGAGCATTGTTCCTGTAGATAAAGCAATATACACTTTAGAAATTGCATAATCTGCCAAAGCTCGAACAACCCTATACTCAGCTTCCGCTAGATTTTGGGATGCCTCTAGGACTTCTGTACTTGTTCTCCTCCCAGCAAAGTTCTGTTCCACCTCTGCCTTATAGGCTTCCATGGCTCCTTTTGCAGCATCCATTGCTGCTATAATTCGATTCCAGTCTCTTTCCATCTTATCTACAGCATCTAGAACTTCTTTACGAATTTGAATTTCAAGATCTTTCTTGGATGAGAGAATTTTCAGTTTCTCTAGTTTAGTTGTTTCTCTATAGGCTTTAGATTGGCGGTTGCCCAATGGGTAAGCAATGGAGGCTCCAATAGTATAATCATCCAGACTTCGATTTGATCCGTATAGGTTTCTTAGCGCCTGATTTTGTGTTAGCGCTTGCCCTAAGCGGGTGTACGACATCTTTAAATCTAAGTTAGGGTACAAACTGTTTTTCGCCAATTTGATATTGATATCAGTAAGTAAAATTTGAATCTGTAGAGATGCCAGATCCATTCTGTTTGTAATTGCTCTATCCACTATCTCATTTTGCTCAAGTTTAATACGCAATGGCATCCAGTCAGTTTCACAAATAATAGCATTAGATGAATCGACAGGTAAATCCGGCAATTGCATTAGTCTTTTTAATTCGCGCTCATTTAATCTGACAGCAGTGCGGGCGACGACCAACGTTTCTTTTCGAGCCAATAAACCGGCATTAGCACGAATTCTTTCTGCTTTGGTGAATAGACCGGCCTCAATGAGCTTTTCAGCGTTTGCCAATTGTGTTTCTGCTAGTTTCAGCTGATTTTCATGAATAATTAATTCACGTTGAGCAGCTTCAAGTCGCCAATAAGCAATTTCAACTTCAGCCAGTATGCGTATAACATTCATTTTTGCCAACGCCTCTGACATTTGACTCTCCAATCGAGCTATAACAATGGGAGCAGTGGAAACCTTTATTCCAGCCCCTTTAAGAATTGGTTGCTTTATCTCAACTCCATCCCCTTGCAATTGAACTTTCTTAAACCATGTTCCAAGTTTTTTTGATTCTATCTGTTTCCCGACAGAAACACTCCCTCCTGTAGGAAGAGGAATCGTCATTGAAGTTAGTGCGTTATAATATCCACCAGGCTCATCCATAAAGGTATCCGCATAGCTAATGGTACTTGAAAACGTCGCGTCAAAACGGGATTGCTCAATATTCACCTTCTGATTAGCCATAGCTGGTATGATTAATTTAGATTTTAAACCAAGGTTGTTAACTAAAGCATGCTCCCGAGCCTGCTCTAATGTAAGCGACACTGGCCCTTTTCGTAAGTCTCTCAAGGGCGGGATTTTTGCTATATCACTTTTTCGGCCTTCCTCTTCTTTAAATCTCCTTTTTATAAGCTCTTCTGGTGATTCCGCAGGTATTTTAGAAATTTTTTCTAAACCTAATGCCTGTATATTACGCAACTTATCCTTTTTAATGCTATTTGGTAACGGGCTATTTCCGATCTTTCCTCCAAGGCACCCTGTAAGAATAATTAAGCTATAAATCAGAAATATATTGAAGCATATTAAATGTCTGTCCCACTTCATTTTTTGAATTTTTAGTTAGATAATATTATAATTAATTAGAAATAGAACAACTATACAGTTTGCCTGCTTATCATTCTACTAAACATTCCTTTTTCTTTCTTTAATGAATCAAATGTCCCCTGCTGCTCAATATTTCCTTTGTTTAGCACAACAATATGATCCGCATCTTCAATGGTGCTCAGTCGATGTGCGATGACTAAACGTGTAACATTTCTTCTAGAAATACTTCTACTAACAATCTCCTGTGTTCTATTATCTAAGGCACTAGTCGCTTCATCAAAAAGCAAAATCTTAGGGTTATTCACCAGCGACCGAGCGATCAAAAGACGTTGACGCTGTCCCCCCGATAGGTTTCCACCGCCCTCACTTACTAAGGTGTGCATTCCCATTGGCATGGCGTTAATATCTTCATCTAGTCCGGCATCCTTAGCAGCCATCCAAGCCTCGTCGAGTGTAATAACCAGCCCGGATGCAATATTCTCAAACATACTTCCGGCGGAAATGGATGCGGTTTGTAGCACGGTTCCGATTTGCCTACGGATGGAGTTGATATCAAGACCACTGATATCCTGATTGTTATATAATATAGAGCCTATTTCGGGTTGCTCAAAACCAAGCAAAAGGCGAAACAATGTTGATTTTCCGCAACCAGAGGGACCGACAAAGGCGACAAAATCACCCTCATGAATTTTGAGACTTAGATCCCTCAGAATATATGGGCCATCTTCACTGTACCTGAAGGAAACATTTCGCATATCAATTTCACCATTAATTTGACCTGGATCCTCTTTGGAATTATCCAGTTCAGGCTTTGCATTTATGATTGGCTTAGCAATGTCCTGCTTTGCAAACGAATCAATGATATCGACGGCAGTTTCAGTCAGGCTTTCCACGCCCCTCATAAAGTTTCCAAAAGCCGAGTTAAACGCTACAAAAGTACCCATGGTAAGGACAGCTGCCCCTCCGGAGGCCGTTGGTTGACCCATTGACTTCACGACCAATAAGTACAAGGCAATTGTTGAACACAGAGTAATGGCCGGATTGATGACTTTGTTCCAGTTATTATAACTCAATATTTGAGACAGGTATTTTAACTGCTGGGAATACCGATTGGACCATTCATGAAAAACCAACCTTTCCGCCCCCGCCACCCGGAACTTTGATATGCTGGTAACCATCTGGAACAAGAAACCGTTTAACTTGCCGGAACCTCTTTCATAATCTAAAGCCGCTCGACGTACTTTGATGCCCAGATAAAGGCTGCATATGCAGGACAACGCCCCAAAAAAGAGTGGGATAATGGCTAATGTTACACTGTAATAGAATAGAAGCAAAATACTTATACAGGTCGAAAAACCAGCAAAGATACCCTTTATTGCAATCCCGCTAACTTCAGCGGATATTTCTGATATTATCATCGACCGGTTTAGCAGATCACCGCTGGAGAATTTCTTAAAGAATGTGAGCGGCAAATTTAGTAACCTATCCATTACAGCAGACTGCATGTGAAGAGTTATGCCGGTCTTGACTCGCAGCGTTAGAATTCCCTGGCCCAGACTAAAGGCCATAGAGCCCAACGTTACCCCTAGAAGACAAAGAGCCATTTCCCAAAGCATTCTCCTGTCTCCGTCAGGTATAGCCTTATCCACGATGTGACCAAAAAAGATCGGACTGAGCATCCCTGTCAGCGAGATTAAAACACTAATAGCAAGTAGCAAACCGAGACTGCCCCTAAAGGTGGACGCAGCCCATTTACCCAAATCCATGAATGAGGTCGCCTGTTCAGGATATGGGCGATAAAACATTAATGCGTCTTCGTCTAATTCATTGAAATCCTCTTGAGTCAACTGGCGGATTACTCCTCTCTGAGGGTCAAAGATTTCCTGCCCGAAAGCACCCTTGTTTTCCGGCAAAAGCACAACTGGTCGGAGTTCAGTGCTAGAGCCATCAGCCCCTAAACCTTTTATAAATGCAAGCAAGGGGCCGTTGTCATGTTGGTACCACTTGTACCTAAGCTTGACGTTTCGGTATCTTACTTTAGAGGCTCGACTAATTGCCTCCACATAATTGACTCGTTTAAGATCCTCGGATTTGTTTGGAGGAAGAAACTCTAGGTTGATTTTGCTTCCGATACAGGACAGGCAGGCCATCAAGGGATCCCCCAGATGCTGGACAGAGTCGCCCTTTTCCAGAACACTATTTAGCTGACCGATGGATTCAACCGCCAAATTGCCCTGAATGCTCTTGGCTTTTTCAAGGCGCTTCAATTCCACTTCAACACCTTCTTTCTCCAACAACTCCATTCGCCTGAGAATTACGGATTGAAACATCCCTATGCATTCACCAATCACTGGCAATTGCCCATTTGGAATATTGCTTAGGCATTGAATCCTGGCAGGCTCAACGGCGGTGAACCAAAATTGGCTTCCCACAGGTATGAAATTATCATTCTGATTAAAACAAATATCATCTTCACCGCAAAACGCCAACCGTCCCTCGCTGACCCTTAACCAGGAAATGGAATCCCCGGGCATCTTGAATGATTCACCCTTTCCGATGGATAGCGGATTTTCTGTATCTATTTCAATGCTCTTCGGATTGCTTTCTTTAAACTTATAATTGTCCAGTGAATAGGATCCGTGTACCCGACTAATCAATCGATCAAGATCATCGTTTCCGGGAGCGAGACCAGCGAATGGAACAAATCGAATTTCACACTCCTCTAGAGCTAGAGCTTCAAACAGATAGCCAGAATTATCTTTAGAAAGATCTCCAAAAATAATTCCTCCCGGCTGTATATTGGCGACCCTTTTTTGTTGTCTGAAGATGGAGTCATGATGAGTGTTACGCTTGAAAAGAGTTAGTGAACCGGACTTAACAATGAAGAAACCATCCCGGCGATCCAACGCAAACATTTCGCCCTGGGAAATATTTAGCATTCTTTGCCCTACATCTTCCTTGTCCTGTCCCCCACTCATGTCTGCTCCTCCTCAATAGATCGTTTGACCAGTTGGGAATAAGGTCCATCATTAAGGATCATCCCATCGTGTTTGCCTCTTTCCTTAACTTCACCAAAGGAGAGCACGATAATTTCATCACAATCTCGAATTGTACTCAAACGATGAGCAACAATAATCAAGGAGCAGCCTCTTCGCCTTAGATTAAGCATAACAAGACGCTCTGTTTCTGCGTCCAATGCACTGGTTGCCTCATCCAGAATCACGATGGAAGGGTTGTTGACTAGGGCACGTGCCAGTTCCAGGCGTTGACGTTGCCCACCGGAAAGGTTGCCGCCATTTTCCAGAAGCACTGTCTCATATCCCTTAGCCATATTTTGAATTACATCATGTATTTCTGCATCTTTTGCTGCTTGAATGACGTTCTCATCCGGGACAGTCCTATCCAACAGCGTTAGGTTTTCGCGGATAGTGCCTTCGAAGATACCAAACTCCTGTTCTACAAAACCCAATGTGTTTCTAAACACGACACTGGGTATTTTTGAGATTTCGATTCCATCAATAAGAATTGCCCCGTCCAGAGGCTTGTATAAACCGCATACAATCTTGGCGATGGTCGATTTTCCCGAACCGCTTCCTCCCACAAGGGCGACACTTTTTCCAGGCTCCAACTTGAGAGAAAAATCCTCAATGAGTGGAGGCATGTTGGGGTTGAAGCCAAACTTAAGATGATTCACTTCAACCTGCCCGCTCAGGCGGACAATCGGGCGACCGGCAGCATCGAGCCCCATATCATCGGGTGGATCCGCATCAGGTGGATTGCTCATAACATCCTCTACCCGTACAACGTTGCCGGTAAGTTCCTGAATCTTAGTGGAAAAATTAAATATTTCCTGAAGCGGTTGAAGGAAGTTCGTCATCATGCTGTGAAAGGCCACCAGCATGCCCACCGTCATTTTTCCCTCCATGACATTCATACCGCCAAGAAGAAGAATCAGCAGACCGGTCATTTGCTTGGCAAAATCTGGCAGTACACCCAGCGCTAGCGACGAACTCTGAAGGCGTTGCATTGAATTCATTCCCTTGGCAAGATAGCCTCCAAACTTAGTGTAGAACGTGATCTCCTGCCCTCCTGCCTTGATCGTTTCAATGGATTGTATTCCCGCAATGGCGCATCCCTGAACCTTGCCCATCTCCAGTGAAGCACTCAAATTGGCCTCCTTTCGTCTTGCCGTGAGTTTCGAAAGGACTATGAAATTGACCAACGAAAAACCAATCCCTATCAGCGTCAACCAAAAGTTGTAAAAACAAAGGACTGTGCCCAGCACAAGCATGGTAATGACATGCGCAACAACTTCGGACATGGGTCCGGAAACAGTTTCAGCGATGGAGTCATTGAGTTTTGTTCTGTCAACTACTTCCCCAGGATATCTTTGGGTATAAAACGAAATGGGAAGTCTGAGTAGTCGCCAAATGAAGCCAGAATTAAGGGAGATCATCTGCATCAACTGTAAACGCCGGGAAATTAATGCTTTCAGGGAATCAATAGTAACTTGAAGAAAAAGCAACCCTGCAAGGAATGAAATCAGTGGGCGAAACCAGTCGGTGCGCTTGTCTAAAAGAACATTGTCTATGAACACCTGTGTTGCTGCAGGAAGAAGAAACTGGGGAAGAACAAGCAACAGACTGGCTATAAAAATATAGAAAAAACCTTTTTCATAGCCCTTGAGGGTTCGAAACAGCGAGGGCCAGACACTAGGTTTGGTGCCGCTTTTCTCAAAGCCGTCCTCGGGCTGTATCAATAGAGCCACCCCAGTGAATGCCGCCTTGAATTCCTTGATTGAAACCTCACGATGCCCCACTCCAGGGTCGTTGATGTAAACGGAGTCTTCGCCAAAACCTTCCAGAGTTACAAAATGATTAAAATTCCAAAATATAATTACCGGAAGCTTTGTCTCCTTTAACTTCTTAAAGGATCGAGTCAATCCTTTTGCCTTGAAACCGTAATGCCTTGCTGCCTTTAAGATGTTAGCTGCTTTACTTCCGTCTCTGGAAACACCGCACTGCATTCTCAATTCAGCCAATGGCCGGTAGCATCCGTAATAACCAAGTACCATGCTAAGGCTGGCGGCACCGCACTCCACAGCCTCCATCTGGAGCACAGTGGGCGTCTTAATTCGGTTCTTTTTTCTGGGAAAAAGTTGCACTGAAAAATCAGAATTCAGGCGTTAGGTCATCCTTTTGACCTTGGAACCAAGTCCGCAGAAGAGGCAACACATAGGTAATCGGGGCACGATCATCGACTCTTACCCGATTGATGGTTGTTGTTCCTTGGCTTACTGCAACAGGTGGATTTTGGGAAGTCCACTCGTAACCGCTAATAGATTCCGATGAGGACGTTGGTTTCAACTCAGATTCCACCTCTATCATTGCCCCCTGTCCAGTCAAAGCAAGCGCCAGTTCTTTGCTCCCAACAATATTTACGGCAGCCTCTTGGCTTACTGGAAATGATGATACGTTTATCACTTTACCAATAATACTCCCATAGCGTTCACGTTTCACAGTAGAAGGAGTTATTTGTATCGTCATATTTGGCTTGATTTTTTTTCCATCCTTAACTGAAAAGTAACATAGATTTCTCATTGAGTTTGCACTCTCGTCAGCGGCAACTGACAAAATTGGGGTGCCAAATGCAACAGCCGTGCCAACGGAAACCATTAATTGCATAACCTTGCCACCAGTCTTAGAGCGGATGTGACGATTGTTCTCCAGTTGCAGTTTCAGTTTCTCAACAGCCCGCCTTGATTCATCAATCTGATTTCTCAAGGTGAACTCTGTCTGAATATTTTTTTGTTTAGCCTGCTCAATAGAGAGATCCAATTCCTGAATTTGTGCATCGTAACTGGCCATCTTGGTTTTGCTTTCCACCAGGCTGCTTTCCGACTGCAACAGCATCTCACTATTCACCAGATTATCCTTGGCCAACTGCAGAAGCACCTCATTCCTTTTTTCAAGCGACCGATTCACATTACCAGATAACTGCTTACCTTCGGCAAGCAGTTCTTTCTGCCGATTGATGGAAGCCATTTGTGCGGCAAACTGCTTCTGATTTGCTTTAAGGGCATCTGAATTGATTCTGTTGATTTCATCGTAATTCTCCTTAGCTTGCTGAAGAGATTGTTCCAGAGCAGGTTGCTGAAGAATGGCTACAATGTCGCCCTCATTGATCTTGTCCCCCGGCTTAACCGAAACATTCTCCACAAGACCGGGGGCTTGGGATTGAACTACCTTTACATTGCCCGGGTTGATTAGGACACCGAATCCCGTGACGTTGACCGGCATCCTTCCAAAAATTGACCATGCTAAGCCAACCAATGCCACAAGGCAGATTCCAATCATGGGAATCCAAAGCTTGGATCGCACGATCTGTAGGGTGTGATCCAGTTCATCCGGGTTGCTTGCCGCCTCCAAAGCCTCTTTTGAAAAGATTTGATTCATTTAATCTATCTATGTTCAGCCTTTTACTTTAGACACCATCAACTCAAATCGTTTGGCTGCACTTTCAATCAACTCGAGGAGTTGCGGTTCTATTTCGTCGATTTCTTCTTCATCCTCCTCGGTTCTATCCTCTCCATATCCCAGAGTTAGAATGGTGCTCCGCATTCTTTGCGCCAAAAACATCCCCAACGATCTGTAAAGCCTTGCTTGAAAGCCCAAGTCCGTCTCAAGCTTTGGCTTAAGCGTATTATGTCTTATTTCAAGAAGTAAAACGTCATCTAGCGCCCGAATACTTGCCGTCGAAGGACGGGAATCCAGCAAGCTTATTTCACCCACAACCTCACCAGACTCAATCTCAGCAAGTTGTTTAGCTTGCGGCCTTTCTAATTCTACACTGAGTGAACCATTAAGCAAAAAATACATCGCCTCAACCTGGTTGCCCTGTCTCAGCAGATAATCCCCCTCTTGCAGTTGTTTTGCTGAACCGTTCTCGATCAACCATTCCAGGTCTCCATCATCCAGGATTCCCAATATTATTAGCGATTTTCTCATGACTTAGGCTACTTTATTCAGTTTTTTAAATACTTTCTTTGTTTGTCTGGGCAAAAGTCAATACTAGATAAAAAAATTCACGCCATCTAAATTAATCAATAAGTTAACAAAGCTTGTACAAAAACTCCCTTATGGATTGACTCATGAAATGCACCTTTTCTATAGGGCATTGGTTTGGTGTATATCTAAAATGCCATCCAAGTCCTTCCCTGTTTCTGTGCGCATAAAATACCAGATGGGGGTTATGTGGATCCATGAATGATTCCTGCCCATAAACCGAATGGTTCATGATCGGAAAGGACACATTGGAGCGGAATGTATCGTTCAGTCTGGATCGGTAGACAAAGCGCAATCGGGGTATGGCAATTCCCCCCATCTTTTCACGTATTGATTCGTTTTCGGACATGAAACGTAGCAAACCAAATCCAACACCCTCATTAGGAATGCTCGCACGCAATCTTTGAACTGTTTCGACAACTTTCAAGCTGTCCTCATCTCGATTCATCTTCACCAGGTGCGGAAAGTGATGAACCATCCATCCCACTGTACGCTGTGGCTTAGCTCCATCCATTTCACCCCGACCGTGGTGCTCCAATTCCACATAGCAAACATCTTCACCCGTAGCCTGACACCAGCCAAACACCAATGCTGCCAGAAACAGGTCGTGTAGTTCCTCAGCTGTGCTCCAGCGCTTTAGCAGGCAATCCGCTTGCTCACCCTTCACTTGACCTTCGGTAGGTGATCCTTGGCCGTGTTCTTCTTTCTCATTCTCGATTGAAACAATCCGACTCCACGGCCAGGCAGTCACCGCTTCGGAACCAAGGTTCAGCCAATAATCGGCTTCCGCCTCAACCTCTCTCGACTGGGCTTTGGTATGCAACTGCCTTGCCCATGAACCGAAAGTGGGCTCCGGCAACTTAAGCGCCGAAAAACCTTGTGCTTTCTGCAGCGAACCCCAGCCCTGGTTGAACTCCGAAACCAAGGTGACAATCGACAGCGCATCAACCGCAAGATGATGCAGGGCAATACAAAGAATTCCTTTCTCATCGGTTCCTCGATCGTAAAAAAAAGTCCTGATCAATGACCCATTTTCCAGATCGAATCCTGTCAACAGTTCCTGTTCAACCGCGGCTGCTTGCTGCTTCACCTGTTCACCGCCAAAACCTTTCATGTCCAGAATATCGAACGGCAGGCTGACCTCATTGGATCCATATTCCTGGGTCCATCGCCCATCGACCAAAAGGAATCGAAGCCTGAACGCATCATGCCGGGCGACCAGCCACTCAAGAACACTTCGTATCCGGTCCGGACGAGCGCCCGCAGGTGTGCGAAGCAGCACAACCACAAAGTTGCCACCCGGAGCTTCAATATTCGGCTGGAGGAACTCATGCTGAATCGGAACCAACGGAATCTCCCCTGTGACAAACTCATTAAATTCTTCAGAACTGCCCTGCCTCTCCTCATCTTCTGTCCGAAAGAGTGGATCACAAAGACGCTCCTGAATCAGCTCAGACAGTTCGCGTATCGTGTTGGACGGAGTAAAGAGTCCGGATTCCATTGAGAGCTGAAACTCGGCCTCCAAAGCCAGATGCAGTTCAACCTGGCTCAACGAATCCAGGCCAAACTGCCTCATCGGGATTTGCGTTTCTCTAGGCGGTTGTTTGAGCCTTAGCGTGGAAGACAACTGCCCCAAAAGATACTGGTCCAGCAGATGAGTCTGCGGTGTGCCGGCGGACTTTTCAGTACTCTTCAGCAATCGCCACGCTATTAGTGCATCTCGCTGTTTGGCAGTTGACAGAAAAGGATGAACTTTCCCGGGGGAACCGGATTCGCCCGGAATCCGCTCCGAGCTAGAGGGGCCACCCAGACCAAACTCCATTTGAGTTAAAGACTTCAATATTCCATCAAGGTAGGCTTGAGCACAGGCTGAGCGACGCAGTTTTCCGCTGGTCGTTCTTGGGAGCGCACCCTGCTTCAGCAAAACCACTGAAGAAACCTGCAGCTCAAGTTCCTCACCAACCGTAGCCCGGATCAGGTTCATGACCTCATTCAGGTCAGCTTTCCTGGCCTGAGTTCTGGCAATTTCACAAGCCACAACGACCTTCTCCCCATTATCTCCTTCCACCGCAAAAGCGCAGGCACCGTTGGTCATGACGGCCGGATGCGCTGCCTCGCTGGCCTGCTCAATATCTTGGGGATAATAATTCAGGCCACGCACGATGATCAGATCCTTCAATCTCCCTGTGATGTACAATTCCCCGTCATGAACAAAGCCAAGATCACCGGTTTTCAGGAACCTTTTTGCACCCTTGACTTCAGCCACATCAACAAATGCCTCCCGGGTTGCCTCCTCGTTCTTCCAGTAACCTGGCGAGACACTCGGGCCGGCAATCAAGATTTCCCCCACCTCATTCGCGGACGAATCGGATCCTGTCCGAGGGTTAACTATCTTGAGATCAAAGCCATCAGCCACACGGCCGTTACTCGACAGCATTCTTTTCGGCAAAGTTCCATGCAATGCATTGGTCTCCGCTTGGCCAA
>Ga0115012_10001945_pt1 | contig 11966 bp, 6 predicted proteins | sample TroAtlMetagenome_FD_88706 | JGI IMG/M metagenome (GOLD analysis project Ga0115012, IMG submission 88706) | Marine eukaryotic phytoplankton communities from Atlantic Ocean - Tropical Atlantic ANT10 Metagenome | ecosystem: Environmental > Aquatic > Marine > Oceanic | place: Tropical Atlantic Ocean...
ATGGAACTGAACTAGAGATAAAAATTCGACAAAATGGAGGCTCATCCTCTGCTGTCGATGCTATTGTAGTGGTTGGTTCATGGACTCAAACAATGCCATTAAAAATTGATAAGAGTGATGGCCTAGGAGATTATGGAAAATTAACTATACAAATTTCTGATATCTATACTGGTAATTCTCTACCTGACACAGATTACTTACTTAGGATAACTGTAGATGGCAATACTATGTCAACCATATTGGATGGTAACCATTTGTCTAGGACAATTGATGATGTTCAATCATTAGCTACTGCTGTTTTAAGTGATGATGATGATAATTGTGGCTCTACCAATGATTGTGTAATAGGCGTATCTCTTATTGCGTGGGCAGGATTGAATTCTAATAGCCGCCCCGGAAGTCTCCCATTGTCTGAATTCAATCTTTCAGCCACATTGTATTTTGAAAATGGAAATGTAGCAATAGATTATCCAGATGTTTACGTGAATAAAACAAGTGCCACATGGGACTCTAATTCTGGGGACTATGGATCAGGGCAATACGATATAGGTGATGTTGGTAGTGAATTGCCTCTCGAAGGGTCTGTTGTTGATCCTAGTTTGGGAGAATTCAAGTATATTCCTAAGGATCAATGGGAAGAGTCCGAATATGGCTGTTATTATTTTGTAGTGGACGTAACTCAATCAGAACCATGGTCGGCAGGAAATCAAATAGTTTCTCACACTTCTCATTACATTTATGCAGAAGAAGTAGTTGAAGGAGATGGGCCAAATCAAGGCGGTGGCGGTTCTCAAGAGACATGGACAGCTGCTGAAAGTTGCTAATCAATCCCATGTGGATAGGAATTTTTGCATCCTTTCAGTTTTTGGTTCATCAATAATTGATGAAGGACCTTCTTCAGCTATCTCTCCTTGATCCATATATATCACTCTATCAGCAACATCTCTAGCAAAGCCAATTTCATGAGTAACGATTACCATTGTCATTCCCTCATCTGCTAAAGACCGGATATTTTCTAGTACAGAGCCTATTAGTTCCGGGTCTAGTGCACTTGTTGGCTCATCGAAAAGAAGTATCTCCGGTTTCATAGCTAATGATCTAGCAATCGCTACTCTTTGTTTCTGGCCCCCTGATAGATTCCCGGGATAAGCATCCTTCCTGTCTAACATATCTACTCTTCCTAATACTTCTAATGCAATCGTCTCAGCTTCATCACTACTCATCCCTCTGACATGGATTAGTCCAAGAGTGACATTCTGCAATACTTTGAGGTGTGCAAATAATTCAAATGATTGGAATACCATCCCAATCCTTGATCTAATTTCATTAATGTCTGCTATAGGAGTATTTATTTTCTTACCCTTCAATAATACATCTCCTGATGTCGGCTCTATTAATCTATTAATACACCTTAAAACAGTTGATTTACCACTACCCGAAGATCCTATTATTGCTACTGATTCTCCTTCATGAACTTTAAATGAAATTCCTTTAACAGCATGAACTCCTCCAGGATATATCTTTTGTAAATTGTTCACAGTTAATATTTCATCACTCATTTTAAAAACCTCATAAAATCCCTAATCCCGGAATTCTTGTCTTTGCTTCTATTCTTCTAAGGATAAGTGCTAACGTCCAAGTTACAATGAAATAGGATATCATGACCATGCCCCATGTCCAAGTAATTTGGAAGGTAATGGCATTGATCAATTTCCCCTGTCTTGTTAGTTCAGTATATCCAATCACCATAGCAAGAGATGAATTTAGTACTAGGTTAACCATCTCATTACCAAGAGGTGGTATACATATTCTAATTGCTTGTGGTATAATTATTAATCTCATAGTTTGTAGATATGTCAAACCAATACTTCTACCTGCTTCCATTTGGCCAGAAGGGATAGCAGCAATTGCTCCTCTCAGAGTTTCGCATTGGTATGCTCCCGAATTGAATGCAAGAGCACAAATTGCACTCAAATATATCCTATCACTAAAAATATCAACTAAAAATGGTATGTTTACAAAAAATTCTGCGGCACTTTCTTCTATTCTTTTACCAATTTCAATACCAAAATGTAAAAATAGAAACTGAACAATGAGCGGAGTATTCCTGAAAATATCCGTATATATGGTTGCAACAGAATTTAATGGCCTTATTTTCCATGGTTCAACTTTTATTTTATTTCCATTAGGATAAGGGATCTCAACTGCACCATAACTCCCAGTAAATGTAATTAGCATTAAACTAGGTATAGTAATCATTACTCCTAATAACAGATAAAGGAATGCTCCTGGGTCACCTATTGGCGCAAATATATTATCTATGCCATGTAAATTGAGTTCAGAAAGTAACATCATAGATTCTATTATTAGAAATAGTGACCCTCTAATATTGTATGCTCCAATGGGCTGGCCAATAAGAAGGGAAATTCCTAAAAAACGTATAAATAATATTCTATGTTTTTTAGGAACTATTAATCCTATGAATCCTTCTTTTTCTCCGGAATTATCCGATTTCCTATTTTTAGCTAAATTTATAATTAACAAAATAAGAGATATAGAAAAAAATACTATTATCCCTGTTGATGAATTATTACTAATTTTTGAGGAGATTACTGTTGAAGGTATTACTAGCCAAGTCAGTAGAAGCATTTTTTCAAGATTACTTTCAACCATATCCTTTAATGAAGTAGGTGCGGTTTTACACATGGCAAGGATAATACCTATCATAAATCCAATAATTATGCCAAATGCAACAATTTTCATAGTTGCAATAAGTCCTTCCAACATCCATCCGGAGTATTTCTCAATAAATTCTCCAAATTTATTGAAATCCTCAATTTCAAATCCTATGGACTGATCTAAACCTTCTGAACAATATCCATTGTCATCTAATATTGTTTTCAATATTACTCCATCACTCCCTGAAGCAACCCCGCAAAAACCATCTATCATCACTAAATCATTTAGGATAAATTCTTGATCAAGAGGCAATAATGACAAATTGTGAAATTCAAATGTATTTCCTCCATCTTTACTGGTTGCAATAATATTATTCTGCCCAGAAATGATTATTTTTAGAGAATTAACAACTTCTACATTATTTATTAAACCATCACTATTGCCAGCAAAAGATTCATTATTAACTAAATCCCAATCAAACCCTATACTAGTATCTAAACCTCTTGAGACTATTATGTGGCCATTTTCAGTTGTTGCATAAGCCCGAGAATCACTTAATAGTTGCAAAGAAATTAAATTTTCATCCCTTAAAGAAGGAAAATCTATTCTCTCCCAATTTATTCCTCCGTCCAATGTAGTTAGTATTATCCCATCTTCGCCAACTATTATCCCATTCAATCCATCTCCATCGATGAAAGAGATCGAATTATAATTTTGATTATCTGAAAAGCTAATATTATCCCACTCTAATCCATCATAATGCCATATTATGCCATTATGCCCTATTACGAAATATGAATCAGTAGAAGATAAAGCAACCCCTTTAATATCTACATTTTCATCTGGAATATTTATCATATTCCAGGCATTATCTTGAACCTTATGTAAAACTGTTCCATTAGTTCCAGAAACCAATATTGTACCATCCAAATAATCCGATGCTGTCAAATTATTTTCTGTTATTGATTCCTTTTTCTCCCAACTATTGCCTTTGTCATTACTAGAAATCATTAGCCCTGATTCTCCGAATCCCCATATTTGTTCGCCTTCTGTTGAAATAATACTGAATATATCTTCATCAAAATCAGTATCTATTATTTCCCAACCACTTCTTAATCCAATTTGCCCATTAACTGTTGGTAAATTAATTATTAATAAAATTATTAAGATAATCAGTATATTCATTTTAGGAGATTTATTCTTAGCAACCTGACTTGTTCGAATTCCCCTAAACAAGAGTCTCACTGTACCGGGATTAGTGCATAGAATATAGAGCCCTCGCTCACCCAAATCGGAAAATTATGAATATCTATGGGTAATGTTCATTTTGCTATTTCGCTTGAAGGCTATATGGGCAAGTTACTGTACAAGGGAAAAGTGAAGGAAGTCTGGAGTACCGAGTCTCCTGATGTAATAGAATTTAGATATACAAATCAGATTAGTGTCTTTGACCAAATCATACCAAGCCTTATACCAAGTAAGGGAGAATCATTAAATCGTACTTCTGCACACTGGTTTAACCTAGTAGAAAAGGAAGGAATTTGTAAAACACACGTAATTGAAGTGAATGCACCTGATAGAATTTTGGCTCGTAAATTTGAAGTTATAAGAGAGCCAGGGGCTATCTCTAGGGATAAAGAAAATGTTTTCGTACCTTTGGAGGTCATTTGTCGCCATTATCTTGCAGGATCTGGTTGGAGAAGATATGAGAGAGGAGATGCACCTGCAGAAGAATTTGGTTTTGAACCAGGGACTAAGTTGTTTGAAGGAATAAAATTACCAAACCCATATCTTGAAGTCTCAACAAAATTCGAAAAATTTGATCGTCTTCTAGATAGAGAAGAAGCATTATCTATTTCTAATTTATCAGAGCATGAATTTGATACCATTCTTTCTATCGTTGTTAAGATTGATGAGATAATTAACAAGGAAGCACTATCCAGAGGGCTAATTCATGTCGATGGCAAGAAAGAATTCGCACTAGGAGAAGGTAGAGAACCAGTTCTGGTAGACTCATTTGGCACACTGGATGAAGATAGGTGGTGGGATCTTGAATCATATGAAAAAGGTGAAATTGTACAATTATCCAAGGAATTTGTTAGACAGCACTATCTAGATAGTGGCCATTATGACGAATTATACAAGGCTAGAAAAGAAGGCTCAATAGAACCTCCAATTCCCGAACTTCCTGAAAGTGTCATCAAGGAAACCACCGAATTATATGTAAATATGTTCGAACGTCTGACTGGTACCGAATTTTAATTCAGAAATGTTTCCTCATTAATATCCCACAAGATCTTCTTTCTGCTACTGTTAAAATCATCATCAGGTGTCTTATTATCTCCTGTACTCCGCCATCAAACGGCTCATCTGCAGATATAGACCATTCACTACTTTTTATCGTTTTTATAAGTTTAATTACTTCTTCAGAATTTAACCAACCCATCAATTCTAATCCTCCTATGCCCTTTTGGAACCCAGGATAGCCTAAATTTTCTTCAGATAACCCATTCATCAATTTAAATCACATCTCATGTAATTTATTACTATCATCATCCAATGAAGTATATTGTAATAGGTATTTTATCGAATTGCCATCATTTGTAGGAAATCTACCAATTTTTTCTCTGATATTGTTTTTACATAGCTGTTCTGGAGTGCCTCCAGATTCCTTCCAATCTAGTGATGACACAAAAAGCATAGTTGCAGGATCAAATTTTGCTTTTTCTCCTTCAACTAGATTGGGCAAAGCATTACTCATTTTGATAACATCCAATAATTCTTCATGTTTTCCTTCAATACTCTTCAGAATCGGTTGTATTAATTTTTTGGCATCTATTTTCATTGGGTCGAATGTATAGAATGCACTAGTCGCCATAATCAATCAAGCCCAATACTTCTACCTAACTATTTCTTCGTATGCGTCTTAGTCTACGTTCGAAATCATCCAATACTTCCTCTTCTACTTCATCATCTATTTTTAATTCTGTTTCTGGAATTTCTTCAATTCTAATATCTTCATCATTACGAATATTTTTACTATTGACTTCATTATCCTCTATAATTTCATTTTTATTCGTATTCTCTTGTTTTTTCTCTGATTCTATTTTACTTTGTATCTTCTGTCTTGCCATTTCTTCAAATTCTTTCATTTCTCTGCGATTTTTACTTATCCATGCCAAAGAAGCTGAAATTAATATTACAACGACTGCTGCCATAATACTCTCAATTATATCTATTTCTTCTTCACCGACCTCTCCTCCTGTCAATACTTTCCTTATTTCGTTATCTCCGGGGTTTGAATCTATGTCCCAAGGGAAAAGACATCCGATTTCTATCACTATTTCTTCTCCATCAGCAATTTCCAAAGGCCTATCAAATTTAGGTTTGGGAGTTAAAATAGACCTTGTACTCATATCTATTTTTTGTGTCGATTCATAACCACTACTACTCAAAGTTATTTTACAATCTGCATCAATAAGTTGCCCATGACCAAATCTTTCTGCAGTTATCTCAATTATCTGATTTTCTCCTGTTCCAGATAAATCGACAGATGTTAGTCCAATATTCCAATTATTCTTTCTTATTTCAAAATATTTTTCGGCACTAGCTAATTCTTTGCCATAAGAATCAAATATTTTTATTGTCAATTTCCTCATTCCCGGAGATGGATCCCATTCATCTGAACTGAGATTAATCACAACTTCCTCACTATTCATTCCTGAAGTCCCATAATATGAGTCCAATGAATAACCTCTATCATCAATAAGTAATACCACATAGTCAAAACTAAAATCTCCGTCTTCTATGGAACATGTCGACTGAATGTTAGAAAACTCTCCTGAAATTTGACATGATACGTTTTTTGAGATAGGCTGAAATACTTCCATCAAATAAGTCAAACTACTATTTTGGTTAATCGTTAAATTCCCAAATCCACTTTTTAGAGCAGGAAAAAGCCACCCCTCTTCTGTCCAATCCAAAGAGTTCCCATCTTCATCTACTATTACAGAATCGACTGTTGTGCCATGAATATTCAATATTGCATTATCACCAATTAATGATGTAATCATTGGAGAACTGGACCAGGAGTTTTCTTCGTATTTAGTTTCAATCAATATTTCCTTTTGGTTACCTTGCGAATCTTGAGCAAGTATCCTTATCGTTTTTATTTCTCCTGTCCAGTTTTCAGAAGGAATTATTTCTAGTGGCATTCCTATCTTTTGACCCGGTGAAATTACGATAATATTATTTCCGCTTGTCCTCCATCCTTCAGGAACACTTAATATTTCTAAGTTAATTGTGGTAGGGCTATTTCCAGTATTTTCTAATATAACTAAAGATTTTCCACCATCTTTTGATATTTGCCAAGGGCCATGACTAGTCATTTCGAAATCGTTTATTTCTGCAACTCTTAGTGGTAATGTTACTTCAGAAACAGCACTTGCATCTCCTTCTCTAACTTTTACATACAGTTCGACAGGATTTCCATACTGGGAATTATTTGATGGCGTAATATTTAGAATCAAGGGCGCACTTCCGCCTGGAGATATCATCGGCATTTCATTTGGTGTTTCGATATTCCAACCACTTTCACCAACAACCCAAACTGAAATATAAGGCCTAGTTTCCTTATTACCCATTTGTAATATAGTTAATTCAATTTCTGAACCATTATTTTCTATTTCTAAATTTGTCCCTCCTGCTAGGACTTTCCAACCCGGTTCATGATTAACTCCTACTTCATATGTGAATGTCTTAATTTCTTCATCCATAGACATAGCTATGAGTGTAACAACCATTTTTGATCCTACTAATGCTCCCAATGGTACTGTGGAATTGACCTTTATTGACACAGTTTCGTTAATCTGAACATCATTTTTGGAACCTCCAATTGTGGACCATCCTGAAGAATTATCTCCTTCTTCTAGAAATAATTCTACATAAGTTTCTAAAACTAAATTATCAATCATATTGCCCACATTTTTAGCCAATATCTCCACTTCAAATATCTGATTGGTAGGGATTGTGTAAACCTCTTGCCCAAGATCGAGTCCATTTACGTAAGCATTAATTTCCCATTTATGATCCTGCTTTGCTTGAAGGACGATATTTTTGAAGTCTTCAACATGAGGATCACCCAAAGAAGACATCATTATTTTTATTTCTACATCTACTCTAGCAGGTGTCGATTCAGGAATTGTAATCGTAATTGGTATAGTTCTAAGGCTCCCAGCTCCTAATGTTATTGGATTATTGGAGAAGGTAACTAATATTCCCGGATCTGAAGTTATATTATCATTCAAAATTAATTGATGTGATAGATGATATGAATCTTCTCCATTACCTAAATTCTCAAGCCTTAATATTACTACTGATTCTTCATCAATTTCTGCAGCGATTGGCATCTCAGATGGAGATATGATAGCCAAATTTGCTCTATATATTTGTAAAACTTCGAGTGAGAATTTAAGAATAAAATTAGAAGAATCTTCTGAATCTTGGAATTGATGGAATTTAGGAGGTGCATTATCAGGAAGCTCCAAATAAATAGATCCGGAAACTCTAGAGCCCGGACTCCCAGTAATACTAATTGTATTGGCAATTATTGAAATTTGTCCAGAAGTAGTCCAATTCCATTCTTGCTTTTGCATCCCCGAATCAACTAGCGACCAATTTAGAAATTCTTTATCATCTGGTAAATCGGCTGTTATCGACCATTCTAAACCGTTAGAGGGAACTGATCTTTGATGATTTATCTCCACTATTACTCCAGAAGCAACAAAAGTTAACGACATTGTTTGACATATCTCCTCATCTCCGCTTCCAACACACATTGTTAGTGGGGTGCTGACGGAATCTCCATAATTTGCATTATTCGGGACTAATAGTCTAGCAGTCATTTCTTTTGATTCTCCAGGATCTAGAATTATTGCATTCTCTTTCACTCCCTCTGAATTAAATAACTCCAAATTAGATCCCCAATCGGTACTATCCCATGAAATTGCTATTTGATTCTCCTGGGCATTACCTACATTTTCTATAATCAACCATGCAGATGCCTTTTCTCCAATTAATCCATACCCTTCACTAAAACTAGTTCCATCTGGTCCTCTGAGAGATAACCCTCTTGTTCTATTTGCTTCCACAGGAAGAGTCGACGAAACACTAATATTACTGTCACTATCAAGTATCAATTCTAAAGTCAAAAATCCTGAATCAGAACCCAAAGCATCACTCGGCGCATTAATAGTTATCTCAGGATTCCATATTTCTCCTACTCCGATTTCAACTCCAGTTATTTGACTATAATCTGCACCCCAGCTCCATCCTTCTGGTAAGTTGCTGGAATCTACAGTTAGACTCCAAGAACCTGCTAATCTGCCAGTAGATCTTATTGTTGGTTTTGTAATGATGCTTTCTCCAGGAGTTACTCTGACTGGTTCTGTTGGTATTTCGAAAGATGCATTGTAGGACGGGACAATCATCAAACTTTTCTTTTGTATGTCATTATCATATCTTGTTTGAGAAATATTTTGATATGGATCTAGCCTTAATTCAAACACATGTTCTCCTAACCCTCCAACCCATTCCACATCAAAACTATCAAAAGAACCTGAATCTGTAGGATTAACAGGCCTCAAGTTTTCTGACCTATATCTGCCAATCTCAATACCATTGGCTAATAATATAGCATCTACTCCTTCTTCAGTCTCAGATGTGCCAGCATTCTCAAAAAAGGCTGTAACCGTGACAACTTCTCCTGGTTCCGGTGCATTTGGATTAAATTCTATACTTCTGCCATCAATTAATGGCCTCACGTCTGGTTTACTTGTAGAAATAACCATATTGCCTATTATTATGTCTAATGTTGCATCGCCATCAATATCTGCTAAAGAGGGAGATGACCAAGTCCTGTAATTCAGATCAATTTCATTTGTCCATTCTGTATTTATAGCTGAACCTGTACCATCTTCTCCATCGAATGCCCATAGTGATCTTCCATATGCTACCAAAATATCTTGTTCATCCTCTCCATCTATGTCCATCCAAGTAACTGAACTAACTGCTATTTCATCATTAGGCGTTCCACTACTTTGCTCTAAGTCGCGATTCCATATTTGATTTGGAATAGATCCACTAACATCATGACATCCTACTTCTCCATGTCTGGCAGTAGTGGTTTGCCACCATGTAACCCAACAGACCCTATCATGCACTCCATCTCCATCAGTGTCTAGGGATGCAGGCGGCGCATCAGCATATCCATTTTCAGCATTGAATGACCACAACTGATCCCCATCGCTAATCTCCAATCCTCTGTATTCAGCACCATCCGCAGATGCAGAACCATCTGCATCAGTGGGGATGGTGACTATCATCTCAGGAACTTCATCTGAATCTAGATTAGTAATTATGGGCCCAGGTAGTCTAATGTGAGGTACATCATTATCTCCATCAAGATTATTTAAACTTAAACCACCATCCCAAGTTGAATCTCCCGTATCAGATTCTATTTTCCAAACCCACATCGCTCCGCTGTTGGCTTCTATTGTAGTCAGTAAGACATACCCAGTCGAATCATCTGTTTGGGCAAATGCCGGGTCAGAAGGATGACTTCCTTTATCTAAACTAACTTGCCACATCGGGCTTGGAGAACTAGTTGCAGGTAGAGGAAGCGCTAAAACAACTGGGTCTTCAGTAATTTCATCAATCAAAGAAAGAACTAATTCTGCATCTCCGTTTAAATCTAGGTCTGCAAGTAATAATTGAGTAGTTGGATTGTGTCCTCCAAACAAATTATTCGTATAAGGGCCTTCATCACTAGTTATCCTTAAATTTTCATCATTCCATGCCCATAATAATTCAGATGAATGGCCATTTATTGCCCATCCAGTTACAGAACAGGTTAATCTAGGCGACCATACTTCAACAAAAACAGAACCTCCAGCATCATAGGCTACAATTATTTCTTGTTTTTCATCATTATCAATATCAACTATAACGGGAGATGTTTTTATCTTTTCAGTAGGGCCTAAATCTACTTGCCACGCAATATCTGCATCTTCTCCTTCTATTATTTTCAGAATACTATGGGAAGATCCTGAAACATCTTCGGTTTGTATGAGAACAACAAATAATGAAGACTTCCCGCATCTTTCTTCTGCTTCAAAACTCTTCGTTATTGAATTTCTCAAATCTGCAATTGGAGTCGCTAAGGAATCAGTTCCAATATCATAACCCTCTAATTGCCAATTTATTTCTGGATTCACAATTGACATTAGTTCACTGGCATTGTTGGGTGCATCGAAACCTGCACCTCCCGTTGGACTATGTGAGGGAATATCGCTAATCCTATCACTTGTTCTGCCAAATTGAGGCCATGGTTGTTCTCCATCTATCCATATATCCGAAGCGTCATCTGAGGTTCTAGAATTTATTTCTGAATTCTCAATTATGCTTACATTTTTATCAATATAAAGCAAAGGAGAAAGAGTAAGCATAATTACGATAGCCATAGTAATTGACATTTTCCGATTTTCGGCGGAATGATTACTCAAAGGGCCCACTACCATCAGAAAATAACATGGGCTCGGAAATCTTCTTGAACATTCGCACTAAACGTACACTCAGGCCTCGGTCTGAGTACATTATTCAAAATGCCAATAAGCATTACTTTCCGTTGTGCTTATACGAGATGTGCCGGTCGCGCAGTCCAACTGACCTCTCCTCTAGAGGCGTAGCCGATGAGGGACGAGAGGATTTTCCTCTGTCTCTGTCGTTACAAATCTGAGGATGGTCCTGAGTTGGAGGTTTAGAAAAATGTATAGGATTGTAACAAGAGAGGATACTATACGTATACCGGCAGAATATATACGCCGTGGTCGTAAATTAGAAGAACATATTGACGAATTGGCCCATGAAGCTTTCGAGGGTAGATTTGATGAGAATGAACATTATACATTAGTTACCTTCAACCATGAGGCTATAGGTAGAGGAAAGATAATACATGGCGATGGAGCAATTTATCAAAGCGTTAAATTTACTGCATTAGTTTTTACTATGGAAAATAATGAAGTTGTAGATGGCGCGGTTTCAGAAATTTCAGAGTATGGAGCATTCGTTAGAATTGGCCCAATTGAAGCATTACTGCATAAATCCCAAATTCTTGATGAACCAATACAAGTAAATCTTGGTATACGTAGGATAGAAGGCTCTCAAACTGGTAAGACTTTAACTGAAGGTTCTTTTGTCCGATCTAGAATAGTTTCCAAGGCGATAAATCA
>Ga0115012_10001946_pt1 | contig 11965 bp, 13 predicted proteins | sample TroAtlMetagenome_FD_88706 | JGI IMG/M metagenome (GOLD analysis project Ga0115012, IMG submission 88706) | Marine eukaryotic phytoplankton communities from Atlantic Ocean - Tropical Atlantic ANT10 Metagenome | ecosystem: Environmental > Aquatic > Marine > Oceanic | place: Tropical Atlantic...
GCCCGCTAGGACGTAGCCCACGGTTTGTGTGCCCATGGCGGCCATGCGAACCCCGCGGCCCATGGTGGTTCTTCGATTGCTACCTCTACCCAGATTGGACATGGACATGATGCTACGTCCTCCGAGGCGACTATCCTGTTTCTTCCATGGCCATCTCTGACGAGTCCATTATTGACGTGACCCCAAAGCCTATGGGTGCGGCGGAGGCCATCTTCCTGCCGGCCATTGCCAAGGGACTCGGTACGACGTTTCGGCACCTCTTTGGGAACATCACCAAGCCGGGCCAGAACAAAGACAACATCTATGTGGTCCAGTACCCCGAAGAGAAGCGAGACGACCGCCCTGTGGTCGAAGGTGGCCAAGAGCGTTCGACGTTCCGTGGCGTTCACCGGCTGAACAAAGACGAAGATGATCGAGTGCGCTGTGTGGCTTGCTTCATGTGTGCCACCGCCTGCCCCGCCAACTGCATCCACATCACCGCCGAAGAATCACCTTGGGACGACCGGGAAAAGTATCCCAAGCAATTCGATATCGACGAGCTCCGCTGCATCTACTGCGGCATGTGCGAAGAAGCATGTCCTTGTGATGCCATTGAATTGACTCCGTTCTACGAAGTCACTGGCATGTCGCGACAAGAACTCATCTTCGACAAAACAAAATTGCTCGAGGTCTACGACCAGACCATCGAAGAAAAGTCGATGTGATCCGTGGCGTTCGCGCCACTGGCAACACACGTCAGCCTTGGCGAACCGGCACCCAGGCGGTGGTGCGGCCACCAATAGCATCGAACTGAATCAATTCCCCCTTGGTGGTTCGGGCTCCTTGAACTTTGCCCCAGCGGTTGTGAAACAGCCAAGTGCGAGGGAAGCGGTCTTTCTCCGCATCAACCGAACAAGCTTTTTGAATCACTGAAATGGTCTTTTTGACAAGGGTTTTGGCTTCTTTTTGCTCGAGATCCACACCGAGTCGATGAGGATTGAGTTTGGCTTGGTAACACGCTTCGTCCGCAATCCAGTTGCCAACCCCAGCCATAAATTTCTGGTCCAGCAGCACACTCTTGATGGGCGCTCGGCGACGCAAGAGCGAATCACACACGACACCCAAGTCGATTTCGTCCACGACAGGATCCGGTCCAAGATCTGAAATTGGAGGCTCATGCAGAGGGTCTTTGAGCAAGCGAAGGCGACCAAATCTCCGGGGATCCGTGAAAGCCACCTCCACGTCGTTCTCAAGTTTGAGCCAGAATTTTTCAAATCGAGGCGGCCAATGCTCTTCAACCGAGCCGTGGGCCACCAACTGCAGACCTTGTTCTCCACGCACGCGAATGGCGCCCGTCATACCCAAATGCACCAACACTGCGGCGCGGTCCACCAGCGGCAGCCACAACTGTTTCCCACGTCGATCAGGAGCTTCCATGACAGCCCCGCGGAAGGTCTTGGCGATCTTCTGCGGACGGTCCTCGACACACACAATGGTGTCGGGGCCAACTCGAACTTTGGCAATTCGTTGCCCCACCACAAACCGCTCCAAGAGCGACCTGGCGTGTTCGACCTCGGGCAATTCAGGCATCTGATCTCCCATACAAACCGCGAGCGCGAATCACAGCCAACACCGAGTCTGGAATACCAGCCCGCAACGCCGCGTGGTCAGATTCGGCCAAGGCTTCACGGAGTTTGGTGGCCGACACATCATCCAGCGGCAAATCCAACACCGCTCCGCGCCACCAGCCGGGCCGCGATTGTCCTTCGTCCAATTGCTCGAGCACCAGTTCCAGGGCCAACCGATCATGGGGCGGCCTCGGGGCGATGACCGGATGGGCCAAATCCAAAATCTGTTCCCAATCGTGCCAGCGGCGAAACTGCAGGGCTTGGTCCGCACCAATCAGGAATCGGAGCGGGATGCTTGCATCTTCCGCCCGGAAGGATCGCAAGGTGTCCACGAAGTAACTGGGGCCGCCACGTTGCAGTTCGCGTTGGTCAATTTCCGCTTCGGCATTCCCGGCCAAGAGGGCCTCCAGCATGGCCACCCGATCTTCGGACGGTGCGGACTCCTCGGTGCGAAGCGGGTTCTGGGCTGCGGGAATCCAAACCACCCGCGATGCGCCAATGGCTTCGCCAGCCAGTTCAGGCAGACGACCATGGGCGGCATGCGGGGGATCAAACGTCCCCCCGTACAGGAGAAGCGGCGCGTCCATACCCAAATGCTAGGTCCACACAGGCATGGACAAGTTGTCAATCAACCGGACACCGTCCAACCAAGCGGCCACCAACGCCCGGCTGGGACGAGAAAAGTCATCCACCGGCCGCAACCCCGTTGAGGAACGAACCACGGCGTATTCCACTTCGAGACCATGGGATTCCAGGGTCTCTTGCATCATCTTCTCCGCAGTGGAGGGATGGTTTGCCGCCGCCGCTGCTTGCAACGCAAGGTAGACCGCCCGCGCTTTCGGCCGGGACACATCAGACAACCGCTCATTTCGGCTGGATCGGGCCAATCCATCGGGTTCGCGCGACGTGGGCACGGCATGGATTCTTGGCCCGCCGTCTCGATCCACTATGGCTTGGACCAGCTGCAGTTGTTGCCAATCCTTTTCGCCAAAAACCGCCACTTCGGGTTGCACCAAGTCGAACAGTCGCTGCACCACCCGAGCCACTCCAGCAAAATGTCCGGGCCGGTGGGCGTCTTCAAGACCCGGCCTTGTGGCCACGCTGGGCAGCTCTGGCGTCGGCACCTCGACCTCAACCGGGTAGATGTCTTGCTGGGCAGGACACCAGACCACATCGGCCCCCGCAGATTCGGCCAAGCCAGCGTCGACGTCGAACCGGCGCGGATATCCCTCGAAATCATCTTGGTCGTTGAATTGATCAGGATTCACAAAAACGCTCACCACCACCGGCCGGCCCAAACTCTTGGCGGCACGCACCAATTCCAAATGGCCTTCGTGCAGCCCACCCATGGTGGGCACAAAGATGCCGCCCGAGAATGGGGCTAAACCTGCATTTTCCGTCAATCTTGCCACGAATTCGCCATCGTAGATCAGAGGTTCTGCCAATGTTTGGCCGGGGGTTGGCTAGTATAAAACGTACCCACCGACCATGACCGCACAAGACACCACAATCTATTTTGACCATGCTTCGACCACACCCTGCGACCAGCGGGTGGTGGACGCCATGCTCCCCTACTTCACCTCGATTTACGGCAACTCAAGCAGCCGGAACCACGCGTACGGCTGGGAAGCTGAAAACGGAGTGGATACCGCACGATCGCAAGTTGCCGATCTTCTGGGGGCCCAACCCAAGGAAATCATTTTTACTTCCGGGGCCACCGAATCGAACAATATTGCCATTAAGGGCGCGGCTCGAATGTACGCCAAAGCCCCGGCTGGCTCCGAAAGCCGTGGGCACATCATCACCGCGGTCCACGAGCACAAAGCCGTCATCGACCCTTGCCGCCGCTTGGAACGTGAAGGCTTTGATGTGACGTTCTTGGAACCAGGTGCAGATAGCATCATCACCGCACAAATGGTCAAAGATGCACTCCGCGATGACACCATTCTGGTGTCCATCATGTGGGCCAACAACGAGCTCGGCACCATCAACGAAATTCCGTGCATTGGCAAGATCTGCAAAGAACATGGTGCGGTGTTCCACACCGATGCCACCCAATGGGTCGGAAAACTTCCTACGGATGTCGAAGCAGACAATATTGATTTGCTTTCACTCTCGGCCCACAAAATGTATGGACCCAAAGGTGTGGGCGCCTTGTATGTCCGGCGACGTCGGCCTCGCGTACGTCTGCAAGCCATCCAAGATGGCGGCGGTCACGAACGCGGCTTCCGCTCGGGCACCCTGAACGTCAGCAGCATTGTGGGGCTGGGGGCAGCCTGTGCTATCGCCAAAGAGGAAATGGAAGCCGAAGGGAAACGCCTCAGCGCACTCCGGGACAAGCTCGAAAACGAACTGATGTCACGGCTTGAAGTGGTGGAAGTCAATGGCCACCGCGATCATCGCCTGCCACACATGACCAACATCTCCTTTGGCTTCGTCGAGGGTGAATCTTTGATGATGGGCATCAAAAACATCGCTTGCTCTTCAGGTTCGGCTTGCACCTCAGCATCCCTCGAACCCAGTTATGTCCTCAAGGCACTTGGAGTTGGTGATGAACTTGCCCACTCCTCGTTGCGACTCTCCCTTGGACGACACACCACCGAAGCTGAAGTCGACGAAGCCATCGAAGGCATCGCCGCTGCAGTACAACACTTGCGGGCCATGAGCCCTCTGTTCGATCTCTGGAAAGAAGGGGTCGATATTTCCAAGATTGAGTGGCAGTCGCATTGAACCAAACCGAATTGACCAACGAATGGTCAATTGCGAAAGGAAAACCATGGCCTACAGTGAAAAAGTTGTCGAGCATTTTCAAAAGCCACTTAACGTCGGCTCCTTCGGGTCTTCATCTGACGTCAAAGACCGCTCCGATATTGGCGTAGGTATCGTCGGTGCTCCAGAATGTGGCGATGTCATGCAACTCCATATCAAGGTGGACGAGGCGGGCAAAATTGAAGACGCCAAATTCAAATGCTTCGGCTGTGGCTCGGCGATTGCGTCTTCTTCTTTGGCCACAGAGTGGATCAAAGGTCGCACCGTTGATGAAGCCCTTGCCATCAAGAACACTGAGATTGTCGAAGAGTTGGCTTTGCCTCCGGTCAAAATCCACTGCTCGGTCTTGGCAGAAGATTCCATCCGGACCGCCATCAACGACTGGAAGAAAAAGAACGGTCACGACGTCGAGGACGACCATCATCATCACTGAGCTCGGACGACGCCGAGTCTTGACCCGCACCAAACCACACCGACCCAACTGAACCACAGCCGAAGGAACCAACCATGTCCGTGATCGTCACCCCAACCGCCATCAAAGAAGTTGGCGACATCATGAAGCAGCAGAGCCTGAACCCAGAAACCACCTGCCTCCGGGTAGGGGTCAAGGGCGGAGGCTGCTCGGGCTTCTCGTACTTGCTCGACCTGACTGAGAATCAAAAAGAAACCGACGAAGTTTGGACCTGCCGGGCGATGGTCGTCGATGGGAAAGCAAGCGAAGCCGAAGAAGGCTCCGGAGAATCCGAGAACATGGTGGAGGTCCGGGTGATTTGCGATCCCAAGAGTTACCTCTATTTGAATGGCACCACTGTTGATTTCAGAGACGAATTGATGGGGCGGGGATTTGTGTTCAATAACCCCAACGCCAACGCGACCTGCGGCTGCGGATCCTCATTCTCCGCCTGAACAGGCCGAAATCGACCTGAGGAAGCCACGCCAGAGAGCCGATATGGCTTTATGCGCTTGAATATTGCCCTTGATGCCGTCCGGCAAGCTTCACTTGCGGCCAAATCCGTTCAACGCAGCTTGGACCGAGTTTCCGAGTTGACCAAAGATGACCGGTCCCCTGTCACCGTGGCGGACTTTGCGGCCCAAGCCATCGTGGCTTCGATCTTGCGTGATGCTGATGGCAGCACCCCTTTGGTCGGTGAAGAGACCAGTGCCGCGCTCCGCGAACCTGAAAATAACGCTCTGCTCGCCTTGGTGACGGAAGCCGTCTCTTCAGCAATTGGGGAACGGTCCCCTGACGATGTCCTGACCCTTCTTGATCATGGTGGACACGACGCCAGTGCACCGGAGTACTGGGTGCTTGATCCTGTTGATGGCACCAAAGGATTTCTCCGCGGAGAACACTTTGCGGTGGCCTTGGGCCTGGTGTGCGATGGGCATCCCACTTTGGGTGTCCTTGGTTGTCCCAACCTGCACGTCGCCACGACCCAAAGTCCCGAAGCAGTCGACGGACAAGGGGTCATCGTGGCGGCCGAAGCTGGACAAGGCTGTGCCACAGGTGGAATGGAAGGGCCGCTGGCACCGGTCAAGAGGAGCACATGCGAAGGACTGGTCCGGGTGTGCACTTCTGTCGAAGCAGCCCACACCGACCACACCGCCGTTGATGCGGCCATGCAAACCCTCGGACGAGAGTGGACTGGAGTGCGACTCGACTCTCAGGCCAAATACGGTCTCCTTGCCCGCGATCAAGCCGACGCTTACCTGAGATTGCCAAGACCAGGAAAGCGATACGTCGAGCGGGTTTGGGACCACGCCGCGGGCGCGCTGGTGGCGATGGAATCGGGAACCACCGTGACCGACATCTCGGGCAAACCACTGGACTTTGGCCACGGACGCGGGCTGGAGCAAAACACGGGTGTTGTTGCGGCCGCCCCAGAAATCCACAGCGCGTTGCTGGAAGCCGTGGGGTCTGCCACATGAGCTCCGAAGGCCTCTTTGTCTTGGGTGTCATCGGCTTGGTGACGGCGGCTTTGATGAGCCGACGGATCGGCGTCGACACCGCCATGGTTGGAGGGCTTCTGCTGCTGCTGCTGGCAGATCAAATCTTGGGAGGAGATCGAATTCTTCCCATTCAAGATGGCCTGTCAGGATTCAGTCACAAAGCAGTTGTGATGATTGGCGCTTTGTATGTGGTCGCGGCTGGACTCCGGGAAACCGGCGGCATCCATCTGATCGCCGGAAAGCTTCTGGGGCGTCCCAAAGGGCTGCTGAGCGCTCAACTCCGCTTGATGCTCCCGGTAGGTCTTCTGTCCGGCCTCATGAACAACACTCCGCTGGTAGCGATGTACCTCCCGATTTTGGGGGACTGGTGCCGACGGCTTCGGCTTTCCCCTTCGCGACTGTTCATTCCACTGTCCTTCGCCGCCATCTTTGGTGGAGCCTTAACCGCGATTGGCACTTCGTCGAACATCGTGATCTTGGAGATGTTGCTGGACCACGAAGGCCAAGAAGATGTGATGCTGTCGGCCTCGGATGCGCCGCTTCGGCTGGTGCAGGATGGGGTTCCTTCGTTCTTGGCCATTGGAGCTGTGGGGCTACCACTCATGGTGCTCGGCATTGTGGTCATCGCGCTGACCAACAAGAAACTTCTTCCCGAACGTCAACCGGCTGAACCCCCGAGTTTGGATACCCGTGACTACCAGTTGGCGATGCGGATTCGAAGCGATGCCCCTTTTGTGGGAAAAACCGTCGAAGCTGCTGACTTGCGACATCTTCCCGGCGTGTACCTCACCAGAATTGAGCGAGAAGGAAGAAACATCCCTGCCCCCGGGCCAGAAGAGACATTGTTGGAGGGCGACCTTTTGTGGTTCACCGGGATCTTGGATTCGGTCCGAGACCTCCGGAATATCCGAGGACTCGAAATGCTTGATGGGCAGGCACGGAAAATCCAAGGGGCCCACCAAATTCGAACGTTGGTGGAAGCCGTCGTGTCGTGGGATTCGGAATTTCATGGCAAATCTGTTCGAGACATTGGATTCCGAACTCGGTTCAATGCGGCGATCATTGCCGTGCGTCGTGGAGGTGTTCCCCTCGAAGGGAAAATTGGAGACATGATTTTGGAGCGTGGGGACACCCTTCTCCTTGATACCAACGAAAAATTCTTGTCTGACGGTGAAGCACGTGAACAATTCGATGTGATTTCGAGAGTGCAGGATTCTCGACCACCAAACCACCGAAAAGCTCAGGCTGCCATTGGCATCGTGCTTTCCATGATTCTGGCAATCGCCTTGGCACCTGTCGACAGTGCGGTGGTCGCCCTTACGGCCGCAGGACTGATGGTGCTCAGTCGCTGCTTACCAGGACGGCTGGCTCGAGCCGCAATCGACTTCCCCATGCTGCTTGTCATTGGCGCGGCCATTGGGATTGGCCGCGCTATGGAGCACACAGGGGCCGCCGCACAGATCGCAGAACAATTGTTGGCGTTGGCTGCCCCACATGGACCATTGGCCATTTTGTCATGCGTGTACTTGCTCGCCGTGGTCTTTGGGAACCTCATCTCAAACAACTCGGCCGCCGTCTTGGTGTTCCCTATTGCTTTTGCTGCAAGTCAAGCCGTACAACTGGCGGCCGAACCTTTTGCGGCCGCAGTGATCTTGGGCGCAAGCTCAACGTTCCTGTCCCCCGTGTCGTATCCCACAAACTTGATGGTGTACGGCCCTGGTGGATATCACTTCCTCGACTACGCGCGGATTGGGCTCCCTCTTGTCATCCTGCGGGGCTTGATGATGGTCTTGCTGATCCCAATATTTTTCCCATTCCAGTAATCACCAAGTGTGCAGAAGTCGCCGATTGCAAACGATCAAAAAAACAATCTGGTTTGCTGTGATCTGTGTTGGGGCCTTGCTCCTCATAGGCCAGTACATCACCGATCGATTCAGCACGATTCAATTGGTCCACTGGGTGCCAACCATCTTGATCCCGCTCTTGGGGGTTCTTTGTGTCACTCTTGGCAACACACGACAACTGAGAGCCACCAGCATCACCTTCTGTGTGATCGCAGTGGGACACTGGGTCATCCATGATTGGAAGCCAAAAAGCCCAATAGATTTCCAACAACAACCCTTCGTTTTCACCCACTGGACGGTGGAAGAGATCGATGAGGATCGTGCCCGATCCACAATCGAGGTGGCCAGCCAGTTTGAAACCGATTTTTTGTGCTTGGTCAACATCAACACCGTGTTGAGGCTCCCTTGGAAAGAGCAACTCAAACACCTTCCTTATCAAGAGGCGAGGTGGCCTTTTCTGTTTGCCTCCAAATGGCCTCTGAAGTGTGAATTGGTGTTGAGTGAAAATCACACCGTCGCACATCCTTTAAACATCGCTCGAGGCTCCATTGAGCATCCTGACGGAATCATCGAGTTTGTGGCTTTGGACTGCCCGTCTGATCCGAGTCTCTCTCGCATGGGAACATCACACCGTATTCGACAAGCACTTGGACCATGCACCGCAGATTTGGTCTTTGGCGACTTCAACTGCCCTCGCCATGCCGCCTCGATTCAACAAGCATTTCCCGATCACACCCACGCGTTCGACCACGCTGGTAACGGTCCAATCGTGACGTGGCCGACACGATTTCCGATCCTGCATTTGGACCATCTGCTCTTGAGCGATCGGTGGACGTGTGTGAAGTACGGCACGTACCGCCCCGAGGTGGGAGACCACCTCCCGCAACACGCGCGATTGATCAGATCAACCCCATAATCTGAATGGGGTGAATGAGGTGATCACAAACAATCAGGGTCATCAGTGGGCGGCGTCAATGATGGCACGCCAGATGGCGGGGAAGGAGTCATCCTCCGCCAACATGCCAGCTTGTGACGCGAGCACAGGGCGATCGCACCAAAGGACCGAAGCGTCACCACGCAGAACGCTGAATCCGCCTTGTCCCCCGATGTTTGGGCAACGGATGGCGTCAGTGGCCAGGACCAAATACCGGTCGTCAATGCGTCGATGTCGGCGTCGTGACGCGGAGTCGGATTCCCACCGCAGATCACCGCAGTAGTCGTACGAACACGCCAATGGTTCGGTTTCGTCCGGTCGTGGTGTCGCCCACCGATAAGAAATATCGTGCGTCCAAGTGGGCTCACCCTCTACGGTTGGGGCGTGAAAAATTTCACCGGTGTCGGTGTACCCATTGGCAAACAACTGGCCAAATCCATCCCAGCGTGCATCTCCCAACTCTGAATCACGTGGGAGTCGAACCAGGTTCAGCCAGGCGTAGCGGCCAACCTCCGCAGGAAGAGAGTCTGGAAGCTTCCCAGATCGAGCTTGGGTGTAGGCGTGGGTTGCCACACCAATTTGTCGCAAATTGGACTGCGTGACACTTCGCACTGCCAGTGTTCTGGCTTCAGACAAGGCGGGAAACACCAAGGCCAAAATGCCCAGTCCCACCCCAAGCGCCACCACCAGCTCCACGAGACTGAAGCCTCGTTTGGCTGAAATTTTGGGTGACGCGACCTTGTACATGTCTCATTTGTATCAATTTCGTGTCAGAAGCGGAACCCTTGAATTTGAAATTCAGCCAATTCTGGCCGCGACTACACTCAAGTCGCTATGCCCATGAGCGATCAAGAACTGATGCACGAGGTCGCTTCGGGCAACGAAGCTGCGTTCGGTGAGCTCTACGATCGGTTCGGGAAGCTGGTTTTTCGCGTGGCTTGGCAGTTTTTTCCCAATCAATCAGAGTCTGAAGATGCTGTACAGGAAGTCTTTATACGCCTATGGCGGACTGCAGATCGGTTTGACGCAGAGCGAGCCAAATTGGTGACTTGGGTCATGCTGATCGCTCGGCGGCACATGATCGACCGGCTGCGTCGAAAGCGAGCACGCCCAACCACCCAAGATTACGTGTCCGATCCCGTGGGGGATGGGCCGAGCCAAACCGAAGACCCAACCGAAATCCGGGCTGAACTCAGGGTTCGGATGGAACGGCTTTCCGAGCTCCAAAAAGAAGTGGTGACCCGGACCTATTTCCAGGGATTCACCCTCAAAGAGACAGCCGAGCAACTTGGTGCCCCCCTAGGGACCGTAAAAAGTGCCCTTTCCCGCGCTTTAGCCGCGATGCGAGAGGGTCCCAAACCCGAGATGTAAAGTATTGATGTTCTTCAGGCTCTGACTGCAACCGAGCCGAAAATCAATACGAAAGTACTACCGTGACAGAGAGTGTCCACCAATCTGATGAACCCCCTACCCTCAAGGATGATCTCATTCTTGACGCTTTGGGCCTCCTCGATGAGTCCGAGAGCGTGGCGCTGCAGAAAGCCTTGAATGAACTCTCAGCATCCGAGCGAGAAGAAACTCGAGTTCTTCAGGCGGACTGGGCCACCCAGGCTCCGCTGCCTTCGGTCACCCCACCCTCCCATCTCCGGGCAGCATGCATCGCCTCCGCTGCACGGGCCGCAGAGCAGTCACCCGAGCATCACTTGAAGCTCACCCTCAACCGACAAGCCAAAAACCACCACAAAGCCACCCGATCTGCCGCAGTTTGGCGTGCCGCTGCCTTGGCCATGTTCGCCGGCATGCTGGCCATGATCATGCTGACCAACCAATCGGAGAGTTGGCAAGGGCAACAAGCCCGCAGTGAAAAGATCCAGCGCAACCTCGAGGCCCTTGGGGTTTCCCCAAAGATCAATGCCATCCTGTCCAATCGCGACAACCCGTTCATCCAGTTCGGGCAATCCGAGCTCGGAAGCGGCCAGTTGGTATGGAACGATTCCACTGGGGACTTCGTGCTGTTCAGTCGTGGCCTTCCTAAAGAGGTGGCCGCGGTTCAGGTCCGCGTGAACGAACAAGTGGTGTACGAGCAGGCCTATCTGGCCAAAGGTGGACAGTTCCAAGCGGATGCAGTGGAACAATCCTCCCTCCGCAACACCGAAGGTCAATCTGTCACCGTTGCGTTCTTGGACCAAGATGGCAACGTCGTCTTGACCCAAACAATCTCTATGGCGTGATTGATCCTAATCCGACGCCGCCTCAAGTGCTTGGCGTCGCTGACATTCAAGGCATTTCCGACGCTCTTCGCTCCCACTCCTGACTCAGTGGGCCGAGTTCATCTTCTATCGAAGTGCGCTCGTCCTGCAGAGACTTGAGCTTTTCCGGATCGGACCAAACTTCAGGTTCACCGAGCGCGAGATCGGCTTGTGCCAACTGTTCTTCCAGGTCCATCACCTTGCTCTCCAGTTGTTCCATCGACAAATGAGAGTGTGGGTTTTTGGGTCCAACTGGTGCATGCCGAGACGGAGAACTACCACGTTCTTTTTTTCCTGCTTTTTTCTCCGGCTCCGCGTCCGAGATGGCCTGTCGCGACCGCCACGCTGACCACGCGCCGTCGAAGAGTTCGTGTTGACCGTCGGGGTGCAGGATCAAAAGTCGCGTGCACACCTGATCAAGCAGCGCTCGGTCGTGGCTGACCAGCACCATGGTGCCTTCCCAACCTGCATCAGGATCCAACATTTGCTCCAACCGTTCGGCCGTGGGAATGTCCAGGTGGTTGGTCGGCTCATCCAGAACCAGCATGTTGGGCGCGGTGGCGAGCAGGCCCGCGAGAACCAGTCGCGAACGTTCACCGCCCGAAAGGTCGC
>Ga0115012_10001949_pt1 | contig 11952 bp, 6 predicted proteins | sample TroAtlMetagenome_FD_88706 | JGI IMG/M metagenome (GOLD analysis project Ga0115012, IMG submission 88706) | Marine eukaryotic phytoplankton communities from Atlantic Ocean - Tropical Atlantic ANT10 Metagenome | ecosystem: Environmental > Aquatic > Marine > Oceanic | place: Tropical Atlantic Ocean...
CGAAAAGATGAGATTGGCAAGCTAGCAAAAGCGGCGCTTGTTTTTAGTGATAAAAACCGAGAGACAGAAAAACTGCTAGATGAAGCAAGAACCATGAACTCTCAGCTTGAAAGCTTAAATAAAGCGATTACTGAGGCGAAAATAAAAGCGGAGCAAGCAACCGCGTCAAAGAGTATGTTTTTAGCCAATATGAGTCATGAAATCCGCACGCCGATGAATGGCATTATCGGGCTAATAGAACTGGCGCAACAGCAAGAGCTGTCCACTACTGTTAAAGGGTATCTCGACAAGGCAGCGTATTCTGGGCAAATATTATTGAGCGTAATTAACGATATTCTCGACTTCTCAAAAATTGAAGCGGGTAAATTGAAGATTGAGGAAGTGAGCTTTTCTTTGCATTCACTGTTCGACAACCTCATTGCAGTCATTGCACTACGCGCAAAAGAAAAGAACTTATCGGTGCACTTTACGGTAAACCCAAAGATACCTCCGCAAGTAATTGGCGACCCACTGCGTATTGCCCAAATAATTATGAATATAGGCAACAATGCTGTGAAGTTCACCGAGCAAGGACGTATAGATATTGAGTTTGATGGCAGCCTGAACGAAAAAGGGAACGTGTTAAACCTTACCATGCGAATCACCGATTCCGGCATAGGTATGAGTGCAGCCCAGCTAGATAGAATATTTAAGCCTTTCACTCAAGCAGACGGTTCAACCAATAGAAAATACGGCGGTACCGGCCTAGGCCTTGCGATTGTAAGCCAGCTTACTGAACTTATGAACGGCCGCCTTGATGCCACTTCTACTATGGGAAAAGGCAGTACGTTTGAAGTTGAACTACCGCTGAAAGCATTTAAAAACCAACCCGGCGTGCTTGAACAAACACCTCAGCTACCTGTTGATAGCCTTTATATTACTGAAGCAGCATTGCTGCCTGTGGCTTATTGCAACCAGATACAGCTGCCGACTAAATCAACGCTATCAATAGAAGATGCCAAAAATATCGCCGCTTTAACTGAACATATCATTGTAGATATCCATGAGTTCAGTGAATTCAGACAGAATATTGCTTGGTTAAACGCCTTATTAGAAAAAGGGAAGTCTGTAGGCCTAGTGATGGAAAGTGCAGGCAGCGCGCTACAGGCTAAATATGACACGCTATGGAAAGGCCCACTTATCATGCATCCATTCACACCTGCGCAATTTGAGCGTTTTGTTCATCAGGTGATATCTAAAGATGCAAGTTATGACGGACATCATTTCAGTGAAGAAGCGGAAGCAACATCACTAGAAGGCCACGTGCTTTTAGTAGAAGACAATAATATAAATCAACTCGTCACCGGAGAAATGCTTACCAATCTTGGGCTTACTTTCGATATTGCAGAAGATGGCAAGCAAGCCGTGCAAAAAGTAGAAAATGCCCCGCAGTACGACCTAATATTGATGGATGTACAAATGCCGGTGATGGACGGTTATGAAGCAACCAAACAACTCCGCGAAAAAGGCTTTACTGGCGTACCTATTATCGGCCTTTCGGCTAATGCAATGAAGGAAGATAAACAAAGCGCGATAGACGCGGGTATGAACGACTACCTCACCAAGCCAATAAAGCAAAAATCATTAATAGGTATGTTAAAACAGTACTTAGGCAAACAGCTCTAAACGCCAACGTAAAGATAGGTTCTTATACCAATTCGCATAAATAATTGCCCGCTCAGTAGGCGCTGGCAAGCTTCATAGCGAAGAGTGAGAATGCAGGAACGGCTTTCGAACAAACCCGCTATTTTTAGGGCCGGTTTAATCGCGAATAAAAAAGGGCCACCTTTCGGTAACCCTTCTAATTTGTATCGATCCCCCCCATTCTAGGGGCTGCCCTTAAAGCGCTTTAATGGTCTCGAACTGCTCTTTAAGTTTGGCTAGGGCTTTTTCACCCTCTTCCAACTTAGCGCGTTCCTTTTCAATTACCGCTTCTGGCGCATTACTTACGAACTTCTCATTACCCAACTTGCCACGAGTACGAGATACGTCTTTCTCGATTTTCTCCATGGCTTTAGTAATACGAGCTAGCTCTGCGTCTTTATCGATAAGCCCTGCCATTGGGATAAGAATTTCCATCTCACCCACAAGTGCTGTTGCGCTGGCTGGCGCTTCTTCACCGTCTTTCAATATAGTCACGGTTTCAAGCTTCGAAAGCTTATCGAGGAATGCCTTAGCCGCATCAAGACGACGCGCGTCTTCGTCGCTTACGTTTTTAAGTAGCGCATTAAGTGGTTTGTTTGGCGAGATATCCATTTCACCACGGATATTACGAATACCCACGATAAACTTCTTCACCCACTCGATATCAGCAAGTACTTTGTCATCTTGTTTCGCTGCATCAACTTCAGGGAATGCCTGAACCATAATGCTTGCGCCCTCTTCCACTTTAAGTGCACTTAGTGGCACAACGCGCTGCCAAATAGTGTCGGTGATAAATGGCATTAGCGGGTGCAACAAGCGAAGCAAGCTTTCAAGCACGTTAATAAGCGTATGACGAGTACCACGCTTTTCAGCTTCAGTGCTGGCGTCATTGTTAAGCACAGGTTTAGTAAGTTCTAGATACCAGTCACAGAACTGGTTCCAGGTGAACTCGTAAACGGTTTGCGCAGCAATGTCGAAACGGTAGTCTTCAAGCGCTTTTTCAAACTCAACCAGCGTTTGTTGGAACTTAGCCCAAATCCAGCGATCGGCCATGCTAAGTACCATTTCGCCACCGTCACGACCTGTATCGTGCTCTTCTGCGTTCATCAATACGAAACGCGATGCATTCCAAATTTTGTTGCAGAAATTGCGGTAGCCTTCAACACGCGCCATATCAAAGTTGATATCGCGGCTGGTTGACGCCATAGCTGCAAAGGTAAAGCGCAATGCGTCTGTACCGTACGCCTGAATACCATCAGGGAATTGCTTGCGAGTACGCTTGGCAATCTTCTCAGCAAGCTGAGGCTGCATCATGCCAGCAGTGCGTTTAGCGACTAGCGACTCAATATCGATACCGTCAATCAAGTCGATTGGGTCAAGCACGTTGCCCTTCGACTTTGACATTTTATCGCCGTTCTCATCGCGGATAAGACCAGTAATGTAAATGTCTTTAAACGGAATTTTGCCAGTAAACTTCTTGGTCATCATGATCATTCTGGCAACCCAGAAGAAGATGATGTCAAAGCCGGTGACTAGCACTGAAGACGGCACGAAGGTTTCTAGATCTGGCGTTTCTTCTGGCCACCCCATGGTGGCGAACGGCCATAGTGCACTTGAGAACCAGGTATCTAGTACATCGTCGTCCTGTGAAAGCGTTACGTCACTGCCAAGGCCGTGTTTTTCACGCACTTCTTCTTCGGTGCGGCCAACAAAAACGTTGCCGTTTTCGTCGTACCACGCAGGAATGCGGTGTCCCCACCACAGCTGACGCGAAATACACCAATCTTGAATGTTGTGCATCCACTGGTAGTAGGTTTTGTTCCAGTTCTCTGGCACAAAGCGAATTTCGCCACTTTCCACCGCTTCAATAGCTGGTTTAGCAAGAGACTCAACCGCTACATACCACTGGTCAGTTAGGTATGGTTCGATAACCGCGCCCGTTCTGTCGCCACGAGGCACTTTAAGCTTGTGCGGCTCAATCTTAACCAAAGCGCCTTGCGCGTCTAAATCGGATACAATTTGCTTACGGGCGTCGAAGCGATCTAAACCGCGATACGCTTCTGGCGCATCATCATTAATTTTCGCATCGTCGGTAAGAATGTTGATCATAGGCAAGTTATGACGCTTACCCATATCGTAGTCGTTAAAATCGTGAGCAGGGGTAATTTTAACGCAGCCTGTACCGAATTCTTGATCGACATAGTCATCGGCGATAACTGGAATTAAACGGCCAGTAATCGGTAGCTTAATTTCTTTGCCGATAAAGCCTTGATAACGCTCGTCATCTGGGTGTACCGCAACCGCTGTATCACCAAGCATGGTTTCAGGGCGCGTTGTTGCAACCACTAGCTCACCGCTACCATCTGCAAGTGGGTAGCGCATGTGCCACATGTGGCCGTCTTCTTCTTCGTTCAGTACTTCAAGATCAGATACTGCAGTGTGAAGCACTGGATCCCAGTTAACCAAACGCTTACCACGGTAAATAAGGCCTTCTTCGTGTAGTTTAACGAACACTTCCGTTACGGCTTTAGACAGGTCTTCGTCCATGGTGAACACTTCGCGAGACCAGTCAGGTGACGTACCTAAACGGCGCATTTGACCGGTGATCGTACCGCCACTGTGCTCTTTCCATTCCCACACTTTCTTGATGAAGTCTTCGCGACCTAAATCGTGGCGCGTCTTGCCTTGTGCGTTAAGTTGGCGTTCTACCACCATTTGGGTAGCAATACCGGCGTGGTCAGTACCCACTTGCCATAGCGTATTGTCGCCTTTCATGCGGTGATAACGGGTTAAGGCGTCCATAATGGTTTGCTGGAAACCATGGCCCATGTGAAGGCTACCGGTAACGTTTGGTGGCGGAAGCAAAATACAATAAGGGTCGCCGCTACCTGAAGCTTTAAATAAACCCGCCTCTTCCCATGACTTGTAGCATTGCTGCTCGATGGACTGCGGTTCGAAGGTTTTATCCATTACACACTCTCAAATTGAAGCTAAACGCGAATGACTTATGCAGATTTAAACTGCATATTGCATCCAGCTTGCTGATAGTTTTTGTATCTTACCCGCGCGGCCTGTTTGGCGTTCTCGTCCACGGGTACAAAATCGATGATTTGACGATGCTGGTTGGGTGTAGGCACCATACCGGATCCCACATTAACCACCATTTGTCGTCTGGCTACCTGCTCTGGCCGCCAACAAATTTCCACCGGCGTTCCTGATTGCGGCCCTTCACCATAAAGGTTATGGGGAACAAAACGGTCAGCCGGCAGCTGCCACAACAATTCATCAACTTCTTCAGCCTGCGCCTGTGTATCGCACAGCACGCTAATCTTTTGCTTATTGGCAAACGCTGATGCAATAACTTCGCTGGCGCGGCCTGCCACACCATTGTCACTGCTGGAAAGTTGATAAAATATCACTTGTGGCATGAATGATTAGTCCTCTAGCTTGATATCAGCGCGGTTCATTAGGAACTGAGACAGCATAGGCACTGGACGGCCTGTTGCGCCTTTGTTCTTACCACTGCGCCATGCCGTACCGGCAATATCAAGGTGAGCCCAGTTGTATTTCTTAGTGAAGCGCGACAAGAAACAACCCGCCGTAATTGACCCTGCTGGGCGACCACCTAGGTTCGTCATGTCGGCAAACGGGCTTTCAAGCTGCTCTTGGTAATCGTCCCATAGCGGTAAACGCCATGCGCGATCTGAGCTTTGCTCTGACGCATTAAGTAGTTCATGAGCAAGCGGGTTGTGCGTGCTCATTACAGCTGTTGCATGGTGACCAAGTGCGATAATCGCTGCGCCAGTTAGCGTGGCTACATCAATCACTAGCTCTGGGTCGAAGCGCTCTACATAGGTTAGTGCGTCGCACAATACCAAACGGCCTTCGGCATCAGTGTTTAGCACTTCAACGGTTTGACCCGACATAGTCGTTAGAATGTCACCCGGACGGTACGCTTTGCCATCTGGCATGTTTTCACAGCCTGCCAATACACCAATAACGTTAATGGGCAGATTCAGCGCCGCGATAGTGTGCATGGTACCCAGTACGCCTGCAGCACCACCCATGTCGTACTTCATTTCATCCATGGCTTCGCCTGGCTTAATTGAAATGCCGCCTGAATCGAACGTAAGGCCTTTACCTACAAGCACAATTGGGGCTTGATCAGCTGGGCCACCGCGATGATGCATAATACTCATCATACTTTCATTGTCTGAACCACGGCCAACAGCCAAATACGCTTGCATACCAAGCTCGGCCATTTGGGTTTCATCAACGACTTCAGCGGTTACGCTGTCGTACTGGCTGGCAAGCTCCTGCGCTTGCTGCCACAGATACGCTGGGTTACAGATGTTTGGCGGCATGTTAGCCACGTCTTTGGTCACTTTCGCACCGCGAGCAACCGCTAAACCATGCTCAACTGCACGTTCACCAACGGTAAGTTCACGGCGTGTAGGTACGTTAAATACAATTTTACGCAGTGGGCGACGTGGCTCACCTTTCTTGGTTTTAAGCTGCATAAAGGTGTAAAGCGTGTCTTCAGTTGCTTCTACTGCCTGACGTACTTTCCAGTAGGTATCGCGACCTTTAACGTGAAGCTCGGTAAGGAAACATACCGCTTCCATTGAGCCTGTTTCATTCAATGTTTGAATGGTTTTGGCAATAATGTTTTTGTACTGACGCTCATCAAGCTCACGCTCTTTACCACAACCGACTAGAAGCACGCGCTCGCTCAGTACATTTGGCACGTTGTGTAACAACAACATTTGACCGGCTTTACCTTCAAGGTCGCCGCGGCGTAACAAGTTGCTGATATAACCTTCACTGATTTCGTCTAGCTGTTCAGCCACTGCCGTTAGGCGGCGCGGCTCGAAGACACCCACAACAATACATGCGCTGCGTTGCTTTTCAGGACTGCCACTTTTTACACTAAACTCCACGATATCACCTCGCTTTTCGTCGTTTATGGTTTGCACGATGACTAAAATCACGTAACGTTTCGCGCTGCTTTATGTTTTAATACGCAGCATAACTTTTTAGTTCGCTGCAATTCACGCTTAAAGACCTATTGAATATAGGTTAAATTTGCGTCAAAACACCATGCAAACGGTTTATGATTGCAGGCAAAACTTGTAAAAACGGTAAGTTTAAACAAAATTGTGCTTTCTTTCACTAAAATTCCTAATTTTCCGGAAGGGCTGAGATGCTGATATTCCGCTATTTACTTAAGGAAACGCTGAAATCTCAGTTAGCGATTTTCTTTATCCTAATGGCAATTTTTGTCACCTTGCGATTTGTGCGCGTTTTGGGCGACGCCTCGGACGGTGATATTCCCGCTGGGCTAGTGCTTGGCTTCCTAGGTTTATATGCCCCTATCCTCTCTTCATTAGTTCTGCCTATCAGCGCCTACTTGGGTATTATGCTGGCACATGGCAGGCTGTATGTAGACAGTGAAATGACCGTAATGCGAGCCTGTGGTATCAGTGAATGGTATGTAACGCGGGTAATGCTGTTCTTGTCTGTACTTATTATGATAGTCACAGGCGCAATTACCCTTTATTTCGCGCCATTGGCTGCAGAGAACGAGTATCAGCTGCGAGAAAAAGCCAGAAATGAGGCGGGAATATCGGCGCTAATGCCAGGTAGATTCCAGCAAACCGGTAACGAAAAAGCGGTTATTTTTGTTCACGATGTAGACAATAACGATAAGCTACAACGTGTGTTTTTATCGCAAAATCAAACAGACGATAGCGAAGGCGACGTGCGCGTTGTGTATGCGCAAACTGGTGAAGTGGCTAATAACCCTGACGGCACGCGAAACCTTGTATTGAAAGAAGGGGTACAGTACGAAGGAAAGCAATCTGAAAAGGCTTTCCGCAAAGTAGAATTTGACGAATACCAAATTCAGATTGCCGATAAACCTGCTGACGAAACTCGTCGTAAGGTAAGCGTACTGCCTACTAACGAACTTTGGGAAGACGACAGTATTGAAGCCAGAGCCGAGCTTCAGTGGCGTATTGCCATACCGCTTTCCATTCCATTTTTAGTACTGATTGCTGTGCCGCTAAGCGCAGTCGACCCGCGTCAGGGCCGCTTTGGTAAAATGTTCCCTGCCATCCTGCTTTACTTGGGATACTTCTTGTTGCTACTGGCAAGTAGACGAGTGTTAGAAGACGGCAAAATGCCACCTCAGCTTGGCTTATGGTGGGTGCACACCATCATGCTGATCATTGGTGTCATGTTGATTGTGCGAGACAGAAAAACCGGCACAGAGCTGCGCGCTTGGATATTGGGGAAAAAGTAGATGTTTAAGATCCTCGATTTATATATCGCCCGCACGCTGTTAGGCACTATTACCGTTACGCTTAGTGTACTTATTGGCTTAAGCGCGCTTATTAAATTTGTAGAACAGCTGCGAAAAATTGGCGAAGGCGACTATGACATGCTGGTCGCTTTTATCTACGTATTGCTAAGCTTGCCTCGCGACTTAGAGCAGTTCTTCCCTATGGCAACCTTGCTAGGCGGCCTTATTGGTATGGGCGTACTGGCTAGCAATAGCGAATTGGTAGTGATGCAGGCCGCAGGTATGAGCCGCTGGAACATCATAAACTCAGCCATGAAGTCGACCCTTGTAATGATCTTTTTAGTGATGGCCGTTGGCGAGTGGGTAACCCCGTACAGTGAAACCAAGGCAAAACAGATAAGAACTGAAGCCATTTCAGGCGGTAGTTTATTTTCTTCCGATAAGCTGGTGTGGGCAAAGGATGGCGACCGATTCGTAAGCATAGGTCAGGTGTTAAGCCAAGACTCTCTCAAAGATGTGAGCATATTTAGCTTTAACCCTGACTTGTCGCTAGAGAGCATTACTCACGCTAAAAATGGGGCCTTCGACGGCGACGGTTGGTGGCTAAGCGACGTTGAAGTAACCAAGTTTACTGAAACGAATGTTACGGTAGATGAAAATAACCGCATGCGTTGGAATTCAACACTGACGCCGGACAAATTAGGCATTGTTGCAGTTAAGCCAGAGGCTTTATCTATTACTGGGCTGCTGGATTACGTGAACTACCTAGAAAATAACGATCAAGACCCTTCTCGTTATCAACTCGCCTTGTGGCGCAAGGTATTCCAACCTATTTCGGTAGGCGTAATGCTGTTAATGGCATTGTCGTTCATCTTTGGCCCGCTGCGTAGCGTTACAATGGGCGCTCGCGTGATCATGGGCGTACTGACAGGCTTCGGTTTCTTTATTCTTAACGAAGTATTTGGGCCAGTGAGTTTAGTCTATCAGCTGCCACCATTCCTTGGCGCCTTACTGCCTAGTTTACTGTTTGCGGCCATTGCAGGGGTAATGTTGAGGCGTTGATCAAGCTATCAGCATTCATCTAATTCAATAGTCAAAACTAATAAAAAAGAGGCCATACAGCCTCTTTTTTTGTGCTTTTTTAGCGCCTTACAAGGCATCTTTACCAGCTCTTGTGGTCGTTCGCTTCTTTGGTTAACTTCAACACTTCGGTCTTTGCCAGTCGGTCTTGCAGTGACTGTTTATTCTTGAAATCAAACAAAACAAGTAAGGTGCCTAAACCACCTAACGATGCTATTAGGCGAATGAACAAGCGCGGCCAGGTCATTGGCTCTTCAACCGTGCTATAAATTCGCAAACGCCATGCACGCATACCTAGGGTTTGCCCGCCCCTGCGCCAGAACCACAAGAAAAACCCAGCTATCCACAAACCCACCCACGTTTGAATAAGCAGTTTATAACCGAAAGAAGCCTGAATAAGATCGGCAGGTTCAGCATAGCCTTGCAGGTCAAGGGCACCGTTTTTCAACATAACCACCAGCGTTACTATCATGACCATAGCCGCACACATCCCTACGGCAGTAGCCACGAGCGTATCGTAAATCATTGCCAACAAGCGTCGCACAAACCCCGCTCGCTCAAGTGATGAACTACCTGATTCTGAGTTGGGCGTGTTTTTATCATCCTTCGTTTTTAGAGGATTTGATGATGGGGACTTCTTCTTGGCTTTTTTGTCGTGTCTCGCCACGGGCTTCTCTTCGCTTCATTAACAACAGCGTTTATTTTGACACAAGCGCCACATCGCTTAAACAACATAAGCCTTACTTAACGGCATTTAATAGTGCAATAAGCAAAGAAAAATGATTTCCACCTTTTTGCATCCATTAACCATCATTAATCGTTATTGGTATTACAAACGGATAATGGACGTAAATACGGTGACAGCAAAAACTCTGGTAACAACACTTATCGCTAGCTCATTTTCGCTCGGTATGGGCGCTGCAATGGCGTTAGACGACCCCGAAGGTGATATTGAGCATATTCGAGTACGTGGTGACTCATCTGTAAAAGACGGAGAGTTTATCTCGGCTTCGCAGGGATGGGTGTCTGGTGACACCTTGATTGAACGCCCAATGTTGCGCGCCGGCGAAATACTCGAATTCATCCCAGGCATGATGGTGACCCAACACAGCGGTTCGGGAAAAGCCAACCAGTACTTCCTGCGCGGTTTTAACCTCGATCATGGCACGGATTTTACGGTGAGTGTAGACGGTATGCCGGTGAACATGCGAAGCCACGGACATGGCCAAGGCTATAGTGACCTTAACTTTATTATCCCCGAATTTATCGACAATCTAAGCTACTTCAAAGGCACCTATTATGCCAACATCGGCGATTTTTCTAGCGCTGGCGGGGCGTTCTTCAATTTAAGAGATTCACTTGAGCAAAACCAGTTGTTCTTAGGCTTAGGAGAATATGGGTTCAAGCGCGCTGTTGCATTAAATCACTTTGAAGCAGGAGAGAGCCGCGTTGTTACAGCGCTGGAATATCAAACCTATGACGGCCCGTGGACTGACGTAGACGAAGACATAAAAAAGAAGAACGCCCATATTCGTTATATTACACCTTTGTTAAACGGCCAACTCGCCATTACAGGAATGGCCTACGATAATAGCTGGAACGGTGCTGACCAAGTACCTGAGCGCGCTATTGAAAGCGGCTTAATAGACCGTCTTGGCTCTATCGACACCCAAGTTGGCGGTGATTCGTCTCGCTATAGTCTCTCCGCAAACTATACCAGTGATACATGGAATGCTTCACTGTATGCCATAGATACAACGCTTAGCCTTTTTTCTAATTTCACTTACTTCCTTGATAACCCAGAGACAGGCGATCAATTCGAACAGGCCGACGACCGAAAAATTTACGGTGGTGAAATATTCACTACCCTTCCCTTGGCCCTTACGGATGGAAGCAGTATTACCTTAGGCGGCCAGTGGCGTTTCGACGATATTGAAAACGTGGGTTTGTATCGCACCCAAAACTTAACCCGCTTTGGCACTATCCGAGAAGACGAGATTAACAGCAACAGCTATGCACTTTTTGCTCAATCAAACATCCTATTAAGCGAAACACTAAGCCTGTCATTAGGTGGTCGATACGATTACTTAGATGTGGACGTTAACAGCAGTCTTGGGGCCAATTCAGGTAGCGAAAGTGACGGTTTATTTACCCTTAAAGCAGGCTTGAAGTACAGTGTATCAGACCAACTCACCGCATTTGCCAACATTGGGCAGGGCTTTCACTCTAACGATGCGCGAGGAGCAACAATTAGCATAGACCCGGTAAGTGGTGACGCTACCGAAGCAGCTCCCTTATTGGTAAAGAGCCTTGGCTATGAAGCGGGCGTTAACTATACCGATAATAAAACCTATAACCTGTCTGCTGCCCTGTGGCGCCTAGAGCTTGATAGCGAGCTGGTATATGTTGGTGATGCAGGCTTTACTGAAGCCAGTCGCCCCTCCGAGAGACACGGCATTGAAGTGAGTGCCTACTACTGGATAAGCCATCACCTAACAACAGACATTGAAGCTGCGTGGACCAAGGCACGATTTAGCGACAGCGTTGAAGGCGAAGGCCGTCACATTGATGGCACCGTGCCAGGTGTGGTGAGTGTAGGGCTGACCTACTATCAAAGAAGTAATCAACTAGGGTTCAGCTATACTCTACGAGGCCGCTACCTAAGCTCTCGCACAGTAGAAAGTTTCGATGAAATTTCACCGCCATCAACATTTTTGATTAATGCTCAAATTGCCTATCGCCAGCCAACTTGGGACGTAACACTAGAAGTACTCAATGCCCTAGACAGTGACGATCACGATATTGATTATTTTTACGCATCTAGGCTGCCCGGAGAGCCAGAGGAAGGGATTGAGGATTTGCATTATCACCCTGTAGAGCCAAGA
>Ga0115012_10001950_pt1 | contig 11949 bp, 6 predicted proteins | sample TroAtlMetagenome_FD_88706 | JGI IMG/M metagenome (GOLD analysis project Ga0115012, IMG submission 88706) | Marine eukaryotic phytoplankton communities from Atlantic Ocean - Tropical Atlantic ANT10 Metagenome | ecosystem: Environmental > Aquatic > Marine > Oceanic | place: Tropical Atlantic Ocean...
GCTTTGGTTCACTTGGGGCACAGGCTACGCCATCTCTCGCAACCGCACCAATCCTCCGAGACCTGCGAATGAACGTCAAGGGTCAACGGAGGCAATATCCCATTTACGAAAACGGCCAATGGGTGACCAAACCACTAAATCTTCAGAAAGGCTCTGTCATAGAATTCCATTATGACATGGAAGGTGATGAGCGAGTTAACGGGTTCTTGTATGCGACCTTCGCAGAAAAGGGCTTGCTTACTAACGAAAGGGGAGAAGAGTTACCGGGTCGCCCTGTCGGGATGACTCGAGAATATTTATTTGTCCGCCCTATATCTCCATCTAATGGCAGGGCTACAAGGGCAAAGTTTACCATAGAAATACCAACCAAAATCCAAGGATTGGTATTCTATGTAAGCAAGCATCTACCTCTTAATGTTGAAAGTAGTTACTTGCGAAATTCAGATATCAAGATGATTACCACGCCGGGTATTCAAGCACAAGAACCGAAGAATACATTCCGTTCCCCAACACTTGGTTTCACCCCTAAAGACCCACCACACAATGGCAAAACCAAAACAGTTGGCAAACAATCTGAACATTACAAGTTGTGGAATGGAGATATTGATGACCACGGGTGGAGTAAGGTTGGATATTCTGGCGACCAAGCGAAACTCATCGACGGAACCACCTTTGATGGCCCTCATTATCTTAGGCCGGGAGACCCCCATAAGACTATAAGAACGTCTCTGTATATTTGGAGAGATGGCAACTATCCGGAGTATGGTGGAAAAGATTTGAAAGGCTGGGACGCAATACGACTCAACGCACCAATACCTGCCGGAATACCAATCGCTATGGTTTCGAAGTGGTGGTGGCATGACCAAGACGATGGAACCTTCGAATATGGAGAATGGTGGAAGCGTAAATCAGATGTTCCCCGAACACAAATCTGGATGGGAGAGATTCCTAATGGAGCAATAGGAACACACCCAAAAGGACCAAAAAAGGGTTACAGGACCGATAGTGGATATGGCTCTGATACGGACATAGATTTACGGATTTACCGTGGCAACTATTCGGTAAACAAATACAAACTCGACCCAGCAAATTATAGGGGAGAAATGGATTCATCTGGTAATTATCCTCAACTACCGGACAGAATAGACCCCGTCGCCGGAGCAATAAAACCAAACGACATTAGATACTTTGCATTCAAAGTAGAGTGGTGGGACCAGAAAGAAAAGAAATGGACCAAGCCACAAATTCACCCCCCACATGATTTGGAACTCAAGAACGCCAAAGGGATGCTAATATTCCGCTTCCCTCGTCAAGTAGCATTAGAAGACCCAGACATTAAGAAGACACCATTCTGGTCAATAACGGAAACATTCGATTGTTACCCAAGGGTTTTCAGCGGTCCCGGTGATTTGGAAATTGTTAAGCGGGGAGTCATTGGTAGGCTCAAAGTATTGGACGAAAAGACAGGCGAAATGAAAAACCCCGAAGTGTGGTATGATGGACACAGGTTGAGTGCAACAGATTCAATCCCTTTCAATATACAATTCGGATATGGCGGAGACGGCCAAGTATTGACATACAAGTCTACTCGATTTGCAGTCGCAGACCCTAAAATGTGGGCATACACTAACAACCCAGCGTTCAACAATGTCTATTGGAAAGAAGGAGAGTTCTCTCCCGGCTCAAGGATGATTATTATTGGACAAGGGCTCAATCGTTTCCCAGAGTTGGGTCTAACAAAAATCAAAGACCATTCAACAGATAAAATCCGAGAGTTGGTGAAAAACATAGACCGCTCTGGTAATAACGCTGGCTCCATGGACGCAGATATTCTGAAAATAGAGCACGTGATAACCACAGATTACCTTACTGATAGTGCTGTTTCGGGAGCAGAAGGAGAGATACAACAGATATGGAAAAATGTGTTTGGCACAGAATTGTCCGAAGCATGGTTCGATGTAGTTGGGACAGGAGGAACGATGCCAGACGGCACAACGATTACCCCGTTAAAGAATCAGTCGCCCACCAAAAGCACGCACTACGCTTTACAGTATGAAGGACAAATATTTGAGTTCCCTTACAGTATTGCAATAGTCAAGATACCTAAAACATGGGTGGGTCCCGTCTTGGACTTTGAAGTGGCCGGAGATACTCCTTTCCTGACTGCTAACTCTCTAAAGAAGGGAGAAAGAACCTACATTGTTTCAGAAACAGCATTCAAACAGATAGTTGAACAAGAAATGAACCTCGACGAAGAAATACAATACCAACTTGATATGCTTGCTAAAGGGCTTACTCCCGAAACCGTATTGGTTGGTAATGATACAGACCACGACGCAATCATCAACACAGCGGCAGTAGTCGACCAAGACCGCAAGGATAATCTCGACAGTGGCGAAGACGGTAGTGGTAGCGGCGGATTTTTGTCTGGAATTTTCGAATGGTTTGGCAATCTGTTTAAGCCAAAAGAATCCAGCAATTGGGTAGCGGCTAACACTTTATTCCCGGCTGGAACAACCAGACTCGCGGGCTTCGGTAGCGCACCAATTATAGAGGACGTCACCAACAAATACAGTGCAGACCATGTATCATCTCTCGGTAGTGCCGGTCAACGCCGCCTACCCATACCAGCAGAAACTAATTTCAACAACTTTGACGAAATCGAGGAGGTGTATCTCATGAACGGACAACCTACTTCGCCAAACCTTGGATGGTTTTCGGGAACAATGCCAGTTAGACAAACTACTGTCCGACCGGCTCCTGTTGCCCGTAAACAGTTCGGAAGCATTGATTCTCAATCGATGCATGCTCGAGCAACCAACCGTGGTAACCAATTGGATGTGACACTGATTAACGGAGTGACACGTCCTTTTCGGGGCGGGGACCGTCGCCGAAAGGGTTGAGCGGCCCCCGTTACGATAGCAATATGGGTTTTGTAAACCTTGATGCGGCTAAAGATGCGGTAGACAAGATGGGTGATTCCGTCAAAGAAATCACCTTGACCGGCTACCGATTGACTACCCTTGTAGTTGTTTTAGGAGTGGCATCATTCTTCGCTCCTTTTATGGTTCGAGGAGCCATAAGTTCCTTGAAACATGTTCCTTCCGCAATAGGAGAGGTAGCCCGTTTACCCGCAAGAGCATACGGATGGACCAGACAAGTTGGAGAGGATTACCGAACCGACAAAGAAAACAAAGAAAAGAAATAGAATACACATGTTCCCTTGGAGTGACCGACCATGACAATTGACGCAACGACAGCACAAATGATAGCAAGAAGATACGACCGCGAAGTAGAGGATGCCATTAAAATGGCAGACCTCGGAAGATACATTGGAACAGATTTATTGAATCCAGTTCAGATGGAAGTTAATGCGTTCAATGAAAAAATGAAGACGGCAACATCGGTGTCGTCGTTAGAGGCCGAGTCACAGGCTTCGGTTAGGAAGATACACACGGCATTGCGTAGTATTGCTAACGACAAATTCGGTAAGTCAAATCTTGGGTCAGTAAGTGGTCAAATGTCGATGCTTGATGTTCCAGCATGGAGTTCTGCACTATCGGAAGTTACGATGCGTATCGAGCAGATTGGTTCACAATACGGTAAGTTGATTTTGAATCAACCCGACAAAAACAAGATTGACAGAATGATTGCTTCGAGCCTCGTAGCACTCGAGAATGCTTTTGCTATGAGTCCTACACCTGCCGCCGCTAACAACGCTAAGAACCAAGCAATGGCTACACTTTCTAACATCGAAACAATGTTGAATCAACGCAAGATGGGATTGATGCAACAATCGTTGACAAACCTAATCGCACAGAAAGAGGTTGACCTATTGAACACCATTTCCGTCTTGAAGATGAACGAATCGAGTCTGAAAGAAGGAGAGATTGCTGTTGTAAAGATGCATTCGGTCAAAGCAACAGAATTCCTTGCTACAATGAAGGCCAACCCTGCTTCATACGACAAAGCAATATTGCAACAACAACTTGCAACTTTTGACAGTATTCTTGCGCCTCTTGTGCAAATGAGAGAAAGCGTGCAATACCGTGCCGCATTGTCTGGTGGTAACTTCTCGTCTCCACGCCGACCAACTAACAAGACCTTTGGGTTTGGCAACGTTCCGAAACGACGATACCACGAAGACAAGACAGCGACCCCCACTAACCGCTCACCTTTTCGGAACGCCCCTAATGCTGTAAGTGTTAGGGGCCTTGGTAGTGCAGTCACAAGTAGTGTTAGCACCCAAATGAAAAAAGTAGAAGACGGCGGAGACGTTTCGGACACAATACAATACAATCTCGAAATTGGTTCTGCTCAAGGGTTTATCACTCCCGCAGATGAAGCAATTTTAAGAGAACAATTGTCACAAGTAAACATCGAATCTTTTGGTGGAGACCAAGAGATGTATGATTCTGCTAAAGCGACACTCAAGAACACAATCGATTACTTGGCAGAACAATACGCTAATCAAATCAAATCCGGTTTAATTGACGCAAACCTACCGCCAAATGCTCCCGGTTCAAAGGAAAGCAAGTGGTATGGCCAGAAGAATATACTATCGAGAACCATCATGACAGGAGCGATTAGCCTTGGTGGTGCGGCAGTTTTAGGAATAGGCGTATTACTTTGGATGAATTCGAGAGAGAACAAAGCACCGACAGAAGAGGCTAAGTCATAAAGCGTATTCGGATAGACAGGAGGGGACACTATGCAGGCATCAAAGACGTTCAAAGACCCAGTAGATGGCACTACTTTTGACTCCTCCTCATACGAAGTAAGAACAAATGGCAGTGGACGCATTTTACGAACAAGAGCACCCTCTGGCGCAATGGCCGTTGTTATGGATTCTACATCCGACGACGACACAAATTCATCATACGACGCATTCGCAGATGACATAACAGAAGAAGAGTTGAACAATATGGTTGAAGACTACCAAGAAAACATGAACATTGAGACAAACCCGCCCGGAAGAATTGGCCGAGCAATCGGAACACTTACACAGGGAATTGGTGGCGTCGGACCAAATTCATGGCAATCTCTTCGACTACCAAGCGTCGGGTTCGGAAAGAGAGCCGGAGTAGCATCGAAGTTAGCCGGCGTATTGGGTGGACTTGGTGTTGACCGAGGAACCTTCCGTAGTGGCCACGCCTCCACACTAATCACTGCAAGAATGTGGACCAATTACCTAAACAACATGGATATGCAAGACGTTGCGGCAGAATTGAGCGCAGACATATCCCCAGAAGAGAAATTCTCAATTTACGAATTCTGCAAGGAATGGGAGAGAGACCCCGGACACGTAGCATTCGTTCAACGGCTACACAACACTCCAGATGTGAACTCAATTGACGAGATTGCAAAAGGTCAGATTGTATATGACTTAATGACGGGCGGCGTGAAACCCGGGCCCGGTGGAATCAAGGACCCGTCGACTGTTAAGCACGACAAAATGTTCCGTCTTGCACTTGACATTATCAATTCAATTCGAATTATTGACTACAATTTCTATACTTTGAATGTCGTTCACAGAGATGAAGGAACCCGTCTGTATGACGACTTCATGGCAAACTATGTGCCTCTTGAACCAGACGAAGTAGAAGTAATTCATGAAGTCCGGCAAGGAATTGAGCGTCACGGTCAATCCTATGCATTTAAGTCAACAGATTCCGAAGGAGACCCTATGGGAGCGTATGATTTGATGATACGGCTCAACAACGCATACAATTCCGGAGATACCCGTCTTTGCCGGTCGATACTCGACACATTGTTTGCATATCCATACCGGTTTGTTCCTAATGTTGGCTACAAAGGATTATTCAGTCCGACATCATCTCGGTTCATTGGACAAGAACCCCTTCACCTTTACATCAACCAAGGATGGAGATGGATTCTTCCAAACGAGTCAATCAGCAAAATCGGCGATGATGGCCGTAAGTTTACAGTCCCAGAAGGAGAGCAACTCATCGAAGTTCTCGACTTCAACTACCCGAAACCTATTGGTGTTTTCACCAAGTTGGGTGGCGGGGCCAACAAATTCTCATACATGCCGTGGACTCAATTCGAGCGCACAGGTCAAGCCGCCGCAAGCATGGTGCCACAATCATCCAGTGACTTCGACAACCGTGTAAGAGATGCACAGTCGGGCGAAGAACGAAAGGACAAAACCCGGTCCGGAGGCAAAGGTGGTGGCGGTGGCCGCGGTGGCGGCGGCAAGGGCCGCTATGGAAAGCGCAACCCTCCTAAGAAGAACCCCGCACCGGGTCGTAAAGGAAAGAAAGATGGCACACTATCTCTCGGTCGTGGTAAGCAATACCACATCGAAATCCTACCTAAGACACAACTGAAAGGCTTGTCAAAAGGTGCGATTGGTATTGACAAGAAGACCGGAAAAGAACGGCGTAAAGGCCGAGACACTTTGAAGGCTCAAGGTAAAGACACGAAAGGAGAAAGACTTGCAGGAATCACAGACGCATTCGGTTCATACCAACACGTAGCACTTGACAAGGTAACAGGTAAGACTGTTCCATTCGTAATCAAGGTTCCATCAAAGCACTTCCGTGCAGTGAACCTTGAAGTTGAAGGCAAGACAATTCGCACACTGATGCCAATGACTAAGACATCAAAGAAGCAACAAGAAGCATGGGCTAAGTTCCTTTCTGTGTATGGTTACCCCAAGTTAGCCAACACTAAAGGAGACCCCGTCCGTTTCAAAATCCACAAACCAACCCGAGGTTCATTCTACCGAAGGTTGCTGAATGATAGAAAGAAAGCAAAGAAGGCGTGATAACATGGTAAACCACAAATCGTTTATACAGACAGTAAAGGACACGACACCGCAAGACGTGCTACTGACAGGCGTGTTCGCCGGAGTAGTAGCAGGTATTAGCGGAGTAGGAAATTGGGTTGATAAGAACATTACATCGTATACGATGGGGTTCAAATCAAAACTATCGCATAAAGAATTATTTGTCCGAGGAGCATTGGTGGGTGGACTTATCTCACTACCATTTGCATACCTTTCTGCGACATCTGTTCTTGACGGCAATGCATTAGGTAATGCCATGGTCAATCCAGTGTTGAAAGGGGAGTTGCCACCCGCACCGAAAGATTACGTCTATGCATCGGCAGAAGGAGAACAACCTTACTTGATTTTGGACCCTAAATTCGGATTGTGAGGTGATTCAATATGGTAACTGTTCCAGACTTCCTCAAAGGCGCGACAATACTCGATGCACATCAGTGGGTTGTTTCTAACCTTGATGGACGTAACGAATATGTTCTAAGAGACATGTCGGGAATGGAAACGACCCTATCAGACCTTACAAGAGGAACGGTGACCGAGGTCAACATTGCCCCCGCAGGAGCAAGAATGAACCCAGCACCATCTTATGTGTTCAAACCAGAATTCCAACCACAAAAGCGTGTTCAACAATTCTCTTCCCGAGTAATGCTACCCGATGGAATATCTCCATCTGTCGTGCATGCACTTGAAGCCAAGCACGGTGCCGCATACCGATTCATTGCTTCAAAGATGCTATCACAACGGTCTCGCCGTCAACAACTTTCTCCACGTGGAACACGGATGCTAAGTTCATTCATTATGGCAGACCCATATGCTGGTGTGAGAAGCAACCCAATTGGTCTACGCCAAACACCAGACGGAGTTAGAATGTCCCGTATTATTGGAGACAGAGGACGTGTAATGGACGACGCAATTGTAGCAGAAGTTCGACGATACCTCGAAGGAAACGAACTGCCATTCGATATTGCGGCATCCCAGAAACAATTCGATATGTTCACTAAGGGCGTATTACAACCATACCTTATCAGTCTACGTTCTAACCAAGCACTCATCAAGTATCTCAATCAAACCCTACTACCTCACATGCTACGATTGATTGACGCCGGAGAATTCGATGCAGATGTGACAGAAATCGGTTTCTTCCGCAAAGCATTCAAATCAGCAGTAGAAGCAAAAACGGTATGGAAATCTGCGGCAGGAAAAGACAAGGTGAAGAAACTTCTGTCTGACCAATACGAGACAGTTGTCCGTAGACTTGCTACTTCTCCACAAGACTTCTACTACGGTCGCAATGAAGCACTCGTCGCACACCCAGCATTCTTATTCCCTCATGCGGCGGCGTTCCTAATTCCTCCTCCACGCCGTTTAACGGGCGGAACAAGAGCAGAAGTGTTCTTCTATCAAGCCGGAGAGCCTCCACGGTATACTACCGTAGACGGAAAAATTACTCAAGAGTTGCCAAAGCGGATGTTGGACAAGATGCCTTTGGCAAAGGAAAAATCTTGGGGCAGAAGGAAGAGGCAAAGGAATATTACAACCTACCTATCGCTCGAGTTAACAACGCACCTGTTACATATGGGGACGTTATGAACGTTGAATCTGTGCAAACAGCCCTATCGACAGGAAACGTCGGACAAGTCATCCTTATGGCTTCTCAAGCGTTTGCGAATGATGGCGTTTTGAAAAGAATGTTTGGATTGGGTGCCGCTACCCCACCGAGCGGGTTAACAGAAGAAGAGGGTAATGCATTGCTTGACCTCAATAAGATAGTCAACATGATGCAACAACAAGGTCCAATTGAAGGATTCAAGGCATTCTCTGGTGGAGGCCCAGAAGAATTCCCACTTGCCGCCGCAATTGAAGTGAACATTGGTGGCATTAAACCCAAGCCATTAGGTTGGCCCGAAGGATTGATTTTCGCAGTAATGCAAGTTATTTCAGAAAACGCAGACGATATAATGCGGACAGAGGGCCATGGAGGAGAATTCTTCCGACCTAACCTCGAAGGACTTGGTCCCCAAACAATTCGACTCAAAGCACCCGCAGACATTGACAGCAAACTTAGTGGTTTCAAGGACGCAGAAAAAACGGCTATCAAAACCTACTACTCCAAAGAAACGACACTATCAGACCTTTCCCGAGAAAACGACGATGGCTCAAATTTGAATCCAGCATATTACGCTTCTGTCGCTCTACACTTTGCAACCAATAATAGTGACAGCGTTCTTAAAGACGACATGATACCAAAAGACAAAAAGGGTATCGACGCCGCGAAAAAGAAGTTCAAAGAGGGCACAGCGAAAGCCCCACGCACAGAATACAAGGCCGGAGATAGCCGCCTTCAAAAATTCAACGCCATTGCTGGAGACAGACAAGGTAAACCAGAAAAACTTGGTCTGATGACTATTCTACAACTTGCAATAACAAGATACAAGCAAGACGGCGGACAACCTACACCCGAGCAAGTTACCTTTGTTGCTCAATTAACACTCTACGCTTTATCGAATCTAAGCACGCAATTTGAAGCCATGGATGTCAAAACCATTGGAGACTTACTAAGTGACGCAATTGACAAGTTCGACGCCGATAACAAAGCGGACCGAGAGAAACAATTCACATCTTTCGTTTCGAAAATAGACGAGCAGAGAGCGAAAATACCAGAAGAAAGCGTTCTCCAACAGATGGTAGAAGACCGTCTTTTGGAAGACTTCCTCACAGACCTCATTAACAATAAGTCCCTCGAAGACGTATTTGAGAATCCTCGACGGAACCCCCCACTTCCTAAACTTGCAGAAATGATTGGAGACACGAAGGATATCAACGCTCTCAAAAGAGCAAGAGACAGTATCCGGCGAAAGAGAAAGACGCAACGGAGTGGCTTGGCGGGCAGTCCTTTCACACCGGACGAAAAAACGGTGCAACGTCTCGCAGATTCTCTTAGAGGCGTTTTCAAACAAGCACTTGCAGATGTCAAGCAAGAAAGAGAAGAAGCGGAAGAGGCTATCAAAAAAGACGAGGAAATGACGGCACTACTCGGAGAGTTCAAGGACGCCGAGGTTTCAAGAGTAAGAAAGGATTCTTACGAGTCGCTTCTGAAAGAAATCGGAAAGTCATTGCGGGCATTAGTTGTTAAAGAAACCCAATTCTTGAAAGGATTTATGGCTATACCAGACGACCCAACCATGGAACTTGAAGACAATTTGGTAAGGCAAGAGATGTTCAATCACCCACTATACGTTGCGCAGAAACTCTACGGTGACCACAAGATGTTTATGGATAACATCCGAATGGTAGAAGCCAGCCTAAGAGCAGGATTGGCGTCAGCACGATACAGATACATGACCACCGATGAAGGTAAAGCAACTTCACTGTCCGCTACACAAAGAAGAATAGAATATTTCGTCTCATCCATTGAGTTCTGCAATGGACTGCAAGAAGCATATGCAGATGTTGGAAGTTCACTTGGTGCGGCAGTCGACGACATGAGAGTCGACGACAAAGACAGCATTTCTCCACACCTATACATCGCTCTTTTCGACGCAACAGACAATTTCAAATTACGAGACGACATTCGTCAATCCCTTAGTGCGATAGAAACAACAAGTCTTCGGATGTTCAAACCGGAGAGGACAAAGCCTACATTCGACAAATTAACGATAAAGTCTTTTGATTTGGTTAGCAAGATGTTTGGAGGATTCCCCGGACATATAGATAATGTTACTTCTGGTCCAGACCCGGAGGTAGCGACGAAATTAGGAATCACATACTTGAACAAGTTGGTCGATGAAGACCTCGACTTTTACGGAAGCGAAGATAATGACAGGCGTTTCAGATTGATATCAGAAGTCACGGGTGCAAAGAATTTGGAAGCAGAAGCACTGGCCTATGAAGTTGAACAAGGTGACAAAGCGTTTGAAGCAAAGTTGGCCGAAGAAGACGATTTAGCGAAGTTCATTGCGAGAGCGTCTGCATTAGAAGTGGAAGGATTAAGGAAGGACGAGGCCATAACAGAAGGAGCACTTGAGATTCAATCCAGTCGTTTATTGGATTCATGGGGTAAAGTAGGGGACCTCGAGGAGCAAATTAGGATACAAGCCCAAGACTTGGATACTGCCGACGCCGCAAGCGATAAGTTAACCGAAGAACTCTTAGACGCTAAAAGGCAGTTAGAAACAAAGGTAGAAGAAATAGCAAAAGAGAAGGCTCTACAAGCGGAAGAACGCGAAAAAAGACTGTTACTCGAAGAACGGGCCAACCAAACAATTGACATGTATGTGGACGAGTTGGAAAGAGTCAAGGGTGCGCCCGCAGATAAAAAAGATGAAGTTAGAGAAGCAGTAGAAATGGCACTTACTGAAAAGAAAAAGAAAGGACCGAAGAAGAACCCTCCTCGGAAGAACGTGCCTTTTGACGGTGCAAGAATGATGAGAGACGTTCAAGCAGAGCAAAAAGCCAACGTAGAATCAACTCTCGAGAAGTGGGCTAAATCCGCCATGGATGCTCCTCTCGAAAACGCCATGAGAACTCAGCCGTGGGGACCTCCTTTCACATTCAACATCACTAACAAAAGTAAGCAGGAGAGTTTCTACAAAATCATGAAAATGTATGAGGGCATCGACAGAACCGTTGGCGCAACCGGAATGCAAATCATGACAAGAGAACTCGGAAAACTCTACAACGGCACATTCGAAATCCACTACCGAGCATCCCTCAAGGACACGCCACTTGTTGTGTCCTACACCCCGAACAGAATGACTGCCGACGTCAGCCGCACGCTTGGTAACCCTCCGGTGGTGAGATGGAGTGTCTGAATGTCCGACCTGCAATTACCGCAACCCATCGGGCGTATTGGTATGCATGATGTGTAGCCGTAAAATGGACGCAGGCACACGCAAGAACCCTTCAATCTATCCGGTTGATTATCACTCACAATCACCACTACATCGAGGAAAATTGGCTTTGTTCGACATAGACGACACTCTATACGATGCAACCCAAAGAGAACAAAATGCAGTCCGAGCCGGACTTGTTGTATACGGAGACAGAACGCCCGGTGAACTTCGCAAAAGCACCAAGCCAAAAGGACGCAAGGCGTTCCTTGATTTCTTCAACTCTCCAGAGCAATTCAGAACAGATACACC
>Ga0115012_10001952_pt1 | contig 11944 bp, 14 predicted proteins | sample TroAtlMetagenome_FD_88706 | JGI IMG/M metagenome (GOLD analysis project Ga0115012, IMG submission 88706) | Marine eukaryotic phytoplankton communities from Atlantic Ocean - Tropical Atlantic ANT10 Metagenome | ecosystem: Environmental > Aquatic > Marine > Oceanic | place: Tropical Atlantic...
AAACCTCTCCATTGCAATAGCGTTTACATTCTTTCCGCTAACGCCTTTCTTCTGTAATTTCTTTTTTGCACTGTCAGTTGCATCAAAAAATTGTCCTATTTGTTTGCTCAAAGAAGCCACGGACTTTCCGGCGGCTAATCCAGTTTTCAGTCCGGCGAGCAGAGTAATGGGGTCGATTTTTACCTCCCATCAGAGTTCATGGGGCGTCTTGTCAAATACTCTAGTGTGTTTTCTACAGTTTTAACCCTAGATTGTAACTTAACAATCGCCATCATGTGCGAGGCCATCCCACCTAAGTCCTCATGAATTTGATCAACTTCATCCCAAATTTCATTATCTGCGTCTTCCATATCCTCGTAGACTTCTACAAGTATCTCGATCATTTCATCAAGCTTTTTGCTGTTTTCTTCTACGTCTCTAATCAAATTTGTCCTGTCGGTAGCATTGTTCTCTACCGTCAAAACATTAACTGTCTCTTCGAGGTTAGATATTGTACTAGCTTGCTGTGCAGTCCACCATATAAAACCACCGATTTGGGCTATTACAACACCGACCACTGCAATACTTACTTTTGGTAATTTATCAGACATAACAATATACCCTTAAAAACTTTTTACTCATTATACCCTTATGCCCTAAAAAGTCCATATTTACGTCTACAATCGTTGTATCCCAAAGTTATCGTATGTTGAAAGATTACTAGAGTGGTTTGTGTTAGGAAAATGACTTGTAATATTATAGCCACTGCCTGTATTAGCAATTTGACTGTTAGCCTTATAAGTATAACCATCTGTATGCGTATAACTATAGGCATTTGTTGAATTAAATACATAATTAATCGGCCCACCGTAGCCAAATGTAAGGTTGGTGGGTGGGTTGGTAGAATAATCATACATAGTAAGACTTCCCTTAACTATATTACCTCCTAGTTTTACTATAATCCATAAGTATGTATTTTGGGGATCTGGCTGACTTGGTTGGCTAGGATTAACTGCCATAGTAAAATGATAATAAAATCCATCACCAGATATAATCTGAGTATAAGGCGGAGCAGAGCTTGCCCCATAATAGTCTGATATAGAATTGGACGCGTTTAAACCCTTGCTTATTAAACCTCTGACATCGGTCTCATTTAAAGAAACCGTAGTCCCGCTTGTACCACCAACCTCAACATGGATTTGGTTTAAGCTTAACGGAACCCCAAAGGAAGGTAGTGTCATTAGGTAGCGCCACTAATCTTAGCAGGTGCTGTAACTGATATTGTAGTTTTTCTTACTTCACTTCCTGTCCAAGCCTCACCACAGTCGGGGCAGTCACCATCAGGGTATGATGCAATTTCTGCAGGTGTATCTACCTCGTTTTCACAATTTGCACACTTTACTACATCCGTAGATGAAGAAGGTGACCATTTCGAGCCATCAGGCATATTTATTACTGTGTCAGACATAATAACTCCTTATGTTATACTAACTGTTACCCCACCCACACTAGAAGTAGCAGATGCAGCAGTTCCGGTCAAAGAATAGGCAGATGCCGTAGTTACTGCCCCAACACCAGAAGTAGCAGTCGGAATTGTACCTGCAATACTATACACAGCGACAGCATTAGCACTTCCAACCTGACCATCTGCCATAAAATGGATAACATCATCTATTTCTGCGGAAGCATCAAAAGTTACAACCTGACCTACCTGCCCCGTACCTGATCTAAAGTACTCAATACTCACTGGCACATCTATATTAGGGTCAATAACAATCCTTACTTCACCTGTGGAAAGCATCCACATATCGCCGGGTTGAAGACCTGCATTATAAGCTTCTATGTTACTAGCAAACTGTTTTATACCTCCACCTTCAGGCTTTAGGTTTAGCTCGTTAGCTGTTACTTTGCCGGGGTTTGTTAACTGTTCTTGGAACAAAGAAAAAGACCTAACCAACTCACGCATGTAGTTTGGATCATATTCTCTTGGTGGTACACCAAAGAAGTATCGCGGGAGCGGATTATCTGCCATTATCTTTTCCCGTCAGGTCTAATATCAAGTCTGTTTAGACCTAATCTCCATGTCGTGCCTGTTTGAGAAGATTGCACTTTTAAAGCAATAGCTCTGCCTCTAACTCTAAGATCTACTTTCTCTGTATACTGCTCTATAGGAACAGAAGAAGATTTAACAATGTTTGCTGTGTCAGTGCTAACTTGTAGCCCACCATTATAATTAAAAGCATCTATAGTGTAGTCTACTGTCGGTGCGGCATTAGTGCTGTTTCTAAAAGTTACATCAGGTATTAGTTTTCGAACATAACTAAAAACCTCCCCATCTCCTAAATCTATCGGAGCAGACTGCACAAAAGAATTAATTGCGGTTGGCGTAGCGGTGCTTTGGTCATCATGTCCAAACTCGTGAAAATAAAGTTTACCATCTGTCCCCGCTGCTATAGGAAAATCATCTATACCTCTGTCAATCCAAGCTGTTCGATCAAGAGTGCCGTAATACCAAATGTCCATATCATAATTGTAGACAACGTACTTATCGATATTATCACTTTCTAACGATGGGTAGAACCACCATATCTCACCAAATCCAGAGTTAACACCAACAAATATTTTTTCTGACTGCTCGTTATTAATATCTGTGAGTATCTTCTCTTTTACTGTACAGTTTAGTGGGGTTACGTTACCTCTATACACATAGAACTGATCAACACCCATCCAATATACGCTGTCACCAATAGCAATAGCAGCATTGGGGCTACGAATAGTTAGATTTTCTGAAATCCTGTTGATACCAAAAGTAAAAGGTGGGCCTATGAACTGCATTGAATGCAAGCCTTGGTCTGTAAAGATTAGTATTTCTTGTCTTGTCTCAACAGCTTGAACTATCTCTGTACCAGAACCTATACGAAGATCTCCTGCTGTGTTTGTAGTGCTTGGTGTCCAGTCAGCAGGGTTCTCTTGATCTGAAAATCTAATAAGTAAGGGGTCTTGAACATTAGAGCCGACAGGGTTGCACCCAAAAGCTATAACGTGTCTGTCAATATCTGACACCATAACCTGTTTTGCTACTAGAGGTGTGTTGCTCGCACTCGTAAGAGTTGATAAATATACACCTCTCTGAGAAACACCACTAGATGTGTCCCAGTAGAATATAGGCCCATCTCGTATACACATGATAAGATCTTCACCAAAGGTATCATGCTGCCATAATCTTAGTGTCTCTGCCAGAACATTGACTGCGGCTCTTGAGTTCCAAGCTCCTCTAGACCATGTACCTGCACCCCAACCATTGCCAAAAGTAGACGTATCTACACCTGTTTGTACTTGATAAGCGCCTACTGTATTTGAGCCGCCAGTATTGGTATCCCCTGATGTCGCTGATACATATGCTGCAGCGTCATTTATAACCCCACCATCATAATACTGATTTACGTCTGTATTTGCTGTCCTAGCATTGATCGTATAAGTACTATTTGTAGATGTCTGTATTTGATATTCTTGGTTTAATACATCTGCTGTTATAGCACCGCCCAAACTTGTAGCCCCACTAAAAGTAACAAAGTCACCTTGTTTAGCTTCATGGTTTGTATCTGATACAGTTATAACGTGACTACCTGTTGTAGCAGAAAAAGTTACATCGCCCGCTGCAGTTGTGTTTCTTATTGGCGTAATATCATAAAAGACTCCGCCGTCTTCTATGTAATATTTAAGGTGCGTACCCACCCCTATCAATCTATCTGATTCTAAAGTCAACCAAGGCTTTAAAGCACGGGCAGAGCCTATAAACTCATTATCACCTTTAGCAGCCCAACCACCTATTTTTTCTGGGTAGCCCTCCCTAAACCGTATTTTATTTCCATCACTCCAACCGTTTTCATTGGCGTAATCAGGAAGCTCCGAGTTTATTCCGGGCCTAAATTCCATTTTTTGTAATACCATTTAAAAACCCTCAATAAGCGGCTACTTTTATATAGCTTTGATCCTTACCTTCTCTTTTAGAATATACTAGTATAAAATTGTTATCTGAGACAATCTTTTCTAAACTGTCAGCTAATGAACTACTTCCGCCCCAGTCAGCTCTAGATGCAACAGCCTCAACTTCATCCATAGATATTTCAGTGCCTTCAGAAGTATATCTATCAATTAATGCATCGTTAGTATCAGTCTTTTTATAATTTTTCTTTTGGATTACTTCGTTATCGCTAGAGAAGTAATAACCTATTATATACTCTTCACTAGAGTGAGAGTTGAGGTATATTCTAACTTTATCAGTGCCAATACTACTTAGATCTACCCCGTACCTAGTTGTATTATATATTTCTGAAGGCAAGTCACCCACTAAATCTCTAAGGGTCTGCCTATTATCAACCACTAAAGTTACACTTTCGACACCATCCCTATAACAATAAATAAGTTCTGTTGTTTTGTTTAGAATTGCTGAATCTAAATCCTTTGTAGACGGATGAAGATGAGCAAATAATTTTCCTATATAAGCCATTTTATCTTAACTCGTTACTGTTAAAGTCCCATCAGATGTAAAGGGATGTACGTTACCACCAACTGTAATCCTTGCATAACCTGCCGCTCCGTTACCACCTGCGTGATTACCTCCAGTGCCACCTGCTCCTGCAGCTCCAATAGTTATCGTAATAGTAGTTCCGCTTACAACAGTCCTTGTCCCTGTTTGTCTGGTTGCAGCATCTCCACCTTCTCCTTTACCTCCTGAACCATCGAATTTGCTTGGAGAGTCTCCACCACCACCTGAACCACCTGCACCATAATGAGTTGATACCGCTGATGCTCCTGCAGTTCCATTAGGAGTTTGTCCCGGCCCTACGCCATAATGAGAATCTCCACCCTCAGTACCCACACCTGTAGACCAAGAAATGGTGGCATGTGTTCCGCCTTGTCCTCCAGATGCAGTTACTGTGGTCATACCAGACCCTGTAATCGAAGAAGTTCCTCCACTCCCTGCTCTAGCGGTAGAACCGTAACCATCTTCTAGGCCGTAGCCACCACCTCCACCACCGCCTATAATTTCATAGCTAAAAGTAACGGTGTTTGCTGTGCCGTAGAAATCACTTATAGAAATAGGGTTATTTACTGCAGGTACGCCAGAAGCAGCAGAAAAGTATTCAGACATCCCTATTGGGTTAGAACCCCCAAACTCATCTTGGATGTCATCTAAACTTAAAGGAACTCCTGCGTTTGGTAAGCCCATTACGGTGTTCCATATGCTGTCACATCATTTGCAGCGACTACTGCGCCAGAAGAGTTTATACTAAATTTAGCAGTACCATTATAATAAAAAACTAATTTACCACCTGCTTCATCTATAGTCCACGCTCCAAAATCTACCAACCCTGCTTGAACCTCACCACTATCTCCGTAGATAACGGCTTTTTGATTAACCACAGTATTTTTTACCGCTCCGTCTAAAAGCTGTAAATCTGCTAACTCTAAGGTAGTGGCATCAGCGCCATCAAGCACGTTAAGGTCTGCAGCAGACGAAGTTATAGCAACTCCATTTTGTTTTAGTTGTCCTAGCTGCGTGTTAGAGGATAGGTTTACAACATTGTTGTTACCATCAGCATATATGATTGCAAAAGACCCAGTAGTTACATTTGCCGTAGTTGCCCCCGAACCCTGAGATAAGGTAACTGTTTGGTTTGTATCATTCTTTACATAGTAAACTTTTTGTGCATCTGAGGGCAGTATAGTGATAGTGTGAGTTGCTGCTAGAGTACCTGTACAAATTAAAACTTTGTACTGACCATTTGAAGTGCTTCCGTTATTTGTGGTAAGGTTACTAGAAGTGCCTACTAAAGATAAGCTAACAACGCCGTTAATCGCACGGTCTATAATATCGCTGTTTGTATTTACCGTTATACCCCAACTTCCCGCTTGCTCACCACTAGCAGGTTTTTCTATACCTGTGTTTGTTGTAAATGTACTGGGCATGTTAGGCTCCTATAAAAAAGTTCAATTGAACTTATGCTGCTTCATCTTCTATATTTAAATCCGTCCATACGGGGGGAGCAGATTCATTTACGGTTAAGTTTATGTCAGTATACACATCTTCTGTTGGAACGTCTATAACTAAGGGTGAATACGGATCTGCTAGAGTTTCTTCTGACGGGTCTACTGAATCATACATCCTCACCTGACCAACAGTAGTTCCAGTAGAAACCCCCGTTACTGCAATCCCTGCTTTAGCTGATATTGCTACACTACCGACAAGCCCAGAAGAACCCTCGGATGTTGTTGGAAATGATATGTACGGGATAACTGAATTTGTAGATATAGTCGCGGATATACCAGTTACCGATATGTTTGCTGTAGCAGTGGTTGTAACAGAACCAACAAACGTAGAAGCCGCAAGACCTGTAGATGGTATATCTGCTGCGCCAATTATAGTTACGTCATCGGTAGAACTGTTGGCTGCTACACCTGTCACAGAGACATCTACAGCTATGATTGTAGTGACTGCTCCTACAGAGGCCGTAGCACTTACACCCGTAGCATCAACATCTGCAGTTGCAATAACCTGTGGACTTCCCACAGAAACAGTAGCCTCAAGACCTGTTGCAGGAGCGTTTGCCAAGCCCTCAACAGTAACGGAACCAGAAGTTGTATTAGATGATACGCCTGTTACGGAAAAAATCGTCTGGTTAGCTGTTGTGACCGAGCCTACGCCTGTAGTTGCATCAACACCTGATACGGATACGTCATTTGGTATACTTGCTACCGCTGTGCCTACAGAGCCAGTACCTGCAACGCCTGTGGCATCAATGTTACCAATACCTGTAACGGTAAGACTTCCAACTCCACCCGTAGATTCAAGACCTGTTTGTGGAGTATCTACAGCACCTGATATTGTAGTAGCGGCTGTAGAGCCTGTAGCCCCAACGCCCGTAGTACTTGTGGTTGCATCGCCTGTAGCTGTTACTGCTCCAGAAGCGCCTGTTGCTCCTACGGCAGAAGTAACGACTTGAGTAGCTGTTCCTGTAGTTGTTACAGAGCCAATTCCGCCTGTAGAGCTAACTCCTGTAACGGCAGCTAGTACGCTACCAATCGCTGTAGTGCTTCCTAGTGATGCTGTTGCGCTTAACCCAGTAACGGAGAAAGTAACTGTAATTGTTACTCCCGCCTGATCATCAGCTATCGGAGCCGATGCTACTGGATAAAAGCCAAACATCTAAGTGTTCCTATGACTCTCTAGCGTCTACCCAAGCAGCGACTTGTGCCTTGACTTCATCAGTAGTCAGCTCTTCTGCATCGTCACTGGGTTCTGCACCCGGTTTCGTCATGGGAGTATCCGCATGTAGTGCCAAAACTCTAGTCTCTAGCTCTGTCGCTGTAAGCTCTGTGACTGTATCTGGAATATAGTACTCTCTGTCAGCCTCGTCTGGTGACCAACCAATCAAAGTGTGGTCTGACTTAGCGTAGTACCCACCATCTTCTATCCACTCAGGAGCTTTCATACCCCCTGCGGTCATGTGCATTTTGTATTCAAGTATCATCTTTTTTCTCCGATTTTTCTAATCTTAACATATATTCGGGATTCAGAAAATCTGATTTACCAAATATTCTTTCAGCAGTCTTATCTGCATTCTTATAATACTTATCAGCCATTTGATCCATAAATTCTTCAAGATCATTAGAGTGAGGCAACTCATGGTTTTTTATTCTCTGTGCTGTGTGCTGTATATATCCAGATACTTCAGTCATAGCCACCTGTGGATGAACGCCATATTGCTGCATGTATTCTATAGTTGAGGTTGATACTCTGCCACCATCCATCAGGTTTCGGTACATAAGCTCGAAGCCCCTACGCACATGATGACGCTTTTCTTCTCTTTCGAAGGCTTCTTCGTCCCAGACATCTATGTCCCACTTCTCTTTTATGTTCTCGTAGCTATCGATAAGCACTGCTATGTCTTTGATAGAGCCGTTTATCTTATGCTCCATCATTGTAAGCCCGTGCCTACCTGCTTTGAGTTTAGCCTCAGAAACAATGTCATCAGATTCTTCAAGCTCTAATAACTCCACACGTTTCTCTGCATGGCTCACCTGCGCTTCCGCAAGTGCCATCTTACGTTTCTCTACCTCTGCTGTAATCTGTCGAAGCATACGCATAGGCGAGTGACCGTTGAGCATAGTGAGTGTCATCATAGACAGAGTTGTCGCTGAGTTATTACGATCAAACGCTCTGGTTGCCTGATCTATCTCTGGTAACTTCTCTGCCACCCGCGCAGCAGCTACCTGATTGATATTCTCAGACGCCTCTATAGGTAACGAAAACGTGATTGGCTTCGTTACTACGTTAGTCTTCTTTTTAGTTTTAGTCTTTCCCATTTTTTTCTCCTTTATGATGCACTACCTGCAGTCGTTGATGTTGATGATCCACCCTCAGTCAAATTTCCAAAATCAGTAGAATTACCTGCTGTTTGTATAGTTATTCTATTAATTCCATCATCTCTAGCACTGCCATTCCAACCACCTGCAAATACTCCATATGTACCATCTGTCCCACCAGATTTAGTACCCGACCTAGCATAATTTAAATCGCCAAAGTCTGTTGCATTTCCAGTGTTTGCTATCGTAATATAATCTAAGCTATTTATATAACCAGAACCTGTATATCCCCCACCAATTACACCCCTAGTTAAGTCATTAACAGCACCTATAGAATGAGTGCTAAAATTCAAATCACCGAAGTCAGAGGCGTTTCCTGCAGAAGCAGGATTCCAATATTGTATGGTATTTCTATAATTATTTGAGTAGGCACTACCCCCTGCACAAATTGTTCTTGCAGTGGTGCTTAATCCGCTTGGTGACAGCAAGCCCTCTGTAAGATCTCCAAAATCACTAGCATTTCCTGAAAATGTAGCTATCGTAAACTTTTGAATTTTGTTTGACCAAGGGCTTCCTGCAGCGCCACCAAAATAAAATGCGCTTGTTCCATCAGAAGCAGCCGCCATGTTATCGAAAGGATCATAAACCATACCGTATTGAGCGTTAGCTGCTGTTGCCGTTGTAACATACTGAATGTCATCAAATGATGAACTACTAGTGTGACCCCCAAATACTGCGTATGTACCGTCTGAAACAGCAGCACCACCGTCAATATCAACTCCTAAAGTAAGGCCAAAAGCTGAAGCGTTACCCGCTGTATCAATAGCAAAATAATCTATTCTTTTACCAGTGCTTTGTCCTTGCATAAAAGTTAAAGCTCTAGCTCCACCCCAAGGTATTGAAGGGGCAACAGTTATACCAAGTTCTTTAAATCCACTATCCATATACCTGTATAGTTTATCGTTACCAGTGTCCCACCAGAAGTCTCCATTGCTAGGAGAGGATGGCTCTGAGCCACTAGCGGTATATCCTTGCTCTACGGAAACACCGCCCACTTTGAGTTTGTTGGGTAGATCAATGGCATCTGTAGGTTGGTCACCGAATATTTCATCTACCTTAATCGTACTCATGATGCTGCTCCTGATGCAGATCCACCACCATACTTTACTAAAGACAAATCTCCAAAATCAACAGAGTTTGCTGCGGTGGTTAGTGCTGTATACTGTATTGTATTTATTCTACTGCCGTCAGCAGGGATACCTCCTGCAATTACAGCTCTACTAGCATTTGCACAACCTTTAGCTCCATATGTTGTTTGAAGCAAATTACCATGATCTGTGGCGTTTCCTGCGGTGGCTATGGTTATGTAATCAATAGTATCAAGTGCCGCACTTCCGCTATACCCACCTGCAAACAAGCCTCTTGTCGTTTCATTTGAGCCTATACCTGCACAAAAAGACCTAGACACACTTAGATCACCAAAATCTGTAGCATTTCCTGCGGTGTCAAACGCAACGTAGTCCATAACATTCTGCACAGCATAGGAAGAATTTTGACCACCCCCATAAACAAATCGAGAGCTGCTATTAACAGTCCCGCCTATCCATCTGGAAAGAGTTAAGTCTCCAAAATCTGTTGCTGTTATCCCTGCAGTGCCTGTGGGGAACTGTTCTATAATGTTTGTAGAGTAAGAGCCGCCTGTTTGTTCTGGAACATAAAGACACTTAGAGCCATTTGAAGATGCTGCTCTAATATTTTGACCCGCTGCCGTTGCCGTATCTCCAAAGTCTGCTGAGTTCCCTAATGTTGCAGAAGTCCAAAACTCTATTTGCGTAGTAGTAGCTCCACCACCAAGGTAATAAATCTTTGTGCCATCACTAGCGCAATCCCCTGAAGGAGAACCCGCGCAATCACCAAAGTCAGCGGCATTCCCTAAAGAAGTTATATCCCAATAGTCAATTTGTGTTGTGTTCCCACCCGGACTTGGATGCGCTCTACCACCACTAGCCCAGTGCGCTCTATCACCAAAATAAGTAGTAGCAGGAGCAGAAGTTCCTAACCAATCTTTCCACTCTCCATTAATATAAACTTTGTATATATTGTTGTCTGTGTCTAACCACGCATCTCCATTCGATGGGCTAGAAGGTTCATTTGCACTTTCTGTATGCTTAAAAGTTGAAATCCCACTATCAGAACCATTTATGTTAAATCCATTGGTAAAGTCAGGCGCACCTGTTCCTGCCCTGTCTGTGATCTTTTCTATGCCGACTACGTCACTCAAGCTGCTGCTCCTGACACCCCGCATGCGCCACTGAGGTAATTAGCTGTTACTAAATCACCAAAGTCAGTGGCATTTCCTGCGGTTGCTATAGTTATTTTATCTATCCTGTCATCAAGACTGGCTCCCTCACCCGGAGCTATACACCCTGTAGTGCCATCTGAACACTGACATCCAGTAGTACCTGCTTGGGTCATATCACCAAAATCTGTAGCATTACCCGTAGTTTGTATTGTAACTTTTGAGATTATGTTTACTTTAGTATAACTTGTTGTTTCATGGTAACCGCCCGAAAAACAACCAATAATATTGTTGCTTACAACACCAACATTAGTATAGTACGCCATTGCTCCAATAGAGTCGCCAAAATCTGTAGAGTTACCTGCCGATGCCATAGTTATGTAATCTATTCTGTTTAAACCACTTCCAGTATAACCACCGTAGAAAAGTCCTCTGGTTTCATCATTAGTTGAACCTAATCCATTCCCACCTTGTGATAAGTCACCAAAGTCTGTTGCGTTGCCAGTGTTTGCTATCGTTACATACTCTACAATATTTGGTCCTGTCTGACTCCAAGTTCCACTTGTACTTGCAGCGCCGTAACCTCCTCCAAATATACCTCTAGTGCCATTTGATACCGCTGCGTGTCTAGCTGTGTAGCAAGTAGAGTCGCCAAAGTCAGTAGCATTTCCTGTAGTAGCGGGTGCAACATAACACATAACGTTAGAGTGGTCAGCGTGCCAACTACCGCCTCCATGTATTCCATGTTTATTAACAACCCTTGATTGGTTACTCGCAGATGATCCGCCCTCGCTTATCTCTGTTAAGTCACCAAAATCAGTGCCGTTTCCGGGAGTTGTTATATCGATATATTGTATGGCATTATGTCTTCCTGAGTTGGTTCCACCACCTACAAAAAGTCCCCTAATGCCGCCCCAAACAGGAACAGATGGCGCTGCTAAACTTAATTCCTTAAATTCACCATCGATATACCTGTAAAGTTTTTCGTTGCTGCTATCCCACCAGAAGTCACCTGTTGAAGGACTACCGGGTTCGCTACCAGAAGAAGTGTAACCCTGTATGATACTCAGACCACCTATCTTGAAGTTGTTAGGTAAGTTAATGGCGCTACTTCTGTTTTTTACTGTATCTACTTTTATTGTACTCATGATGCCGCTCCTGAAGATCCGTTAGCATACTCTAATGTGTTCAAAAGATCTGCAAAATCCGCAGCGTTTGCTGCAGTTTGTATTGTGTAAAAATCCATATTGGTAGTTAATGTACCCTCATTTCCCCCACCAAAAGTAACACCCCTTG